>VAOU01020086.1_pt1 | contig 16787 bp, 16 predicted proteins | sample 3393871 | NCBI WGS metagenome assembly VAOU01 (sample SAMN08290440, study PRJNA428436) | hydrothermal vent metagenome | isolation source: Deep-sea hydrothermal vent chimney | place: Atlantic Ocean: South-mid Altantic Ridge | depth 1820 m m
TGCTTCTTGCAAAGGACCCGGCCATTCGCTGCGAAGCACGCTTTGTAGCTGCACGCTTCAGGTCTCGCAGAGACATGGCATAATTAATCAGAGGTTCCTTAGGTATTTATATTTGTTTAGCCGGACAGCTTGAGGTGGTTCCAGATTGTTTGAACGGGCTCGCTCCTGTTCATGGAATAAAAATGCAAACCCGGCGCGCCACCTTCGAGCAACTGTTCGCACAGGCGTATGACCACATCCAGCCCAAACTCACGAATTGATTCAAGGTCATCGCCGTAAGATTCCAGGCGCTTGCGTATCCAGCGGGGGATTTCTGCGCCACAGGCGTCTGAGAAACGCGCCAGCTGTTTGTAGTTGGTAATTGGCATAATGCCAGGTATGACTGGTATTTTCAGACCCATTTTCTGGCAATCATCAATAAACCGAAAATAGGCATCCGGGTTAAAGAAATACTGGGTGATTGCAGAATCAGCACCGGCATCTACCTTACGTTTAAAATTTATTAGATCAGCCTTGGCACTGCTTGCCTGCGGATGGAACTCAGGATAGGCGGCGACCTCTATGGTAAAGTAATCGCCGGTTAGCTGACGGATGAATTCCACCAGCTCATTGGCGTAACGTAGTTCATTGTGCTCGGCCGTGCCGTAGCCGGAGGGAATATCACCGCGCAGTGCGACCAGGCGTTTGACGCCAAGTTCGCGGTATTCAACCAGCATTTGGGCCAAAGTGTCCCGGTTGGTTGATATGCAGGAGATATGCGGTGCTGCATCCAGGCCATCCTCCTGTATGATGGCCTTCACTGTCTGGTACGTGCCGTCCTGCGTACTGCCACCAGCACCAAAGGTTACCGAGGCAAAAGCAGGCTTAAGCTTGCTTAGTTCCTTGCGGGCGGAAGCCAGCGACTGCTCGCCCTTTTTAGAGCGAGGAGGGAAGTATTCGAGACTGGATGTTTTTTTTATGTCTTGAGGCATGTGTCAGTTTCAAGTGTCAAGTTTCAAGTGTCAAGCAAGTAAACCACATCTCCTGCAGTTCTTGAAACTTGAAACTTGAAACTTGTTTTAAATCAATAACGGTAGGATTCGGCCTTATACGGGCCGCCTACCGGTACGTTGATGTAGTCCGCCTGTTTCTGGCTAAGTACGCTAAGAGAGGCACCAATCTTTTCCAGATGCAGACGTGCGACTTTTTCATCGAGAGGCTTGGGCAGGACATATACGATATTTTCGTAGTTATCCGGGTTGTTCCACAATTCAATCTGCGCGATGACCTGATTGGTGAACGAGGCTGACATGACGAAGCTCGGGTGGCCGGTAGCGCAACCAAGATTGACCAGACGGCCCTCAGCCAGCACAATAAGTTTCTTGCCGTCAGGGAAGATGACATGATCGACCTGTGGCTTGATATTTTCCCAGGGGTATTGTTTCAGTGATGCGATGTCGATTTCAGAATCGAAGTGTCCGATGTTGCAGACGATGGCTTCGTTTTTCATCTTCAGCATGTGATCATGTGTAATAACATCAAGGTTGCCGGTAGCGGTAACGAAAATATCGCCGTAAATACAAGCATCATTCATGTCGACCACGCGATAGCCTTCCATCGCTGCCTGCAGTGCACAGATAGGATCAATTTCCGTTACCATAACTGTGGCACCAAGGCCTTTGAATGCCTGTGTGCAACCTTTTCCGACATCACCGTAACCGAGTACGACGCAGATTTTACCGGCGATCATAACGTCGGTAGCACGTTTGATGCCGTCGACCAGAGATTCACGGCAACCGTAGAGGTTGTCAAATTTTGATTTAGTGACCGAATCATTGACGTTGATGGCCGGAGTCAGCAGTTTGCCCTCATTGGCCATTTCATACAGACGGTGAACGCCGGTTGTAGTTTCTTCAGAGATACCTCTGACATCCTTGAGCATTTCAGGATACTTTTCGTGCATTAGCAGAGTGAGGTCACCGCCATCATCAAGTAGCATGTTTGGATGCCAGCCATCCGGGCCAAAAATTGTCTGCTCGATGCACCACCAGAACTCTTCTTCTGTCTCGCCTTTCCAGGCAAAAACAGGCGTGCCATTATCAGCGATGGCTGCAGCGGCCTGATCCTGGGTGGAGAAGATGTTGCATGAAGACCAGCGTACTTCGGCCCCCAGCGCTTCCAGTGTTTCGATCAGCACAGCAGTCTGAATCGTCATGTGCAGGCAGCCTGCAATGCGCGCACCTTTGAGAGGTTTTGTATCACCGTATTCATCACGCAAAGCCATAAGGCCAGGCATTTCAACTTCGCCAATACTGATTTCCTTGTGTCCCCATTCAGCCAGACTCATGTCTGCGACTTTGTAATCCGGTGTCAGATTTTCTACGGGTTGTACACTCATAGCTTCCTCTCGATATGTTTGTGTTGCTAAAAATAGTCGTTAGTTCGTTAAATATTTTTTGCTAGGCTGTTGCTGCCTGGCTTATTTTTGCATCATCACGCAGGGCGTCGACCTTATCCAGTGTTTCCCAGCTGAACTGCTCCTCGGTACGACCAAAATGACCATAGGCAGCGCAGTCACGGTAGATTGGACGCAGTAGATCCAGTGATTCAATTATGCCCCGAGGACGTAAATCAAAATGTACACGTACCAATGCCTCGATCTGCTCTTCAGGTATGCTGCCAGTGCCAAAGGTATTGACCAGTAGTGAGACGGGTTCAGAAACACCAATGGCATAAGCTACCTGTACTTCACAGCGCCTGGCCAGGCCAGCAGCAACCACATTCTTGGCTACATAGCGCAGGGCGTACGCAGCTGAACGATCAACTTTGGACGGATCTTTGCCGGAGAAGGCACCGCCGCCATGGCGGGCACTGCCACCATAGGTATCTACGATGATCTTGCGCCCGGTCAGACCGCAATCGCCAGCCGGGCCACCAATAACAAAGCGTCCGGTGGGGTTAATCATGAAGCGGGTTTCCTTGCTAATCATGGCTGCAGGAATGACTGGCTTGATGATTTCTTCAATAATGGTTTCCTGCAATTGCTTATGTTCGATATCCGGCGAGTGCTGAGTAGACAGTACGACAGTATCAACATGGATGGGAATGCCATCGATGTAGCGCACGCTGACCTGGGATTTTGCATCCGGGCGCAGCCATGGCAGCGTGCCGTTCTTACGTAATTCTGCCTGGCGATGAACCAGACGGTGCGCGTAATGAATTGGGAAAGGCATCAGTACGTCTGTTTCATCACAGGCGTAACCGAACATCAGGCCCTGGTCACCGGCACCCTGGTCGAGGTCAATGCCTTCGCCGGTATTGACACCAGCTGCAATATCCTGTGACTGCTTGTCGAGCGACACCAGTACGGCACAGGATTTGCCATCAAAGCCAATCTCTGATGAATCATAGCCGATGTCGACTATGGTCTTGCGAACAATTTCGCTATAGTCGATATTCGCGTTGGTGGTGATTTCACCAGCGATGATAGCCATGCCGGTGTTGACCAGTGTTTCGCAGGCCACACGTGAGTGGCGGTCTTCCGCCAACAGGCCATCAAGAATGGCATCGGAGATCTGGTCTGCGACCTTGTCCGGATGTCCTTCTGAAACCGATTCGGATGTAAATAGAAAATCTTTTGCCATGAAAAATACCACACTCACTAAGTCTGTAAAAAAAGACGGGCAATTTTACCAGTTTCTTTCCAATGGTGCATCCTGATTATGCCTGTGAAAAAAATAGAAGAACATATTGATTATACAGGGGAAAGTACATACACCACTGTGAAAACTTCAATTAAGCCGCCAAAGAAGCTGCTCAGGCCTGTGGGGCGGGCTATTGTAGATTATCAGATGATTGAAGAAGGTGACAGGTTACTCCTGGGACTCTCCGGTGGCAAAGATTCTCTATCACTGTTACATTTGCTGCATCACCTTAAAAACTACGCTCCGGTTCGCTTCAACCTTGTGGTGGCGACGGTAGACCCCGGTATCGAGGGTTTCGACCCATCACCGTTAAAAGCATATCTTGCTGGCCTGGGAATCGATTATTTCTACCGGAAGCAGGCAATTGCTGAACAGGCCGAAGAAAATATGAGGCGTGACTCATTCTGTGCTTATTGTTCCCGCATGCGGCGTGGCATATTGTATTCCACAGCCAGAAAGAATAATTGCAATAAGCTGGTGCTGGCTCAGCATCTGGACGACCTGGCCGAGTCGTTTATGATGAGCAGCTTTTTTGGCGGCAGTTTGCGCACCATGAAGGCGAGTTATACCATTGATGCGGGGGATCTGCAGGTGATTCGACCACTGGTGTATGTTAGAGAACGGCAGCTGACTAAATTTGCGGAAGCAGCGGAACTGCCGGTGATTGTTGATAATTGCCCCGCCTGTTTCAGTAAACCGACCCAACGAGAGCACATGAAGCAACTGTTGGCGCAGGAGGAGAAGGTCAACCCAAATCTGTTTGCCAACCTGCTTCATGCAATGCGGCCTTTAATGGGAAACAGCAGAGGAAAGGCTAATTACAAATGACCTACGTTGTCACAGAAAATTGTATCAATTGTAAATACACTGATTGTGTTGTTGTATGCCCCGTTGACTGTTTCCATGAGGGGCCTAACTTCCTGGTCATTGATCCTGAAGAATGTATTGATTGTGCACTGTGTGTTCCCGAGTGCCCAGTTGAAGCCATTTATGCAGATGATGAGCTTCCCGATGGGATGGAACAATATATTGCATTGAATGCTGAATTGTCAGAAATCTGGCCTGTTATTAGCGAGAAAATCGAGCCCCTGGCAGATGCAGAGAAATGGGATGGTGTAAAAGATAAACTGAAATATCTTAAACGATAACAGACCGTTTTTACGTGTTAGGTTTTACGGTTTACGCAACACCTAAAACGTAAACGGTTTCATTATTTTAACTGGCTTAAATCACGCACGGCACCGCGTGCAGCACAGGTGGTCATGGCTGCATAAGCCTTTAATGCCTGGCTGACTACACGGTTCCGGTTAACTGGTTTCCAGCCGCTTTCGCCTTTGGCATCCATTGCCTGGCGGCGTTGTGCCAGTTCTTCCTTGCTGATAGCCAGCTGAATGCTACGATTTGGGATATCAATCTCTATCGTGTCGCCTTCCTCTATCAGCCCAATGGCACCGCCTTCAGCGGCTTCTGGAGAAACATGACCAATAGACAGGCCAGTGGTGCCGCCGGAGAATCGCCCATCGGTGAGCAGTGCGCAGACCTTGCCCAAGCCTTTGGATTTTAGATAGGAAGTGGGATAGAGCATTTCCTGCATGCCGGGGCCGCCCTTGGGGCCTTCGTAGCGAATGACGACGACATCGCCGGCTACAATCTGGTCATCAATGATCGCTTCCATGGCGACATCCTGCGATTCAAAAATCCTGGCCCGGCCGGTGAATTTTAAAATGCTCTCATCGACACCGGCCGTTTTTACTATGCAGCCCTGTTCGGCGATATTGCCATAGAGTACGGCCAAACCACCTTCTTTAGAGTAGGCATGTTCCAGGTCATGGATACAGCCGTTGCTACGATCGGTGTCGAGTGACCAGCGCTTGTTCTGTGAGAAGGCCTGCTGGGTCGGCACATTGCCCGGAGCGGCAGAGTAGCGTAGTTTTGCTTCTTCATCATCTGAAACAGCAATATCCCATTTTTTAAGTTCGTCTGCGACGGTTGCACTGTGAACGGTCGGCAGGTCGGTGTGGATCAGACCGGCACGATCGAGTTCACCGAGGATACCCATGACACCACCGGCACGGTGGACATCTTCCATATGGTAGGTCTGGATAGACGGCGCAACTTTGCAAAGATGAGGTACCTTGCGTGACAGACGATCGATGTCTTCCATAGTGAACTTAACCTCACCTTCTTCAGCAGCAGCAAGAAGATGCAGAACAGTATTGGTTGAGCCACCCATGGCGATATCGAGGCACATTGCATTTTCAAAGGCCTCGAAAGTGGCGATAGAGCGCGGCAATAATGAATCATCATCATCTTCGTAATAACGGCGGGCCAGGTCAACAATACGACGACCTGCCTCCAGGAAGAGGTCCTCGCGATCGGCGTGAGTCGCCAGCAATGAGCCATTACCCGGTAGAGACAGACCTAACGCCTCGGTCAGACAGTTCATCGAATTGGCGGTAAACATACCAGAGCAGGAACCACAGGTTGGGCAGGCAGCGCGTTCCACCTTGAGTACATCTTCATCGGATTCATTCTCATCGCCAGCCATCACCATAGCATCAACCAGATCCAGGTGGACTTCCTGTTCGTTGATCACGGCCTTACCCGATTCCATCGGCCCACCGGACACAAAGATTGTCGGTATATTCAGCCGCATCGCAGCCATCAGCATGCCTGGTGTAATCTTGTCACAATTGGAGATGCAGACAATGGCATCGGCGCAATGAGCATTGACCATGTATTCGACCGAGTCGGCGATGATTTCACGCGAAGGCAGTGAGTACAACATACCGCCATGCCCCATAGCGATACCGTCATCAATAGCAATAGTATTAAATTCTTTTGCAACACCACCGGCTTTTTCAATTTCCCGTGCTACCAGTTGTCCCATATCTTTCAGATGGACATGACCGGGAACAAATTGCGTGAACGAATTGGCTATGGCAATGATAGGTTTGTCAAAATCTCCATTTTTCATGCCAGTGGCTCGCCATAATGCACGGGCACCGGCCATGTTGCGGCCATGGGTAGTAGTACGTGAGCGGTATTCAGGCATGGTTGGTCTCGGGTTCTTTGTTTTTAATCAGGCAGTGTATTGTAGTAGTACTGGGGTAAATGGCAATTCAAATCTTAGTTTCAAGTTTTAAGTTTCAAGTTTCAAGTAAAAGATCTGGAAGTATCTACCGCAAAGACGCTAAGGTGCCAGGAAATCCTGAGCATTAAGATTCACTGTTTGATTTCACTGCTGTCCCATAAACTTTTTATCGTCATGCCGGTACCGGATCTAGTCCGGCATGACGAATCCGGCATCCAGTAAGCTATTGAATTGCATGGATTCCGGATCAAGTCCGGAATGACGAATTCTCTATGTTTTTTTCCTGTCTCTTAACCGCTTAATCATCTATAGAGTCAGTTAGATCAACGCATGCTTGCCCACTATAGATCTCTTTGTGGGACAACAGTGGTTTGATTTACTTCTTTTTTCCCTTTGCGTCCTGGCATCTTTGCGGTTTAATCTTTTGAAACTTGAAACTTGAAACTTGAAACTTTTTTAAACTTCAATCAACAGTTCTTTCAGTTTCCGTGTCAAAGTGTTCCGACCCCAGCCAAGCAACCGTGCAGCTTCAATTTTTCGTCTGCCTGTGTGTTCAAGGGCTGTTTCGATGAGGATGCGCTCAAATTCAGGTCCCAGGTCTTTAAGGATATTTTCCTGATCCCGGGCGAACTGCCTTTTCAGATGTAACCGCAGGGCATCCTGCCAGCCATCGATGGATACTGTTGTGTCGACTGGCTTCTCTCTAATATCCTGCGGCAGATCATCTACTCTGATCTGTTTGGATGGTGCCATGACACTCAACCAGCGACAGGTGTTTTCCAGTTGTCGAACGTTCCCTGGCCATTGCAGGGAGCTGAGAAAATTCATGGCCTTGTCGGTGAATTGTTTTTCCTCGACATTTAATTCTTTTGCTGTACGTTTGAGGAAAAATGCCAGCAGTTGCGGGATGTCCTCGGTACGTTCGTGCAGCGATGGGATGCGCAGACGCACAACATTGAGACGGTGGAACAGGTCTTCACGAAACCTGCCCTCATTGACGCGCTTTTCCAGGTCCTGGTTGGTCGCAGCGATAATGCGGACGTTAACTTTTATTTCCTTGTGGCCACCAACACGGAAAAAACGGCCTTCGGAAAGAACGCGTAGCAAGCGGATCTGTAAATCCGGTGGCATGTCACCGATTTCATCGAGAAACAGAGTGCCGCCTTCGGCCTGTTCGAACCTTCCTTTATGCTGAGCCAGTGCACCGGTAAAGGCCCCTTTTTCGTGGCCGAAGAGTTCTGATTCAATTAATTCACCCGGGATGGCGCCAGTATTGATAGCGATAAAAGGACCGCTGCAGCGAGGGCTGTGCTGGTGCAGAGATTCTGCCACCAGTTCTTTGCCTGTGCCGGACTCACCGGAGACCAATACGGTGAGATCACTTTGACTGAGGCGTCCGATAGCACGGAAGATGTCCTGCATCGCAGGCGCCTCGCCTATTATTAAAGTACTTTGCTCATCTGGTGAGGCAATGCTCACCTTCTGTGTCCGCGCATGTTCGACAGCGCGTTCTACCAGGTCTATAGCATCATTGATATCAAAGGGTTTCGGCAGGTACTCAAATGCCCCCTGGTCGTACGAGTCAACGGCACTATCAAGGTCGGTGTGTGCTGTCATGATAATGACAGGGGTTTCAGGCTGCTCGCTGTGTAATTTTTTAAGTAGATCCAGTCCACTGGTGCCGGGCATGCGTATGTCGGTAACGATGACATTTGGTGATTTACTGGAATTTCGAAGATGCTCCAACGCATCGTCTGCAGAACTGAATATTTCAGTATTGAATCCTGCTTTAGACAAAGCTTTATCCAGCACCCAGCGTATTGAGTCATCATCATCAATAAGCCAGATAGTTGCTTTTTTAGTCATAAGGGGATCTCAGGTCTAGTCGTTAATCGTTCACCAGCGGCAGGAAAATGGAGAATACCGTTTTGCCGGCTTGTGAGGTGAATTCTACCAGTCCGCGGTGCTGATTGATGATGTTTTGTACAATGGACAGTCCGAGTCCCGCTCCTTCCGGTTTGTCGGTAATCAGTGGGTAAAACACCTTTGTCTGCAGTTTTTCCGGGATTCCGGATCCATTATCCTCGATGTCAATTTGTAATACTGTGCGATGCAGCGTGCCGCCAATAGTGAATCGACCTACCGGGCGCGTGCTGAACTGCAGGTTATTTGGCTCTCCGGAAGAAGCCTTTGGTGCACCGATCATGGCCTGCACGGCGTTACGTGAAATATTTAAAATAACCTGGGTCATCGCATCCTGATCGATAGATATTTCAGGCAGGCTGGGGTCATAGTTTGTAATGATGTTGACCAGATCCGGGTATTCGGCGCTAATCAGGGTTCGGACGTGTTCCAGGCAGATGTGAATGTTGACCGGCTTCATTGCCAGAGGCTGATTTGATCCTGCCATTTTGTCAACCAGATCGGATAAACGATCAGCTTCTTTGATGATGACAGCCGTATATTCTTTCTGTATTTCATTCTCAAGATCCATATCGAGCAGCTGTGCTGCACCGCGCAGACCACCTAGAGGGTTTTTTACTTCATGGGCAATACCCTTGAGTATTTGCCGTGTGATCTCGTATTGTTCCTGCAGATGTTCTTCGCGGGCAAGTCTCAGCAGTCTGTCAACGTGGGTAATCTCAACAATAATATTTGTAAGCTTTTGTGTGCGATTGAGAGGTGTAGCTGCAAAATCGATAGCAATGGTATTCCCCGTGATGAGCTTCAGACGGATTTCCCTCTTCGTGATTGCCCTGTTCTTCTGCAGGATAGTAGTGAGTATGTCGCGACACTCAGTATTATGCTGGAAGAGTACTTCATGACTTTGTCCCATGAGAGTGCGCGCACTGGCCTGCAACAGGCTTTCTGCAGCAGGATTGATGGCCGTCAGTTTTAGTTCAGAATTAAACAAAAGCACAGCCGTTTCCATGTTCTCAATCAGATAACGGCAGATTTTGTAGTCTATTTTTGTGTTATTGATCATAGAACATAGTTTCAGGTTTCAAGTTTCAAGTTTCAAGTCCTCGGGTTTATTTGTCTTGAAACTTTGAAACTTGAAACTTGAAACTTTTTTAGTACCACAAAAACAAAACGCCTCGTCAGAGGCGTTTTGTAACACACCAGGCTGATGGAATCAGCAGCTGTAGTAGAGATCGAACTCAATGGGGTGAGTGCTCATGCGCAACTGTGTGACTTCTTCCATTTTCAGTTCAATGAAGGCGTCGATCACATCATGGGTGAATACGCCGCCAGCTTTGAGAAAGTCGCGGTCACCATCCAGTGCGGCCAGTGCTTCTTCAAAAGAGGCCGCAACCTTGGGTATATTTGCTTCTTCTTCAGCTGGTAGGTCATATAGATCCTTGTCCATAGCATCGCCAGGGTGGATCTTGTTGGTGATGCCATCAAGGCCGGCCATCAACATGGCAGAGAATGCCAGATAAGGGTTGGCAGTAGAATCAGGGAAGCGTATTTCGATGCGACGTCCTTTAGGGTTGCTGTCGAAGGGGATACGGATAGAAGCAGAGCGGTTACGGGCTGAATAAGCCAGCATCACAGGGGCCTCGAAACCGGGAACCAGGCGCTTGTAGCTGTTGGTGGAGGCATTGGTAAAGGCATTCAGTGCCTTTGCGTGCTTAATGATTCCACCGATGCAGTAAAGCGCAGCTTCAGACAGTCCGCCGTATTCATCACCGGAGAAGATGTTCTCGCCATTTTTTGCCAGAGACATATGGACATGCATACCATTACCGTTGTCGCCGACGACTGGCTTAGGCATGAATGTTGCTGTTTTGCCATAGGCGTGAGCGATGTTGAGGACACAGTACTTCAGGGTTTGATTATCGTCAGCACGTTTTACCAGCGTATTGAAGCGAGTCCCGATTTCGCACTGGCCGGCTGTAGCTACTTCGTGATGGTGAACTTCAACTTCAACACCCATCTCTTCCATGGTCAGACACATGGCAGAACGCAGATCTTGCAGTGAGTCAACTGGCGGTACTGGAAAATAACCGCCTTTTACGCCAGGACGGTGGCCGATGTTGCCGTCTTCAAATACTTTCGCTGAGTTCCAGGAAGATTCGTCGGAATCGATTTTGAAGAAAGAACCTTTCATGTCATTGCCCCAACGAACATCGTCGAAGACAAAAAATTCTGGTTCCGGCCCGAAATAGGCGGTGTCAGCAATACCGGTAGATTTCAGATAGGCTTCAGCACGATGAGCAATCGAGCGCGGGTCTCTTTCATAACCTTCGCCGGTAGTAGGTTCGAGAATATCGCAACGGATGATCAGTGTCGGATCATCAAAGAAAGGATCCATAACAGCTGTTGATGCATCAGGCATCAGGATCATGTCTGATTCATTAATGCCTTTCCAGCCAGCGATAGACGAGCCGTCAAACATTTTGCCATCTTCGAACAAACTTACATCGACCGTGTGAGCAGGCACGGAAACGTGCTGTTCCTTACCGTGGGTATCTGTAAAACGAAAGTCAATAAACTTGACCCCGTTGTCCTTGATCATCTTTAAAATTTCGGCGGACATTGATTTCCTCTTTTAAATATCTAGTGTGCAAAAGCACGGTTGTACGAAATAGATTTAATACACCTTATTTAGTCCTGATAGCGAATTAATACAATCAAGAATTATGCCAGTTACGTAAGTACCTGAATATAGGTGCCCTTAACGCTTTCCGGCACGGGTAAAAACTGGTGATGCGCTATTTTGCACCAGATTAGTGCGTAAATACAGATGCAGACAGTAATTTCAGTGCAAACAGTGATAGAAGATCTCAATATTGCCGATATTCGGGTGCTGGTGCAGGGTTTCTATGATTTCCCTGGCAACCCTCTGGTGATTCTCATCGGTGGTATCTGCGATTGTCGGGAAAATCAGGTCGACATTGATGCTGCCAGCGAGATAATGCAGGGTAATTTTCTCAGCAGGCGTTGTGCCGTCAATGCCTGCAATGATCTCATTTATAAGTGTAGTCATTTCACTGCGCAGCGGAAGATCGACATTTGCCATGATGATTTTATCGTTTTCGGGGTCGATATGAACCAGCACCTCATCAACGCTTTCAAAGTTATTAATCAGGCGCTGTCGTACGCATTCGGAAATCTGGTGTCCTTCAGAAACGCTGATATTGCCATCTACCTGCAGGTGGACATCGACCAGTGCGCGTCCGCCCATTAGACGCGAGCGCAGCATATGCAGATCTATCACACCGTCAGTGTCGATGATTGCCTGCCGGATGGCTTCTACTTCTTCATGGCTGAGCGCAGTGTCTATCAGCTCTTTAAGGGCATTCCAGCTTAGCAGCAGGCCCATGCGAACAATCATAGTTCCAAGGACTATGGCGGCGAGGGCATCAAAATAGGGCAGTCCCATGATGCTGCCACCGATACCAATCAGGACAACGATTGAGGATATAGCATCGCTTCGGTGATGCCAGGCATTGGCACGGAGAATAGTGGATTTATAGCGGTCGGCAATTCTTATGGTGTAGCGAAAAAGCCCTTCCTTGCTGAAGATGGTGATCACCGTCATTACCAGTGTGATGGGTGCCGGTGTCAATATTGCTGCCGGTACAGTGAGCCGCAATGCGGCATTGATGGCAATGGCTAAACCGACAAAGGCAAGCAATAAACCCAGGAAAACCGTTGCGGCAGTTTCAATTCGGCCATGGCCATAGGGGTGGTCATCATCGGCTTCTTTGTTGCCTTGCCAGATGGCGTAGAGTACCAGGGCGTCAGTAGTGAGATCCGATAAGGTATGGATACCATCCGCTACCAGTGCCTGGGAGTTACCGACTATGCCGAGAAAAAGTTGTCCCGCGGAGAGCAGTGTATTGACAATTATGCTGGTATAGGTTACCCGTTTGCCAGCAATCTTGCGTTGTTCGCCTGATTCGATGTCCATGGAGTATATTCTAGCAGCGTAGAAATATGGGTACCTCTGTTAAATGGCAAAAAAAATTCCAGTAAAAGGGAAAAAATACTCAAGATTCTTTCCCTTTGACCGGAATATTGTCGGGTCTGTTGCCGACCCTTTCTCCTCCCAAATGGTGGTTCGGGCTGTTATTGCAAGCGGGACAGTAACGGAATAGGCTCGTTTTGTCCAATATTCATGAGGTTCCTTTAACTGTATGGAAGCTCCAGCCAGTTACACAATTTTTGCAATGCCTCATCTACCCCCGTGTGTTTGAGACTGGAAAATAACTGAATTCCATCAATGGGGAATTTGGCAAGCTTTTGTTTTACATCAAGCAGACTTGCACTGGCTTTACCACGACTGAGTTTGTCGGCTTTGTTTAAAATGACATATACTGGTAATCCTGCATGCGTACACCAGTGCACCATATTGCGATCAAATTCTTTTAGTGGGTGTCTGATGTCCATTAGTAGAATCAGACCAACCAGGCTTTTCCTTGATAGTAAATATTCACCTAGCGTCTCTGCCCAATGGTGTTGCCTGGTTTCAGAGACCTTTGCGTAGCCATAGCCCGGCAGGTCAACCAGACGGCGATCATTGCCGAGGTCAAAAAAATTGATCTCCTGTGTTCGGCCCGGGGTCTTGCTAGTGCGAGCCAGAGACTTCACGCCTGCTAGCGTGTTGAGGGTACTTGATTTCCCAACATTCGAGCGCCCGGCAAAGGCGACTTCTACCCCCGTGTCATCGGGCAGCTGCTGTAATGTATAGGCGCCCTTGATGAATGTAGGCTGGACTGGCAGACGTTCCATGCTTGTTTACGATTTTGTCGGTAGAGGAGAGTGATATTCAACGCTATTCAGAAGCATCTCGCAATAAGAATTACTGGCGGTGGTTGTACATATTCTCATCGTGAAAATCAGGATTCAGGACAGTAAATAAGAAGAATCAACACCTATATAAGAAATTTCTTAAATTGACCTGAGAGCGCTTTTGATATATAAAGTCGCACACAGTTTCGGGCCAATAATTTTCTTTTTACCCGGCAAACTACTGGAGAGTATACAATGAAAAATCTACTGGTCCTGTCCATAGCAGTTGTTGGCATGATGGTTGTCAGTCTGGCTCATGCTGCAACAGGCGATGTTGAGAAGGGCAAACAAAAATCAGCTGTTTGTGCTTCCTGCCATGGTGCTGACGGAAATGGGATGGTTGGCTTGCCACTCTATCCCAAATTAGCCGGTCAGGTGCCAGGTTATATTTTATCACAGCTAAAGGCCTTTAAAAAAGGCAAGAAGAAAGATGGTCGCCAGAATCCGATTATGGAGGGCATGGTTGCAAGTTTAAGCGGACAGGACATGGCTGATCTCGATGCCTATTATGCCAGTCTCTCAATTAAGATTACCGGCATCAAAAAGAGTGACGAAGCACTTGCACTCAAGGGAGAAAAGATATATCGCGGGGGCTATCGAAAGATGAATATTCCCGCCTGCATGAGTTGTCATGAGCCTACAGGAGCAGGAATTCCTGTACAGTACCCAAGACTTGGTGGCCAGAATGCTGAATACACAGAAAAGCAGCTGCATGAATTCAAGGATGGTACGCGCAAAAATGACATGATGAACCCTATTGCATTTCTGCTTTCAAACGACCAGATCAAACAGTTATCACTGTATACACAGGGACTGAAATAAGTCGATATAACAGGTTCTCGAAAAGCCGCCTAATGAGGCGGCTTTTTTTGTTGTTAAGAAAAACTGAAAAGCTTTAACCGCAGAGCAAACAGAGAGTCACAGAGGTTTATTGTCTTGAAATTTTACACGTGAAACTTGAAATTATTTTTATTCCTATCCCACCTGATCCAGTTCTCGCTGCCTGAATTTTACTCCCCGTTCTTCTGCCAGGATACGACATACCTCAACATCAACCCCGGCAAGACCATTGATTGCGGTTGCCGTGACATCCGGTATTGATGCGGGAGCCAGTTCGAGAAAATCGAGCATGGCCTGCCACGAATGTTCCAGTGCTGGGGCACAATGCTGATTATAGGTGAGTTCGTCTTGTGCATTAAGTGAGACCGACAGAGCATCAATGAGTCCTTCCATTTCTGGTAAAACATTGCGTTTGTGGACAAGGTTAGCCAGGCCATCAGTATTAAGTCGTACACGACCACCTTGTTGTTTGACGTATCGTGCAACCTCGAGCAATGTTTTTAGTCGCAGTGTCGGCTCACCATATCCACAGAAGACGACCCAGGAAAAGTCACTGACATTACCGATTACCGCTATAATTTCATCCGTTTCAGGGCGATGGTCGAAGCTCAGATCGTATTCATGAACCTGCATGCTTCCCTTCGTTTTGGGGCAGAATTTACAGGCCAGGGTGCAGCGATCAGTAATGCTCAGATAGCGACGGTCCTCGATGGTGTAGGCTATTGTTTGCTTCATGGATATCTGCCGCTTCAGGCTTCCAGTGATTTGGGTGGTGATGAAAAAATGATGCTCTCAAGGTGGTCGCCAAGCATGATAACAACACCGTCGCTACGGTGAAAATGATCACTGGAATAAGAAAAGCGGAATTTTCGTCTCAGGCAACGCCGTTTATCAGGACAGCGTGTTAGCCCCAGTCCAGACAGGTGAACACTGCCATCCAGCAGTTGAAAGCCCTGATCTCTGCAGGCTCTACTTGAATGCATCATAGCCAGCTCACGAACGGTAAGGTTTCTGTACCAGATAAAAATGACCAGTAGCATGAAAGCCAGCCCAAGTATTTCGCTCATTCGTATTGCCGGTTTTCTTTTCTCAAAACTGTATCAGGCATCCATGTCAGGGATGATCATGCTTTCCAGGCGCTGGATACTGTCTTTCAGTTTAAGCTTACGTTTTTTCATTCGGCGCAGACGCAATTGGTCTATGTAGGCATTCTGAAGCATCAGATCAATGGCATGGTCAAGGTCACTATGCTCAATTTTCAACTCAATGAGTTCATGGCGAGCTTGCTGGATTTCTTCTTCGTTCAGACTCATGGAATCTCTGCCGTAGTTTCAGGCTACATTTAGTAAATCATACCACAGCTATAACCGATCAATGTTGAATCCAGTGTTGCCAAACAGGAACCATGCCGTCAGGGAGTTGGGCCAGTTTACCAAGCTCCACCCATTTCCCCGGCTCATGAAAATCCGATCCCTGCGATGCGAGCAGGCCATGCTTTCGGGCAAACAGGGCGCTTCGAGTGTTATCGTCAGGTGTATTGCGACCACAAACCACTTCCATGCCTTCTCCGCCAGTATCTTTGAATGCAGTAAGTACACGGTTTAACCAACTTGCCGTCAGTTTATACCGCAGAGGATGTGCGATGACGGCTATGCCACCCGCGCCAGTTATCCATGAAACGGCATCTTCCATGCTAGACCAGTCAACACGGTAGTACCCGGGTTTGCCACGTACCAGAAATCGTTTGAATACATCGGTAAAGTCTTTAGCTGCACCAGTTTCGATCAAGTAGCGCGCAAAATGGGTGCGCGTGATATTGCCTTCTCCTGCAAGGCGCCGGGCATTTTCATAGGTGTTGTGGTAGCCCGCCTTAGCCAGGCGTATGCCCATTTCTATAGCCCGTTCTTCACGCATTGCCTTCGACATTTTGATTCCCTGTTTTAGAGGAGGATGCTCAGGGTCAATATCGAGTCCTATTATGTGTAATAGTTTTCCCTGCCAGGTGGTGGATAATTCTATGCCGGCTACTAGTTTGATTCCGCTTTCATTTGCACTGCGATATGCCTCATCCAGTCCTGCAGTGGTATCATGATCAGTCAGGGCCAGGATATCGACGTTATTGCCGGCAGCACGAGTGACTACCTCAGCCGGTAGCAAGGTACCATCCGAGGCCGTTGAGTGGCTATGCAGGTCAGCAATAATATTGGTTGGTGTCATGTCATTAGTAGGCAGGAAAGAATTGCAGCTAGCCCGGATGTTTCATGAATTCGCGCGATGATCACGCAGTATATTGATTCCACAGTGGCTTTTCTGATTGAGCGCCGTACTCGTGCGTACGGTCGATTGAAGAAAATTCGCTGTGGAATCAA
>VAOU01034050.1_pt1 | contig 16760 bp, 14 predicted proteins | sample 3393871 | NCBI WGS metagenome assembly VAOU01 (sample SAMN08290440, study PRJNA428436) | hydrothermal vent metagenome | isolation source: Deep-sea hydrothermal vent chimney | place: Atlantic Ocean: South-mid Altantic Ridge | depth 1820 m m
GCCAAACTCGCGCGTGCGCTCAAGCACCGACATCAACAAGGTGTTCATTATGCCCATGGCAATCACGAACAGCACGATAGCCAGAATGATGTAGAAGAACACATCGCTGAATTCAATCATTTGTACAACGACTGGCATCAGCGTTTCCCATGGCAGGGCTTCGAGCCCATTGTTGTCCATGCTGCTATTTAAACTACTTGCAAATACACGACTATCCCGACGATCTTTTAGTGATATGGCAATGGTGGAGATACTGTTGTCCAGTCCTAACAACTCCTGTCCCGCCGAAAGCGGAATCAGGCCCATCAAGCCATCAAAGAATTCATTGCCCGTTTCAAATATGCCCGCAACACGGTAAGCGGCAGAACCCAGGTCGCCATTCACCTGTTGTGCTGTAACAACTACTTTCTCGCCGATACGGATGCCAAGCTTTTTCGCCACTTTTTTTCCGAGGACGATACTGTTTTTCTCGTTGGCAGTAAGATAAGTCCCCTTGACAATTACCTTCTGCAACTGTGTAACCCGCTGCTCCCTCTGTGTATCAATACCCAGTATCAGCAAGGGTTCCGATGCCATCGGGCTGCTGACCATAGCGCGGGTCTGTACCCGGGGAGATGCCTGCAGAACGCGTGGGTCCTGCTCCACTTTCTGCAAGATCTGCTCATAACCGTCAATGCGCAGACCCGGTTCCATGTCCAGACGGAATCCCTGGCGTTCTATTTGTACATGGGCGCTAAAGTAGCGGGTCGAGTTTTCCACCAATTGCCCATACCAACCTTCGATCAAGGCATATAAAACAATAAAGGCCGCCAGCCCAAACGCTGTGGCACCGGCGGTCAGCAAGGCACGACGCGGGTTACGCGCCATACCACGACTGGCGATGGCCCAGAATACGGCGCGTGTGCGTTGCTGAGTTTTATGCTCGCGTGCCATATGCCGGCCCGCTTTTCGTGTGCGTATTCCACGGATAGCCTCGACTGGCTCAATACTCGCCGCGCGCCAGGCAGGATAAAGCGCCGGCACGATGCTGATAAAGAAAACGATGGCAGACAACTCCGCAATATGATCCCAACGTGAAACCGGATAGACAATCGCAGTAAGGCCCGGCATGCTTTCCAGGGCCGCGGTAAACTGTTCAAGATTCAGCCCTGTGCTGGCGAGGTAGAAATTGATACCGAGCCCAACGATATTGCCGACGATTATTCCCGCAATTCCAAGCAACATTGACTCCAGAATCACCAACCCGACAATTTGGGAACGTGAGGTTCCCAGCGCCATCATGACGCCAAACTCGCGGGTACGCTCCATCACCGCCATTAATATAGTATTGGCAATCCCCACCGCTACCACCACAAACATAATACCCAGAATGATATAGGTCATGGCCTCGTGGAATAACACCGCCTGCACCACCGATGGCAGTAGCTTGCGCCACCCCAGTACTTCATACTCCGGCCCCAGCTCGCGCGATAGTGCTTCCGCCACCTGGGCCGATTGTTGGCGCTGATTCAGCCGTATCGCCCACGCCGTGGCCCGTCCCCACATGGCATACAAATCGCGTGCGGCCTCCAGGGTAAGAAAGACATAACTGGTATCGATGGCATCAATTCCGGTTTTATATATACCCACAATACGATAACGTCCAGCACCAATTGATCCGTCTGCCGCCTGTGTTATCAACACGGTCTCTTCACCCGGTTTGGCGCCGAGTATCTTTGCCATTTTATCGCCGATCAGTATTCCATCTTTATCATTCGGGCGCAGGTAGCGGCCTGCAATAATAGTCTTGTTAATCGTGGTAACCTTAACTTCATTCTCGGGTTCGACGCCGACCACTATGACGCCACGACTCTTGTCCGTGCCGCTTATCATGGCCTTTCCTTCCAGGCGCGCGGACAACGCTTTAACATTGCTGTTTTTCAGGATCTCTGCCCGAATTGCCGGATCATCGGTGATAGCACGATGTAATTTCCTGTCATCGTGATAACCTTTCCCATGTACTTTTAAATGACCTGTCAAATAGCTCGTGCTGTTTTCGATCATCTGCTCGTTCATTCCATCGATGAGCCCCCAAAGAAACACCAGCGACGCCAGGCCAACGCTAATCGCGACTACCGTAATCAGGGAACGCCTGACGTTGCGCAGCACATTCCGCCAGGCCAGACGCAGCAGTATCATTTTTTCGCTCCGGTTTGCGTGCGATCATCGATAATTTTTCCGTCATGCAATGTGACGATGCGGCGCGCACGTTCCATCACCATGGGATCATGGGTGGCAAAGATAAAGGTGGTCTTGTGGCGCTCATTGAGATCGCGCATCAAATCCAGCAAGGCGCCGCCGGTGCGGGAATCCAGGTTGGCAGTGGGTTCATCTGCCAGCACAATGGCGGGTTTCGACGCAATGGCACGGGCCACGGCTACCCGTTGTTGTTGTCCACCGGATAATTGTGATGGCCGCCGGTTTACGTATTGCTCGAGACCCACTTCGCCCAATATCTCTTCGGCTCGCTCGCGCCGCTCCTTGTCCGGCACGCCCTGTAACAACATCACGTATTCAACGTTCTCGACGGCACTCAGCACCGGGATCAAATTATATTCCTGAAAAATAAAGCCAATTTCCCGTAATCGCAGGCGAGAGAGCTGACTCTTTGGCAGGCGACCAATTTCCTGCTCACGAATCCACACCTGCCCGTGGGTGGGCACGTCCAGCCCGCCGATGATGTTCAGCAGCGTGGTCTTGCCGGATCCCGAAGGTCCCACCAGGGACATGAACTCGCCACCGTTCACAACCAGATCCACACTATCCAGCGCATTGACGACGATGCTGTCCTGCTGGTACTGCTTGCTGACTTGTTTAACTGTTACCAGTGTCATTACATTCCTCCAATATCCGGGCTAACGCCAGCGGCGCAGGTTGCGGAGCGTAAAAATAGAATCTTTTATCGGTTTGTTGAAGACCACGTCGACTACACGTATACGGGTGAAGTTCCCGGGTTTCCGCGTGGGTCGCATTTCCCATTGCGAGGGTAATTCACGGTCGCCAAACTTACGGATATCAGAGAAAGTGAGGACCTTGATGATTTGGCCGCGTTCGTCAATGTACTCCTGCCGCACAGGCATTAAATCTGACTTGCGCACCAGATAGACGATGCTGCCCCAGATCACGGCCGCTTCGGGTTTGGGAGTGGAGACAACGCGATAAACTTCGGTGCCATTGACATTTTCAGTGCCAGTGACTTTGTGAGTATAGTCGTTGACCATGCTGCTTTCCTTCACCAGGTCATCGTTGGAGAAATCCGATCCCATCCAGGGCTGCAACATCATGGAGGGCGGGATTTTGATAACCCGTTCGACCTTTGGCAAATAGTTCCACATCTCGCTCCTGATTCGCAATGAACCGATGCCGGCTTCCTTGGCCGGTGACAGGATACGGACGAAACTTTTATCCGGGCGTCGCATCCACATGTTCAACTTGAGCGTACGTTTCCAGTAGGGTGTGGTAATGGTCATCTCATACTTTCCTGATGCCGTGCTACCCCACAGCCGACTTTCAACAGCTGTCACGATTTCCCTGCCAGTTTTGACCTCACTCGCTAACACTGTCCCGTGATAGAGGGAAATCATGAGAAATACGCCAGTCATCAGGGCGCTATAAGTCAGGTGCCTCCCCGTTCCAGGTCCCACTCGATTTGAGATAACTTTCATTGCAAACTCCTTTTGACCCGGCGTGCCTTTCCAGTGTCATTTTAATACAACCTTGCATCAGACAAACAGCTGAAACATTTTCCTCTCGCAGGATCAGGGAAGGGAATATGGCTAATTCGTCTAGCCAGTACTTTGGGGAAATACCCATCCTTTGTAATGACGGCCATTTACCTGGATGCACCAATGTGTATTGGTTCAGATCAAATCTGTGCTACTACATACTGTTACAGATTAGATACTATTCGGCTTTCTCATAGAGATCCGCATTTATAGCCTTGAGTCCTGCCCGTGCGCAGGCTTCATCCAATTTACCACCGGGCGCCCCGCCTACGCCAATCCCTCATGGACACCACGAAGCTGGCCTACAATCTGTATTGTAACTTATTGATTAATATATATAATAGTGCTGCAAAGGTGGTTCAAGTCCTTTTCTCGGTACCATAGTTTCAAAAACTTATGTTTAGCCGTTAACGTACCCTGGTAATCACGATGCGGAATGACCATCACATGAACGACACCAGACACATTCACAATCGACATGCCCGCAGTCAGTATCGCTGCGCAATTTTTTTACCGAGCGATTGGCCCATGGATACAACAGGGTTTTAACAAACCCTGGGTGATATTGTCCATACAATGACTTCCTTATATCCTGTTTACCACTGATACGTTTCAGGAAAAAACGGTAACCACGATTACCCAGCTTATTGTACAGGGCACGATTCACAATAGAGACTTTTAACTGTTCTTTAAACTCTGCCGTCCACAATGCTGCATAATCTGCTTCTTCCAACAAACTCCTTGCCGCCAATATGCCTGATGTAACGGCATGGCGTATACCAAAACCCCAGAGCGCATCCTGAAAACCGGCCTGTTCACCAACGACAGGTCGTTTACCTGCATAGGCACGTAACGGAACATAGAAATTTCCTACACCACCATGGTGGACGGGATTTTTCATCTCAAGCCCCACCAGTCGTTTAAAAGCTGCCACTGTTTTTTCGACATGCTGTTTTTCCTGTTTGAAACCGGAAAACATACAGGTTTTTACTGTTCCCTTACCATTCCATACCAGCAAATAGGCATAGCCTCCGGGTGCGAGAGTATTGTCACAAATCACCCAGAATCCATCCTCCATATCTGTATCAAAAAGATAGCCCACAGCAATTGCATCGGCTGCCTTTGGCCCTGTCGCCAGAATGGAAGGAAAAGGCAGTTTATTAACACGGCTTTTGAAGCGCACGTCGACACCAAGCTCCTGTGCCTGCTGCAATAAGGCATGGTCAAGTGATCCGGGGCCAGGTCCACGCACCACCAGATAGAAGAATGGGGTTTTAGTTTGTATGGGATAACCCTGTCCCCAGCCATCATAGGCCATACCCTTTTTGCCGGGTAAAACATCAAAGTCGGTAGTAATTCCATCATCTGCAAGTACCTGCAGGACATCACGTTGCGTCGTCCAGTTTTCCAGACCCTGAAAATCATGTTTAAAGCGCCCGCCAACATTCGCCTGTGCTTCATGGACAATTACCTGCGTCCCTGCCCGTGCCAGGGTAATGGCCGCTGACAAACCGGCGGGGCCTGCACCTGCAATTTGTATAGGCTTATTCTGCTGTATTGCCATTTTTTCTTTATATCCGGAATTGATTATTCGTTACAAAACATGAGTGATGCGAAAAAATTAACAAGAGCAATGCTAGCTAAAAATATTTCAAATAACACAGATAAGGCTTTTCAAACATATTAATAATATAATTATGGAAACGAATGGCTTACTAATTTCATGGTAGTATTTTATTGGGTATATTGTGACTGATCACAACAAGTACATCAACACAAAGACCTTAACGTGCATCTAAGTTAGTTTTTGTCATACATAATATCCACGATCTACACCGCACCACCTGATGTAAACAGAAGGGTAATACCGCCTCCAGGTGACGATTATCCCAGTCCGCAAAAGTAAATGAGACTACCAGCGTTACTTGAAGCCTGCCGGTTAGGTACGAAAACTCAGTAGCCAGAAAGGATATTTATCCAGATAACATCAATAACGAATATCATGTAATATGACAGGGCACCTCTATGGTTCCCACCACATAAATGAATCAAAGTGAAAAGGTGAAACTATGCACTACTCAAAAGAGCAAATCGCTGAAATCGACATTCTCATTCGCTACAATCTGGCTACGACCCGGCAAGGCATCAAAGTGCACTCAAGCGCGAACACAGAGCACGTAAAAGCTGTAGAACGTTTATTTGAAAAAGGCCTGGTTACACAAATCGATGGCGGCTATCTAACCGACCTCGGCAGAAAAGCAGCAGAACACGCACAGGCGCTAATTCTAATGCTGGCTCCGAATGATCAGAGTATTGCGAGTTAATAGACTCTCAGACAGCTATTAAGTACGGATCTTCAGCGGCCACTATTCTATTACGATTAATTCAGGTAAAAAAAAGACCCGCATTTCTACGGGCCATTTTTATCTAGCTGGATAAACGACTTAGTCCTGAATCACATCGAGTTCTACGCGACGGTTTCTGATACGACCAGCATGTGTACCATTATCGGCAATCGGGTTAGCTTCTCCCATGCCTTTAACAACCATGCGACTTCGATCTGTACCTTTAGCCGCCATGTAATCAGCAACAGTATTCGCACGGCGCTCAGACAGTTTCAGGTTATAGGCTTCAGGACCAGATGTATCCGTGTAGCCCGTAATTTCAATGTGGCTGAGTCCTTTTTGCATGAGTTCTTTATAAGGTGCCAAACGTGTATAGGCATCATCAAGAATCGCTTTATCATCAGCTGTCAGTGCAGCGCTATCAAATTTGAACTGAATGTTGTTAATGACAACATGTTCCAGCACAGTACCTTTTTCTACAACGGCAATTTCAACCTTCGCTGGCTCCTTCTTCACAACAACCTTCACTTTATAGCCACACTCTGGCAGAAGTACTGTGGTTGTGTCAGCAGACCGCACGCATCCTCCTTCACTATCCCTAACGAGAGAACCGTCACTGCTTCTGACATACTTGTTTACTTTTTTCTCACCAGCTTGTGCAGGCATTGCACCGATAACCAGTAAGCCTATAGCTGCTACTAATACTATTTTTGAACGTTTCATGTGCTTCCCTTGTTAATTGATAATGTACGATTATTGATAATGAATGCTTTGGTTTAAATCTATTGTTATATTTGCTTTCAAAAACCTGGTTATTCTCGGTACAGATACTAGCATCATTTTAGACTGGCTTTAAGTACAAGTGTCAATTTGCCGCGATGCATTTCATTCTTAATCAGGGTTGAATGTAGTAATACCATATCAACGAGTTAAAATATCCATAATTCAAAATATATTTAATAAAACTCGTTCAATTCTAACATGAAAATAATACACTTCAAACCATACTTTCATTCAAAAAGATTCTCTCTAACTTATTGTTTGTATTAGATAAATAATTATTCACTTTTCCCAGTAAACTACTTTTTAGCTCTTTTTAATTGAAATTATCGCGATCCATCTCAAGTTAATGGCACCTTAATTTATTCTGGATACAGTAGATAATGATTCAAAAACTGTTATCTCAAGGCAAAGATCGCTAGCTATTGCGAAGATTCTGAACGTACTCTCAGTGTGTAACGACAATCGCTCACGCGCAGCAGAAATGCTGGGTGTGAGCAAAAGAACCCTTAATCATCAGATGAATAAACTGACATCTGACTTCTGTGCCGTAGGCAGAAAACTGGCGGCGCCGATCCAGTCCTGAATCTCAGGAATAAATTCACTTTGATCCATACTGAATAAATCAACTGTCATCTGACAGGCCACCAGTTTTACATCAGCTTCAATGCACAGAGAACGCAGCTCTTCGATAGTCGCCACACCCTTGTCTTTCATCGTCTTTTTCATCATACCGCTGGCCATCTTTTCAAAACCCGGCACATTCGCCATGACGATATTTGGAATATTCATATTCATCTTCCGCAACCATTCCGGACCCACCGGCATTTTCATTGGCATAGCTGGATTGCCAAGCGGGCTAATCTCAAGATCCAGGTCTTTTTTTAGCAGATTTAGACCATAGAAGGTAAAAAATACCGACACATCCCAGCCCAGGGCGGCGGCTGTTGAAGATAGGATAAACGGTGGATAGGCCATATCCAACGTCCCCTTGGTTGCAATGATAGTCATTGACGGCACATGCGCTGCTTCGCGCTCTGCCATACGTTCATCAAACCAGTCATTAAACAGATTTCTGTCCATCACCGGTTCCTGTATTACTTTCGCTGTATTTCCCATGATTGTCTCCTTTCAAATTTTACGAATAACAAATTTATACTCACCACTTTCGGTAAAATTTTCCAACAATTCATTACCCGTTTGTTTACAAAATGAATCGATATCTTTGACAGATCCCGGATCAGATGAAATCAAATGCAGGGTATCACCTGATTGCAGACCATTAAGTGCTTTCCTGGTTCTGAGGATAGGCAGTGGGCAATTCAATCCACGTGTATCAAGTGTTGCGGTAGCCTCAACATTCATATTGTTCACCTCATTATATAGATGACCGGTCGGTCAATTGCATACTCAAATAAAAGGACTCAAAAACCCTGCCTGGTTCGAATACTTAATACGTTACCTCTAGCAGCACAAGTAATAGGCCGATCTGCCAATAATGTAGACAAAATATTGGTTAAGTAATTCATTACTTTTAATTAATGTATGTTTAATTCAATGCGAATATTTTTTAGCGCAGACCCGAGGCGATAAATCACTTCAGGATCGTTTTCTGTCTTGGCAAGCAGGATCATGCCTTCAAGGTATGCGAGCATTGCTTCAGCAGTAAGCTCACTGTTTAGTGGTGTGATAACGCCCTGCTCTATCGCCTCATCCAGTGTGACCTTGAAACGGTCTTTTGCTGAAGTAAATACAGCATTGAGTTTGGCGCGCAAGATGTCATCCTGGGTACTAATTTCAAGCGCCAGGTTACCAAATAGACAACCCGGAATATGGCCATTAAGTTCTTTACTGGATCTCTGCCAGAAATATGCAGCATCGATAACATAGTCAATGCGTTCCATTGGCGGCAATGAAGGATCAAATGCCTCTGCGACAAAACCATAGGCCCAGTCTGCAGCAAATTCATCTATAACAGCCAGCACCAGGTCTCTTTTAGATGGGAAAAAATGATAAAAGCTGCCCTTCTGGATGGATGCCATATCACAGATTTCTTTAATGCCAACATCGGCATAGCTGCGATTATGAAAACGTGACTTGGCGACCTCAATGATGCGTTCGCGCGTGTCGTTGGTCTTGCTCATGTATCGATTATAGTTGACCGGTCGGTCTATTGCAATTTTATGTCGATAAGGAAGATTAATGTAGGTGCGACAAATTCGCACAAGACTATTAAATGGGGAATCTCTTCACGTTATTGTCCGAATGAATTCGAACCTACAATTGTTTTCTTCCAAAGCGGGCTTGCTCGAACTTTATACTAATTGAGCCCCAACACATCCTGCATCGTATACAATCCGGCGGGCTGCTGAACTAGCCATTTCGCCGCCCGCACTGCGCCATTGGCGAATGTTGCACGGCTGGACGCTTTGTGGGTAATCTCAATACGCTCACCTTCCGCCGCGAACATTACTGTGTGCTCACCGACAATGTCACCGGCACGTATCGTTGAAAAGCCTATGGTAGTGCGTTCGCGTTCTCCTGTATGCCCTTCTCGTCCATAGACGGCACAATCGCCAAGATTTCGACCCAGAACCCCCGCGATAACTTCACCCATGCCGAGTGCCGTACCCGATGGCGCATCCACTTTATGACGATGATGTGCTTCAATGATCTCTATATCAACAGAATCACCGAGAACTTCAGCTGCCGTCGCCAGCAGCTTAAAGCACAGGTTGACGCCAATACTCATATTTGGAGCAAAAAGGACAGGGATCTGTTTTGCTGCAGTAGCAATCTGTTCCTTTTCTCCCGTCGAGAAACCAGTCGTACCAATAACCATTGCCCTGCTATGTTTCAGGCAATAATCCAGGTGATTCATCGCCGGCTCCGGTCGGGTAAAATCAATCAGCACATCGAAGCGTTCCGGATCAGCGGTTTTTTCGATCAATATACCTGTCGCATCGATACCAGCGACCTCACCGCTATCACGTCCAATTGCAGTGCTGTCCGGGTGCTCGGTTGCGGCTCCGGTTTCTACACCGGAGGTAGACTGGCAGATTCTTATCAGTTCCTGTCCCATGCGGCCGGCCGCTCCGGGTATTGCTATTTTTACCATTTCATATTTCCGTAATAAATTTCTAATATTTTTCACGCAGTGCCAGGGTATCCAGCAGATATTGCTGAGCAGAAAACCCTTCTTCACCCTTTGCCGGCTCGACGCGACTAAAGCTGCCGTCTTCATCGAGTTGCCATGCATCAATATTATCTTTCAAATAGACCTCGAGTCCATGCCGGTAGACCAGAGACTTCAGTTCTTCATCTTCTATTGGTGTACAGGTTTCCACGCGGCGAAAGAAGTTTCTGTCCAGCCAGTCTGCACTGGAGATATACAATTCCCTGTTACCGTCATTCTCAAAACAGAAGATTCGATGGTGTTCAAGAAAACGGCCAACGATTGAACGCACCCGGATATTTTCAGACAAGCCCTTGATACCCGGTCGTATACCGCATATCCCTCTTACAATGAGGTCTATACTAACGCCAGCCATTGACGCTTCATAGAGTGCCTTCATGACATTGAATTCCTGTAGCGAATTCATTTTTGCGATGATCACAGCCGACTTCCCCTGCCTTGCATTTTCAGCTTCACGATCAATTTTAGCAATAATATTCTCATGCAGGGTAAACGGTGCCTGTAGTATTTTGTTCAGGCCCGAAAACTTACCCAGTCCGGTAAGCTGCAGAAATATTCTCTGAACATCCTCGGCGATTTCCGGGCGCGCGCTAATAATACCGAAGTCTGTATAGGTTCGAGCAGTGCCTGCATGGTAATTCCCTGTCCCAAGATGGGTGTAATTACGCAGGCCATCTGCTTCCTTACGTACCACAAGAATCATCTTGGCGTGTGTTTTATGCCCAACTACACCATAAACCACCTGCACGCCGGCCCGCAGCATGCGGTTAGCTACCTTGATGTTGGCATCTTCATCAAAACGTGCCTTCAGCTCGACAACTGCTGTGACATCTTTACCCGCTAATGCGGCATTGATCAGGGCCTGGACTATCTCTGAATCTCTGTCGGTTCGATACAGGGTCTGTTTGATGGATAATACTTTGGGGTCTTTTGAGGCCTCCCGTACAAAATCAATGACTGGCACAAAACTCTGATAGGGGTGATGCAGCAACAGGTCTTTCTTTCTGATAGCATCAAACAGGCTCGGTTTACTATGTGTTTTTTGATTCGGTTTGAGTACGCGAAAAAATGAATCTGATACTGGGGTCTCGAACACATTACCCGGGGTAAAGTTGCGATATTTCAGTTCCGGACGGTCGATCATTGCCGGCACCGCGATTAACCGATTAAGATTCACAGGACCGTTAACCCTATACAAATCATCATCATTCAGTGAAAATTTTTCCTGCAGCAATTTGACCAGTTCATCTGAACAATTATCTGCCACTTCCAGACGTACGCTGTCGCCAAAATTGCGGGTCGGCAACTCACCTTCCAGTGCATCCATCAGGTCATTAGACTCTTCCTCATCGACAAACAGATTGCTGTTACGGGTCACCCTGAACTGAAAACAACCGGTAACTTCCATCCCTGGAAACAGGGAATCAACATGTTGATGCAGTATTGATGACAAAAAAACCAGATCGGTATCACCGCTTGCTACCTCGGCAGGAAAATGGATAACACGGGGCAGAGATCGTGGTGCTGTAACAATCGCATGATCTGTATCACGGCCAAAGGCATCCAGTCCTTCCAGTGAAACGATGAAGTTCAAACTTTTATTAATAACAGGAGGAAAAGGGTGTGAGGGGTCAAGACCCACCGGGCTTAACACAGGAAACATCTCATTAGTAAAAAAATCCTTTACCCACTTTCGCTGTGCACCCGTCCAGTGATCCCTGCGAATGAAATTTATGCCTTCCTTCGACAGTGCCGGTACCAGCTCTTTATTCAGTACACAATACTGCATCCTGACCAGATGATGTGCTTCTTCGGTGATCTTTTGCAGCGCATCTTTCGGCAGCAAACCATCAGCACCTGTGGTGGTGATACCATGCTTTGAAAATTCTTTTAAGCGGGCAACCCTGACCTCAAAGAACTCATCCAGATTGCTGCATGAAATGCAGAGAAACCTGAGGCGCTCCAACAACGGCGTATCTGTATTCCGGGCCTGCTCAAGTACGCGATAATTGAACTGCAGCAGACTGAGTTCACGGTTTATGTAGTATTTTGGATCGTTGATATCCATCACGATACGGGGTCACAAGCAGGTAAGAATAATAAAGATGCCCACATGGTATCACAGGTTTTTTAAGGAACCTTGGAGCAGGTCTCTTGCATACTTGTGGTCATCTTTTTTCTCTTCTGAGAACTGTTTCATTGAAGCGCATACCCACGCATTAAAACCGCCTGCGGGAAATTTATGATTATCATCTTCCGTTCCTGCATTGGCGAGCGTCAGTTCATTACTGGTTTTGAAATCAAACAGGCGGTCATCCGTAAGCTTCAGCGGTTTCTCAGGCTTGAGTTTTTCGATAGACATTTTTTATTAACTCCTCTCCAGAAATGCTGATACTTCTGCGAAATCACGGGTTCGTTTCATAGCAGGCAGGCTACTGGTAAAGATTTTACCGTAGGATTTGCTGACCAGCCGGCTATCGCACAGGATAAAGACACCCTGATCATCCACTGATCGTATCAAACGGCCAGCCCCCTGCCGCAGCGCCACGACTGCCTGCGGTAATTGCAGTGTCATGAAGGGATTCAGACCGGCATTCCTGGCTGCCTTGCTACGGGCCTGTAATACAGGGTCATCCGGTACGGCAAAGGGAAATTTATCAATCAACACGACTGTCAGGGCATCTCCCTTAACGTCCACCCCCTCCCAGAAACTGCCTGTACCGAGCAGCACGGCATCACCAGCATCGCGAAAGCGTTCCAGTAATACATGCCTGGGGGCCTCACCCTGCACCAGCAATGGATAGTCACACCGACCTTCCAGCATACTCGCCGCCTCATTCAGGGCGCGATAACTGGTGAATAGCATAAAAACCCTGCCACGAGATATTTTTATCAGCTTCTCAGCAAGTTCAACCACACTGGCTGTATGGTCAGAATCACCGGGCTCAGGTAGACCTTCAGGCAGATAAAACAATGCCTGCTCAGCATAATTGAAGGGCCCGGGCCAGATGCCGGAGCACGCATCTTCAAGCCCGAGCTGTTGCTGGTAATGGGTAAAGCTTCCGGAAACTGCCAGCGTGGCCGAGGTGAAAATCACCGACCTGTCCTGTTCGCATACCAGTTCCCTGAATTTGTCGGCAATACTCAGTGGCGTACTGTGAAATCGAAAACCGGTTTTACTGGTCTCATACCAGCGAATAAATTCTTCGTTGCTGTCTATGTCCAGTGCCGCCAGCCTGTCAACTAGCACCTGCGTGCGCTCATAACAGTTCTCCAGCTGATCCCCCGTTACAGCAGCAGATTTCAGTAGTTCCAGCATCTGTTGCAGGCCCTGCTTTAATGATTCAAGAGCATCAGTGAAACCGGAAACAGCTTCAAGTTGTGACCAACTACCTTTGCTTACGGATGTCCCCATCGCCAGCCGGCATTCTTTGGCCAGCTTTTCCAGTTCGTCGACACGTATCTCAAAACCCGCAATTCCACTTTTTTCCGCCACCTCAGCCAGTTGTGCATCACGGCAAAGATCCAGTATCTGTCGTTGGCTGACTCCGGTACTAAAATACATACTGGCGGTATCCGGTATCTGATGGGCTTCATCAAATATGACCACCTCGACTTTTGGCAGCAGTTGGCCGAAACCTTCTTCTTTTAGCGCAACATCAGCGAGAAAAAGATGATGATTGACAACCAGAATATCGGCCTCCATAGCATCCTTACGCGCCGTATTGACGAAACAGTCATCATAATGCCGGCATTTGGTACCGATACAGTTGTCCACAGTAGAGGTGACATCAGACCAGACCCTGGATTGCTCTGGCACCCCACTAACTTCCGCGACATCACCATGCAATGTAGTCAGCGACCACTTGCTGATCACAGCAAGATCCACATGTGGATAAGGACGATATCCGTACTGATCCAGCTCAGCCTGTTCCAGCCGTAGTCGGCAAAGGTAATTGGAGCGTCCTTTTAATAAAGCCATGCTGGCAGGCACTTCCAGGGCACGCCGAACCAGTGGCAGATCCTGTTTATACAACTGGTCCTGAAGATGCCGGGTACCGGTTGATATCAGCACCTTTTTCCCGGACAGCAAGGCAGGTACCAGATAGGCCAGGGTTTTACCTGTCCCTGTACCTGACTCGGCAATCAGGATTTCTTTATCTGCTATGGCCTGTTCAATACGCGATGCCATTTGCTGCTGCGATTCGCGAACACGAAAATTATCCAGCAGACGAGTAAAGGGCCCGTCTGTTCCGAGCAGTGAGGATGCGTCAGTAAGAATGGTCAGCTACTCTTCCTGCATACATTCACTGAGGGCCGCTTCCCAGTCAGGCAGGCGGATACCGAATGTATCGAAAAGTTTTTTATTTGATAACACCGTATAAGCCGGTCGTTTTGCCGGCGTAGGGTAATCTGCAGTAGGAATATCAAGCACGTGGGTATTGGAAAATTTAGATGCGGCAACGATTGCTCTGGCAAACCCACACCAGCTGGTTTCACCACCACAGGTTATGTGATAAACCCCGCTAATTGTTTCGGAAAACCCGTCATTTAGCATGAAGTATTGCACCAGCTTCAAAGTAGCATCGGTCAGGGCGCGTGTGGTAGTCGGTGCACCTATCTGATCACCAACAACTTTTAACTCATCGCGCTCTGCCGCCAGCCGCAGCATGGTGCGAAGAAAGTTCTGCCCATGCATGGAGTAAACCCAGCTGGTTCGTAAAATCAGAGAGTTTTTACAATGCGTCAATACAGCATTTTCCCCATCCAGCTTGGTTGAACCGTAAACAGATTCAGGATTTGGCTGGTCATCTTCAGAATAGGGCTCAGTTGCCGTACCGTCAAAGACATAATCAGTAGAATAATGAATCATTCCAGCATTCAGGGCTGTTGCTGCTTTGGCCATTACAGAAGGAGCTTCAGCATTTACTTTTGCCGCCAGTTCCACTTCAGATTCTGCCCTGTCGACCGCTGTGTAGGCTGCGGCATTGATGATCAGGTTTGGCTTCTCATCATTTATTACTTGCCAAAGGCGTTCAAGGTGGGAAAGATCAAGATCATCGATGCCATATCCTGATAACTGCTCAACTCCAGCAATATCTGCTAAGGATTCATTCAAATGTGTCCCTAGCTGGCCATCACGCCCGAATAGTAGAATCTTCATAAGGGCAGTCCGATACTCAGTCCTGTGCGAGGACTATGTTTTTCAATAAAGGTGCTTTACGGTCTTTTTCTGACACCAGCGGATCACTGATCGGCCAGTCTATGCCAATATCGGGATCATCCCAACGTATGCCTGCATCTTCGGCAGGTGTGTACAACGCTGTACATTTATAGGTCACATCAACAGTATCACTGAGTACGCAAAAACCATGTGCATATCCGGGTGGAATATAGAGTTGGTGCTTGTTCTTTTCACTCAGCACCACACCATACCACTGTCCATATGTAACGGACTCAGGACGAATATCAACAGCCACATCAAAAATCTCGCCCGTTACCACTCGCACCAGTTTGCCCTGCCATGTTGGGAACTGATAGTGCAGACCACGCAACACTCCTCGACTGGAGCGTGAGTGATTATCCTGCACGAAATTTGCTGGCAGGCCATTTTCTTCAAAAATGGCTGAATTAAAAGTCTCGAGAAAAAACCCCCGGTCATCTTCAAAGACGCGCGGGACAATCAATCGCACACCTTTTAGATGGGTATCGTGGACTTCCAATAGACTCTCCTTATTTTCCAGCCAAATAGTCTGCCGGATGATGTCTGAATTTTAGAGGCCATCCTCTTAGCTCAATGTTGTAGCGTAGTATACCAGCCGTGGGTTCAGGTAAAAGAGCCTTCGTGAATATTTCTCATACAAGGGTAATAGATGATTAAAATAGCCGTGCGAATGAATTCGCACCTACGGAAACTATCACAAGTAACCAACTTTCGTGATTTGCCTGGAAGAAAACAATTGTAGGTCCGAATTCATTCGGGCAATATCGATGGGAAAATTCTTTTTTTATTGGGCTTGTGCGAATGAATTCGCACCTATAGATATATCGTTCACTGAATTAGAGATTTTGCAGGAACTCACCACAGACCGATCGCAGCTCAAGCAATTTGCCATGAAAGAAGTGACTACTACCATGGATGATCTCCAGATGTGGTGGGTTTTCTAAGCTACGAACCCAGTTGACCACTGAATTGCTATCAACGACCTCATCCTCATCACCCTGTATCAACAGCCAGGGACAGATTATCGATGACAGATTTTCAAAATCAAACATACCTACCGGCGGGGCAACCGTGATCAGGGCAGCAGGTTCAGCCTGTACCGCTGCCTGTAAAGCGATATATGAGCCGAAAGAGAAGCCGGCAGGGATCATTGGCAAACCGGTTTGATTAGATGCTAGCCAGTCAAGGACTGCCAGCGCATCATCTGTTTCACCAGCCCCTTCGTCATATTTACCCGTACTAGCACCGACACCTCTAAAATTAAATCGAACTGCAGTACGGTTACTTGCCGTTAGAGATTTGGCCAGAGTATGCACCACCTTGTTCTGCATAGTGCCGCCGTAGAGTGGATGTGGATGGCAGATGACTGCACCGCCCAGTGGTTCATCTGCAGCACAGTCTACAATTCCTTCAAGATCGCCTGATGGACCGGGGATGGTAACAGGGAATGA
>VAOU01037691.1_pt1 | contig 16731 bp, 30 predicted proteins | sample 3393871 | NCBI WGS metagenome assembly VAOU01 (sample SAMN08290440, study PRJNA428436) | hydrothermal vent metagenome | isolation source: Deep-sea hydrothermal vent chimney | place: Atlantic Ocean: South-mid Altantic Ridge | depth 1820 m m
AAATCAGAGCACAACCCTCGCTGAACTTGGGTACCTGTCCCCACAGGAATTCGTCCGGGCATTAAAAAATCAGGTCGAGATGATTATCCTGAGCAGCTTTAACGTTACAGATGCCACATTTGAATTCCAGGAGGGTCCCCTTGATGCAGATGAGTCAATACCCCTCAGGATCAACGCCACCAATCTCCTGTATCATGGGTATAAAAAGGTCAATGACCTCCTGTATTTAAAAGAGGAGTGCCCCCCCCTGGATATTGAACTGAGTCTATCCATGGACCCGGAGGAACTCGTTCAAAACCTTTCCATGAGTGACACGGACAGGAGGATCCTCTCTTATTTAGACGGCAAACACACAATAAAAGAGATACTGTCACTCGCTCAAACCAGTGACATGGAGACCTTCAAGACCATACACGCCCTTTTGAATATTGGAGCCATAGAATTAACAGAAGGTTCGGTCCCCTCAGCCAAGGGGCTGGAGATAAATAACGAACTAATGGAAAAGATAGAAGATATGAACAACAACTATAAGACCCTCGGATATTATGGAATCCTGGGCACAAATGAAGGGGTCTCAGAAGAGGAGATAAGGGAGGCATATTACAGGGTAGCAAAAGAGTTTCATCCGGACAGATTTTTTTCCCTGCCGTCAGACGATATTAAGGAAAAAATAAACAGGATATTTTCTTACGCTACAGAGGCATATGAAACCCTTTCCAATGAGGCAAAGAGGAGGGAATACGACAGCTCTCTGCCTGTCAAATCTGCAAAGCCGCCTTCAAAGGCTGAAATGGCTAAAGCGAGGTTTAATCAGGGAAGGACATTGCTGATGATGAGAAATTACTCTGATGCAGCAACCCTCTTTGCTCAGGCAATCTATTTTGACAACTCCACAGCAAGTTATCACTACTATCACGGCCTTGCCCTTAGCAAACTGAGCAGGTTCAAGGAAGCAGCAAAGACTTTTAACGAAGCCGTTAAGCTTAATCCACGAAAAGCCGATTATGTTGCTGAACTCGGTCATGTTTTTCTGATGCTTGGCTTTAAAGCAAGGGCGCAGAACTCATTTAAAAGGGCTCTTGAACTCTCACCTTCAAATGAAAGGGCTCTTGAGGGAATACCTAAAACGGAAAAGAGTAAAAAATCTATTTTTGGGTCTTCAGAGAATATCCTGCTAAGAATCTCCCAAAAATACGGCCTTAAGAAAAAGAAGTAGGACGAAATACCGGTAACCGCAGCACAAAATTAACAGGTACTTCTGAATCTTATACTTCCTTATCCACCTTCTCTTTGCTCTCTTTAGAAGGGCTGGAAGAAGGAGAACACGTCTCCCTGGTATCGGGTGCTCAGGTAGGCAATCCGATTTTTGGCAGCACGGTCTGAAGCAGAATCCATATCGCAATAATAATTCCAAGGGTTAAAAGCAAACCACTCATGACTTCTTACCTTCTTTTGTCGTCTTTTGTGCGACTCGACTCTCTTCATAATCTACAAATTCAAGCACTGCCAGCGACGCCTGATCCTTAAGCCTCGTTCTTGTCTTAACAACTCTTAGATAGCCGCCGTTCCTTTTACTGAACCGCGGGGCTATCTCACTGAACAACTTTGCAATCGCAGCCCTGTTGGGCACATATGACAGTGCCGTCCTCTTTGAATGAAGGTCTCCCTTCTTGCCAAGGGTGACCACTTTTTCCGCAAGCGACTTTATTACCTTGGCCTTGGTTACTGTGGTCTCAATACGTTCATGCATAAAGAGATTGATCATCAGGTTTCTGAAGAGGGCCTTCCTCTGGTTTGTATTTCTACCGAAATTTTTTTTATGAACTCTGTGACGCATCTTTTACCGTACCTCCCTCTGAATGATACTCTTCCAACACTTCGGGATCGATCTTCATTCCAAAGTTAAGTCCCATAGTTCTGAGGATTTCCTTGATTTCATTAAGTGATTTTCTACCGAAATTCTTTGTCTTTAGCATCTCCAGATCAGTCCTCTGCACCAGGTCGGCTATGGTCCTTATGTTGGCATTCTTAAGACAATTGTAAGACCTCACGGAGAGTTCAAGTTCATCCACGGGCCTCAGGAGGTTCCTGTTAAAGTCAGAACTGCCTACATCATACACATCAAGCGCATCAAGCGATACCTCCTCGGATGTCTCTTCCGACTCGTCAAAAATAAAGAGGTCAAGATGGTCAATAAGTACACTTGAAGCCCTGGTTATGGCATTCTTCGGAGTGAGACTTCCGTCCGTCCAGAGCTCAAGCACGAGTCTGTCATAATCCGTTGCCCTGCCAACTCTTGCTTTTTCAACCCGGAAATTCACTTTCCTGACAGGACTGTAAACACTATCGATAGCTATGATATCTACAGGCTGCTCCTTCTCCTTATTCATCTCTGAAAAGACATAACCCTTTCCTTTGGATACATAGAGTTCAGCATGAAACTCTGCATTCCTGTCAACTGTAGCAACAGGGAAGTCAGTGGTGAGAACTTCAAGATTTGCCTCACATTGAATGTCGGCACCTGTAACATCCTTAGGTCCTGTAACCTCTATCCTTGCAACCTTCTTACCGTCACCATACAGCTTAAACCTGATCTTCTTGAGGTTGAGTATAACGTCAACCATGTCTTCCTTAACACCTTTAATTGTGGAAAATTCATGCAGAACTCCCGGTATCCTCACCTGAGTAATCGCCGCCCCCTCAATAGAGGAAAGCAGAACTCTCCGCAGTGAATTACCAAGGGTAGTCCCATACCCACGCTCTAATGGTTCTGCTATAAGCTTACCGTATGTATTGGTAAGGGTGTCTTCGTCGAAGGCTATCTTCTCAGGAAACTGAAAGCCTCTTATCTTCAAGCTCATTGGGCCTCCCTTTTCGTTATACGTGATACGTTATACGGAAACATAAACGTGCTCTCGTATTTTCGTGTTTTCAAATTATCGTATTTATCTTAAATACAGGTTTTATTTTGAATATAACTCTACAATCAGGTTTTCTTTAACATCAAGACCTATTGCTTCTCTTGAGGGTATGCTGATCAGTTTACCCCTGAAGTTATCGGCATCCAGTTCAAGCCACTCAGGCAATCCCCTGTGTTCAACTTTTGAAAGACTCTCCTCAATCAAAGGAATACCCCGCCTTGCCTCTTTTACTTCAATGACATCACCTACTTTCACCCTGAATGAAGCAATATCGGTAGCCCTGCCATTGACAAGTATATGCCTGTGATTGACAATCTGCCTCGCCTGCCGTCTGTTTGATGCAAAACCAAGACGGTAAACTATATTATCAAGTCTCAGTTCAAGAAACTGCAATAGCATCTCTCCTGTAACACCTCTTTTTCTCTGGGCCTCATGGAAATAGTTTCTGAACTGTCTTTCAAGTACCCCGTATATCCTCTTAACCTTCTGCTTTTCTCTCAACTGAAGTCCGTAATCGCTTATCTTGGTCCTTCTCGTGCCATGCTGTCCCGGTACATATTTCCTCCTCTCAAAGGCACATTTATCTGCGTAACATCGATCTCCCTTAAGAAAGAGCTTCTCTCCCTCCCTTCTGCATAACCGACATAATGAATCCGTATACCTTGCCATTTATACCCTCCTCCTCTTTGGAGGCCTGCACCCATTATGAGGAACCGGGGTAACATCCTTTATGATATTAATCTCCAGGCCTGTTGCCTGTATAGCCCTGATGGCTGATTCCCTTCCGGCACCAGGCCCCTTTATGTAAACATCAATCTGTCTCATTCCCATATCAATAGCCCTCCTTGTTGCATTCTCTGCTGCTATCTGAGCAGCATAAGGAGTGCCCTTTCTTGATCCCTTAAAGCCGATACTGCCGGCAGTGGCCCATGAAACAACGTTACCGCCTTTATCCGTAATGGTAACAATCGTATTATTAAAAGTTGTCTGGACGTGAGCTACACCATAGGGTATGTGTTTCTTCTCCTTTTTTGGACCCTTTTTACGTTTTGCCATTATTTACCTCCCTTCTTTTTTCCAACCACGGTCTTCCTGGGTCCTTTTCTTGTACGGGCATTTGTCTTTGTCCGCTGACCCCTCACCGGCAAACCCATCCTGTGTCTGATCCCACGGTAACAACCAATGTCCATTAACCGCTTTATATTCATGGAAATCTCTTTCCTGAGTTCACCCTCAACTTTATAGTCTCTGTCTATAACAGAGCGGATCTTTACTATCTCATCATCGCGGAGGGCTCTGACTCGTGTATCAGGGTTTATCCCGGTTTCATCAAGTATCTTCCTGGATAGTGACCTCCCGATTCCCATTATCCTTGTCAACCCAATCTCAACCCTCTCATTCTTGGGTAAGTCTACCCCAGCAATCCTTGCCATTCTACCTCCTTATCCCTGTCTCTGCTTGTGTTTAGGATTTTCACAGATTATCCTGACAACACCTTTTCTCTTTATTACTTTACATTTAGCGCAAATTGGTTTTACAGAAGCCCTGACTTTCATGCATCCTCCAAAAAATCATTACGAGATACGGGTTATGGATTACAGATCTTACTTCTATTTTATTAACCCAGCAATCCATACTTGAAACTCGCAAGTCTATTTATATCTGTATGTAATCCTTCCTTTTGTAAGGTCATATGGAGAGAGCTCCACCAGCACTTTATCACCAGGCAATATCTTTATATAATGTATCCTCATCTTGCCTGAAATATAAGCAAGAATGGCCTGCCCGTTATCAAGTTCTACCCTGAACGTGGCATTTGGCAGCGCTTCTACAACTGTCCCATGGACTTCTATGTTTTCTTCCTTTGGCATTTAAACTTGAATTATACCCCCTTCAGGCCCATTTAGTCAATATTTTGGGATGATTTTTTGCTACAAGCACCGTATGTTCGAAATGCGCAGAAAGTTTACCATCCGCTGTCTTTGCAGTCCAGCCGTCTTTCAGTATATTCACCTTGTAACTCCCTTCATTCACCATTGGTTCAATGGCAAGAGTCATTCCTTCTCTTAATACCGGCCCCTTGCCTGGAGGACCAAAATTTGGAATCTGGGGTTCTTCATGCAGAGACCTCCCCACACCATGTCCCACAAAGGCCTTAACGACAGAATATCCATTGGATTCCACGAATCGCTGTATGGCATTTGATATATCCGATACGCGGTTATCGGGTGTCGCCTTCTCAATGCCCATATAAAGGGCCTGTTCCGTTATCTTCAGCAGGCGCTCGGTTTCAGCCGGGATTTGTCCGACAGGTACAGTGACTGCGGCATCACCAATGAATCCCTTATAGATCACTCCAAGGTCAATGCTGACGATATCACCCTCCTGAAGCCTTACACCGGATGACGGTATTCCGTGAACAACCTCACTGTTCACAGAGGTACAGATACTTGCAGGATATCCTCTGTAACCCTTAAAGGCCGGTTCCCCCCCCCGACTCTTTATAACCGCTTCGGCTATTTGATCGAGTTCCCTGGTTGTAACATTGGGGGCAATCACCCCCTTGATAGCCAAAATGGCTTCAGCAACAATCTCAGAGGCCTTCACCATCTTCTTTATCTCATCCCTTGATTTTATAATAATCACGTAATCGTCACGCCCAGCATACCGTACTACCCCTTCCTGCCCCTTGCCTTGCCTTTTCTGAGGAACCCTTCATACGAACGCGTTATCAGATGTGACTCTATCTGGGAGACTGTATCAAGGGCCACGCCAACAACAATCAGGAGCGAAGTTCCTCCAAAATAAAAGGGGACGTTAAACTGTTTTATCAAAATTGTCGGCAAGACACATACAACAGAGAGATATATTGCACCAATAAAGGTCAACCTCGACAAAACCCTGTATAGATATTCAGCCGTTTTCTGCCCCGGTCTGATACCGGGAATGAACCCTCCATACTTCTTAAGGTTGTCGGCCACATCAACCGGGTTGAAGACTATAGCAGTGTAAAAATAACTGAAAAATATAATCATAGTTACAAATATAATCGTATAGGAAATAGTCCCGGGGGAAAGTTGTCTTGCAAATGACTGAACCCAGGGGATCGAAATAAATCCTGCAATTGTTGCCGGAAACATGATAATGGATGAGGCAAATATCGGAGGTATAACACCGGCAGTGTTTACTTTCAGCGGGAGGTGCGTTGACTGGCCACCGTAGACCTTTCTGCCCACAACCCTCTTTGCATACTGCACGGGGATCTTTCTCTCCCCCTTTTCTATGAAAATTATGGCCCCGACAACAAAAACCATCATAGCCACCAGGATGATGAGGAATATTATGGAAAGCTCTCCCGCACTTACAAGCCTTACAGTACTTACTATGGCATTCGGCAGCTGTGCCACGATACCGGCAAAGATTATCAGAGATATCCCGTTACCTATTCCCCGCTCGGTTATCTGCTCACCAAGCCACATTATAAAGGCAGTTCCCGCAGTAAGTGTTATCATGGTCATCAACCTGAAACTCCAGCCGGGATGCTGGATAAAGGCCCCCTGGGCCATACTCTCAAGCCCTACTGCTATACCAAAGGACTGGACAATACTGATAAGAACAGTGCCGTATCTCGTATATGTTACTATCTTCTTTCTTCCCTCTTCCCCCTCCTTGGCAAGTTTGCCGATAGCGGGTATTACAACCGTGAGCAGTTGAAGGATAATGGATGCGCTGATATAAGGCATGATACCAAGGGCAAATATAGTCACCCTTGAGAGAGCACCGCCTGAGAAGATATCAAAGAAATTCATAAGTGCCCCACCCCTCGCGGTCAGAAACTTACTCAGTTCCTCACCATTGATTCCAGGTGTGGGGATGTGTGCACCTATTCTGTATACTGCAAGCAGGACGAGGGTAAACAGGATCCTGTTTTTAAGTTCTTCGATCTTGAATATATTCTGAAAAGAAGAGAGTGCTCCCAACTATATCACCTCGGCCTTCCCACCGGAAGCATTTATTTTCTGTGTGGCGGAAGAGCTGAAAGCATGCGCCTTAACAATCAACGGCCTGGACAGTTCACCATCTCCGAGGATCTTCAGTCCATCTTTAACGTCCTTTAAGACTCCTTTCTCAAGCAATAGTTCCGGAGTTATTGTATCGGCATCTTCTATATTTGAAAGAACCCTGAGATTCGTTATAGCGAATTCCTTTCTGAACGGCTCATTACTGAAACCCCGCTTGGGAAGTCTCCTCTGCAAGGGCATCTGCCCCCCCTCAAACCCCGGACCCTTCGTACCACCGGAGCGGGCTTTTTGTCCCTTATGTCCTTTACAGGAGGTCTTCCCGTGTCCCGAGCCCGGTCCCCTGCCGATCCTCTTACTCCTCTTTCTGCTCCCGCCAGCAGGCTTTAATTCATCTATTTTCATTACTACAACACCTCCGTTTCAAAACTACTGTCTTCAATCTTCATTCACCTTTAGATTCTTCAACATCTATAAGGTGTGGAACCTTGTTAACCATTCCCCTTATAACAGGAACGTCGGGGTGCGTGACGGTTTGCCCTATCCTTCTCAGGCCGAGACTCCTGAGTACTCTTCTCAATTTCTCAGGGTTACCGATATAGCTTCTCTTCAGCTTTATCCTAAGCATTTTTCCGGACCTCCCTGGTCTCTTCCTCAGATGACTTCCCCCTCAATCTTCTCACAACTTCAGGGTCTTTAAGACTCACAAGTCCATCCAGTGTCGCCTTTGCCTCATTAAACGGATTATGACTTCTGATGGACTTGGCCACTATATTTTCTATACCCGACACCTCAAGTACCGCCCTTACAGCTCCACCGGCAATTACACCGGTACCTTTTGGTGCAGGCTTTATCAAGACTTGTCCTGCACTGAACTTTCCTATAATGTCATATGGTATAGTGCCGTTTTTGAGAGGAAACCTTATGAGTGTTTTTTTAGCCTGCTCTATTGCCTTCCTGATGGCTTCGGGTACTTCTGAAGCCTTGCCTTTACCAAGCCCGACCGTGCCGTTACCATCACCAATGGCAACAAGGGCTGTAAAGGAAAACCTCCGTCCCCCTTTGACCACCTTGGAAACTCTATTGATAAAGATTACCTTTTCCTGTATTTCCAGCGCTGACGGATCAATCCTCTGCACCATTCCTCCTTTTTGATTTACTCATTAATTATTGACGATTGAAAATTAAAAAAGAAACATACAACATAATGTCCTTATCTTTTTAAAACAACAATCGTTTCAATTACAGCTGTTTTCCTGAATCAACCACACTTTCAATATTCAATCGCCAATCTTCAAATCTAAAATTCCAAACCGCCTTCTCTCACAGCATCTGCAAGCGCCTTAATCCTGCCATGAAACTTGAAGCCACCTCGGTCAAAGACCACCTTTTTTATACCTTTCTCCACGGCCCTCTTTGCCAGGAGCCCACCCACTTTCCTTGCAGCCTCAATATTTCCACAATGAGTTGACAGATCCTTCATCTCCTTATCACGTGTCGAAGCTGCAATCAGGGTATTTCCCTTCATATCGTCAACAATCTGGACATATATATGATTCAGTGAACCATAAACAGCAAGCCTCGGTCTTTCCGGCATTCCAAAGACCTTTTTCCTGACCCTGTTGCGTCTCCTCTCTCTTGCTTCTCTTCTTGTTCTTCTCAACTCAGAAAACCTCCACATTTATTTAAGTACGACATATTATACAGTATACATTAAGCACTATTAAACTCAAATTCAGCAGGGTTTTGGCCTGCTCCTTACTTCTTCCCTGCCTTACCGGGTTTAAGTTTGAGCCTCGCACCTGCATAGCGTATACCCTTTCCCTTGTATGCATCCGGCCGTCTCAGGGCCTGGATATTTGCTGCTACCTGACCAACAAGCTGTTTGTCATAACCCGTAAGCGTAATCTTCATAGGCCGGGCTTTAAGGTCAACCTCAGCAGATACACCTTCAGGCAGTATGAACTCAACCGGATGCGAATATCCAAGAGAAAAAACAAGTGTTTTACCTTTCGGCTCCACCTTGTATCCGATCCCGACTATCTCCAGTTCTTTTTTATACCCCTCACTTACACCCTCCACCATATTGGCAATAAGGCTCCTTGTAAGTCCATGAAGTGCCTTCTTTTGTTTTGTATCATCCGGTCTTGAAACCAGGATACTGTCCTTCTCTATATTCAGATTCATGGAAGACGGGAAATTCCAGCGAAGTTCACCCTTTGGTCCCTTCACCTCGATAAGGGTTCCCTCGACCTTCACATCCACACTCTTCGGTATCTCTACAGGTTTTCTTCCTATCCTTGACATCCCTTAATTCTCCTCGCTTACAAGTATGTTTGTCACCTTGACATTACCAAAACCTGAACTACAACAGACCAATGCCTTATGACTGAATTTACCAGACATGACAGAGAAGTTCTCCACCGAGCTTATCCCATTTGCAGGTCTTGTCACTCTTGATGCCTTTAGGTGTTGAGAGTATTGCAAGCCCCACTCCGCCCATAATAACCGGCACATCTCTGTAGCCGACATAGACCCTCTTGCCGGGTTTACTTACCCTTTTCAGCCCGGAAATAATACTCTGCCCGTCAACATATTTTAAGGAGATCCTGAGAACCCCCTGTTTTTTATCCTTGATAATCTTGTAAGCCCGGATAAACCCTTCTTCCTTGAGTATCTTGGCTATTTCCAACTTCATGCGTGACGCGGGAATATCCACCTTCTCAGCCCTGACCATGGTGGCATTCCTGATCCTTGTCAGCATATCAGCAACTGGGTCAGTTAACATGCCTCTCTCCTACCAACTTGATTTTGTTACTCCAGGGATTAGTCCCTGATGTGCCAGCGTCCTGAAACAGATCCGGCACATGGCAAACCGCCTCAGATACCCTCTGGGCCTGCCACAGATAAGACATCTGTTATATGCCCTGACTTTGTATCTCGGTGTTTTCTTCCTCTTCTCAACTAAACACTTCTTGGCCATATTTTAATCACTCCTTACATGTGTGATGCACCGTTGGTTTTTCCTCAATCCTTAAAAGGCATTCCAAGATGTCTCAACAGTGCCTTACCCTCTCCATCAGTTTTGGCAGTTGTGCATATTATAATATCAAAACCGTGAACCATATCAACCTCTTCATAGTCTATCTCAGAGAATATATATTGCTCTTTAACACCCATTGCATAATTTCCCCTGCCGTCAAAGGACTTTGAAACAAGCCCCCTGAAGTCCCTGATCTGGGGTATGGCGATGCTTATAAGTTTGTCAAAAAAATCATACATCCGGTCACCCCTGAGTGTAACCTTGCAACCTATAGGCATCCCCTTTCTTAGTTTAAATCCTGCTATAGACTTTTTTGCCTTTGTTATAACGGCCTTCTGTCCCGATATTATGGTAAGTTCTCTCTGAGCTGAATCGAGGAGTTTAATGTTCTGCATCGCCTCCCCAAGTCCCACATTAAGGACAATCTTTTCGAGTTTCGGCACCTGCATCACGTTTTTAAAGGATAAGTCCTTCATCAACTGAGGAATCACCTCTTTAGAATATTTCTCTTTCAGCCCTGGAATATATTTCTTCTCAGCCATTACCGGTCTATTACCTCCTTACATCTCTTACAGAGCCTCACCTTGCGTCCATCATCAAGAATATGGTTACTGATACGGGAAGGTTTCTGACATCTCGGACATACAAGCATAATTTTCGATATATGTAGAGTACCTTCTTTTTCTATTATGCCACCCTGGGAGTACTGTCTTGACGGCTTCATATGTCTCTTTATCATATTTACACGTTCAACTATTACACGGTTTTTCTTTGGCATAATCGATAGGATCCTGCCCTGCTTTCCTTTCTCTTTTCCGGATAGAACGATCACTTTATCGCTTTTCTTTATCTTTAACCCCATTTTCCCTCCTTATTATTCAGTATCAGCATCCGTGAACGGGTCTACTAACACTGACCACCTGCACTGACATTTTATAATACCTCAGGTGCCAGCGACACAATCTTGGTAAATTCCTTCCACCTTAATTCTCTTGCTACAGGGCCAAAAACCCTTGTTCCAACCGGTTCACCCTGTGCATTTATCAGCACACAGGCGTTCTGGTCAAACCTTATATAAGTACCATCCGGTCGCCGGGTCTCCTTCTTTGTCCTCACCACAACAGCCTTTGCCTTGGAACCTTTTTTTACGTTACTGTTGGGAACAGCCTCTTTTACGCTCACAACAATAACATCCCCGACCCTCGCATATCTTCTTTGTGAACCCCCAAGAACCCTTATACACATTACCTTTTTGGCCCCTGAGTTATCTGCTACTTCAAGAATGCTCTGTACCTGTATCATCTTCCTGTCACTCCCGGATTTCGTTTTACGTTATACGGAAATCTGAAAATACGAAAAAGGAAAAAACAAGACCTGTTTCTATTATCGTTTTCCCGTGCTTTTATATAACGACTCTATTTTTCCTTTTTCAGTACGTCTACAATAACCCATCGTTTAGTCTTGCTTAACGGTCTTGACTCAAGAATCCTGACCGTATCTCCGGACTTGCAACGGTTATCCTCATCATGTGCCTTAAATTTGGATACCCTCTTGATAATCTTCTTATAAAGCTGGTGTTTATACTGTCGCGTAACTGCCACGGTCACCGTCTTATCCATTTTGTCACTTACTACCTTACCAACAAAGACTTTTCTTGGCATGTCTACCTCTTTTACTCCTTATCGTTTATATATTATCAGAAAATACATAATAGTATTTCAGCCTTTAGTCTTCATAATTATAGTGTTGAAGTCAAGCAGTTTTCTGTTTTCCCTTCTCTGTAATTATAGTCAGAATCCTTGCAATACTCTTTCTTACTACAGTAATCCTCTTAGGGTTCTGAATTTCACCTGTTGCCTGTTGAAACCTAAGATTAAAGAGCTCTTTTCTTAAATCCTTCTCTTTTTGCAGGAGTTCCTCAGCCGTCATGTTTTTCAAGTCGGAAGGTTTCAAAGCACAGCCTCCTCTCTCTTTACGAACTTCGTAGCTACGGGCAATTTATGTGAAGCCAACCTGAGTGCCTCCCTTGCAACATCTTCAGGCACTCCCGACATCTCATACAGAATTCGTCCGGGCTTAATCACTGCAACCCAGTACTCAAGACTTCCCTTTCCTTTTCCCATCCTTGTCTCAGCAGGTTTCTTTGTAATAGGCTTGTCAGGAAATATTCTTATCCAGAGCTTGCTGCCCCTTTTCACATGCCTTGTAATTGCAATCCTCGCAGCCTCTATCTGCCTGCTTGTTATCCATCCAGGCTCAAGGGCCTTAAGCCCGTACTGTCCGAAAGACACATCGGATCCCCTATAGGCCTTTCCTCTCATATTGCCCTTTTGGGTCTTTCGAAATTTAACTTTCTTCGGCATTAACATAGCTTATAACTCCTTTATTTCATCTGTCACCTGTCGTCTCAAAAGCCGGCAACCGATATCCGGCGACCGGTAACTAACGGGCAGCACTCAGGACCTCACCTTTATACATCCAGACCTTTACACCTATTACACCATATGTTGTCCTTGCCTCTGCAAAACCATAGTCTATATCCGCACGAAAGGTGTGTAACGGAACACGTCCGTCTCTATACCATTCTCTTCTGGCAATCTCAGCCCCTGCAAGCCGGCCGGCACAATGAACCCTTATACCCTGGGACCCAAATCTCATGGCTGAACCAACGGCCTTCTTCATGGCCCTTCTGTAAGCAACTCTTTTTTCCAGCTGCATAGCGATATTTTCCGCCACCAACTGTGCATCAAGCTCAGGCTTTCTTACCTCTTTTATATCAATAGCAATCTGCTTTCCGATCATGGCCTCCAGATCCTTCTTCAGCCTCTCCACCTCTGCTCCCTTCTTACCAATTATAATACCCGGCCTTGCAGTATGAATGGCGATTCTGACCTTCTGACCCTCTCTTTCACCAACCCTCTCTATCTCAATCTTTGAGACCCCCGCATGATAAAGTTTCCCCTTAATGTGCTTTCTGATCTGCAGGTCTTCATGGAGTTGTTTTGCGTATCCCTGCTTTAAAAACCATCTTGATTCCCATGTTCTGATTATCCCGATTCTGTTACCTATGGGATGAGTTTTATGTCCCAAAATACACCCCCGGATTTAATGTTGAATTATGAATGTTGAATGATGAATTAAAGACCGGGAACAATTTAACATTCAACATTAAAAGTTTAACATTCAAATTTCTTCCTCCTCTGCAAGCACTATGGTTATATGACACGATTTCTTCTTTATAATATTTGCCCTTCCCATTGCCCTTGGGAAAAGCCTCTTCATCACAGGTCCTTCATCAACATAGGCCGTAACTACTCTCATATCCTCCGGAACATCAACTTCCTTCTGCTCTGCATTGGCCATTGCAGAACGGAGCAGTTTTTCTACAAACTGCGCCCCCCTGTAAGGCATAAACCTCAGGGCAATCATTGCATCTCCGGCTTTTTTGCCCCGTATAAGGTCAATCACCCTTCTGGCCTTTCTTGGTGTAATCCTAGCGTATCTCAGCATAGCCTTAGATTCCATAGACATTTTTAACCCTTTACCCTTGTGGTCTTTTCACTTCGTGCATGTCCCTTGTAAGTTCTCGTACGTGAAAACTCACCCAGCTTATGTCCCACCATATTTTCGGAAACGTACACAGGAATAAACTTCATTCCATTATGAACGGCAAACGTCAACCCTACAAACTCAGGCAGTATGGTGGACCTGCGGGACCAGGTCTTGATTATTCTTTTCTCTCCGGTATCGATCATCACCTGAACCTTCTTCATTAACTTTACATCAACAAATGGACCTTTTTTAAGAGACCTTGGCACTTACGCCTCCTTTACATTGACTCCAGCTTGCAAGCCGGCTATTTAAATATGTTTTTTCTTGCATTAAAAACCCTATTCTCTTCATTTTCTCTTCTTTACGATTAACTTATCGGTTTTGTGATTCTTCCTGGTCTTTACACCCTCAGGTTTACCCCACGGTGAGCAAGCCGGCCTGCCACCGGAACTCTTCCCTTCACCACCTCCAAGGGGATGGTCTACCGGGTTCATTGCCACACCCCTGACACTTGGCCGTCTGCCAACCCAGCGCTTTCTACCGGCCTTACCATAATTTATATTCTCATGATCGACATTACTGACCTGGCCGACTGTCGCCATACAATCTATCGGCACCAGCCTCACCTCTCCGGAACCAAGCTTTATCTGTGCATATTTTTTATCCTTTGCAACAAGCTGGGCCTGAGCCCCCGCACTCCTGACGAGCTTGCCACCCTGTCCATGTCTTAACTCAATATTATGTATAAAAGTACCGAGCGGCATATTCTTCAATGGCAAGGCATTTCCTGCCTTGATCTCTGACTCCGGTCCGGCCGTCACCTGATCTCCAACCTTGATACCATTTGGTGCCAGCATATATCTACGTTCACCATCAAGATATTTCAACAAGGCAATCCTTGCCGTTCTGTTCGGGTCATACTCTATGGTTTCCACTGTTGCCGGCACACCAAACTTGTCTCTTTTAAAATCGATAATCCTGTAAAGCCTCCTGTTTCCACCACCCCTCTGCCAAGCCGTTATCCTACCCTGGTTATTTCTGCCACCCTGCTTCTTAAGGGATACACACAACGGCATATATGGCTTGTCTGTTGTAAGTTCACTGTAATCAGCAACCGACATGAATCTTCTGCCTGGCGATGTTGGTCTATATATTCTGATTCCCATCTCTACTCCTTAAATTCAAAATTGAAAATTACAAAATCCGTGAAATACAGATACACAAGTCCTGTTTTACCATTTTAAACAACAAATCATTAAACCCCTTCTATAAAGTCGAGTTTCTCACCCTTTCCAAGGGTAACAACCGCCTTTTTCATTGCCGAAGACCAGCCCACGGAACGGCCCCACTTCTTTTTCTTTCCAGGAACATTTATTGTTGCAACCTTCACAACCTTAACCTTGAAGACTTCCTCAAACGCCTTCTTTATCTCAATCTTATTGGCCTTTCTGTCGACCTCTACTATCAGTTTATTGCCTGTTTCCTTCAAATAAGTAGCCTTCTCTGTAAAAATCGGCTTCTTTAAAACATCGTGCGAGCCTCTCATTCTCCAACCTCCTGCAGCTTCTTAAGCGCATCCCTTGTCATCAACACATGATTATGTACAAGCAGGTCGTATGTATTCAAATCAGCTGCCCTTGCAACATTTGCCCTTGGAATGTTTCTCGCTGAAAGATAGACATTGGAATCCTTCTCAGGAGTAACTATCAGCACAGATTTGCCTTCAATTCCCAATCCCTTAAGCAGGGCAACTATATCTTTTGTCCTTGGCCTGTCAAGCTCTATAGAGTCAACCACTACAAGCTCGCCATCCCTCAGCTTCACACTCAGGGCCGTCTTCATGGCCAGCCTTCTCTGCTTTCTTGTCATTTTATAACTGTAATCCCTCGGTTGCGGCCCGAAAACAACACCACCGCCCTTCCACAAGGGAGACCTTACACTGCCATGTCTTGCCCTTCCCGTATGCTTCTGTTTCCAGGGCTTCTTTCCTCCGCCACGTACCATTCCGCGTGTCTTTACAGCATGAGTTCCCTGCCTCTGATTGGCAAGATAGTTAACCACGGCATCATGGAGCAGGCTTGTTCTGACCTCTAACCCGAATATTTCTTCTGACACCGGCACTTTCTCGACTACATTATTATTTTTATCTCTTATCTCTATCTCGGGCATTCTCAATCATCCTTCCTGATCTCTATATATCCACCGACCGGTCCCGGAAGCGCCCCCACTATCAAAATGAGGTTTTGTTCCGGCTTTACATCAACCACGGCAAGATTCCTGACTGTAACCCTTCGTCCACCCATACGTCCCGGCATACCTGTGTTCTTCCAGACCCTTGACGGAAAAGAGCTACCGCCAATTGAACCCGGAGCCCTGTTAAACATGGAACCATGCGATCCCGGACCGCCACTGTACCCCAACCTCTTCATTACTCCCTGAAAACCCTTTCCCTTTGAGATACCGATAGCAACCACCCTGTCACCTTTCTGAAACCTGTCTACCGTTATGACATCTCCAACACCAAGCTCACTCATTGGAATCTCCCGCAAAATCCTGCAGGGAGGGACTCCTGCTTTCTTAAAGTGTCCCGACACCGGTTTGGTAACCTTCTTAATCTTCTTGATCTCTTCATATCCTACCTGTACCGTCTCATAGCCATCACGCTCTTTTGTCTTTACCTGTATAACCCGGCATGGACCGGCCTCCACAACTGTGACAGGCATTACCTTACCTTTTTCATCAAAGATCTGTGTCATCCCGAGCTTTTTTCCAAGGATTCCCATCATAGCTTTATCTCCACATCCACACCGGCGGCCAGTTCGAGTTTCATGAGCTCATCAACTGTCTGGGGAGTGGGGTCATAAATATCTATCAACCTCTTATGTGTCCTTATCTCAAACTGCTCTCTCGACTTTTTATCTACATGTGGTGACCGCAATACCGTAACCTTATGAATCCTTGTTGGAAGAGGCACAGGCCCGGCAATTCTTGCCCCCGTTCTCTGAGCAGTATCTACTATCTCCTTCACAGACTGATCCAGTATCCTGTGGTCGTATGCCCTTAATTTTATCCTTATCTTCTGGTTCATAATCTCCCTACTCAATTATCTTGGTAACAACACCGGCGCCTACAGTACGGCCACCTTCCCTTATCGCAAACCTCACTCCCTCTTCCATCGCCACAGTCGTTATCAGCT
>VAOU01072359.1_pt1 | contig 16685 bp, 10 predicted proteins | sample 3393871 | NCBI WGS metagenome assembly VAOU01 (sample SAMN08290440, study PRJNA428436) | hydrothermal vent metagenome | isolation source: Deep-sea hydrothermal vent chimney | place: Atlantic Ocean: South-mid Altantic Ridge | depth 1820 m m
ACGCTGGCGTTATGAAAGATCAGCGACGAAGTGGACATTCGGTGAGTATTCTCACGGCTCACATAGTATGGGTGACAAAATATCGTTATCCGGTACTCAAGAGGTCACTACTAAGGGGTCAAATCTTGACTTAACACATCTAAGGTAAGAAAAAGGGAATTAAGGGTCTTGTCTTTTTACCAAGCCAATAGATTTGAGTTCCATGAAGGCGCAAGGTGCATCCTCACCGGCTACTACAGTTTGGCAACCTTGCCCCTTTGCGTGGTTAGATTCGCCAGAGTATTTTCCAGATTCGCCACGCGTTGTCTTTCTTTGTCTACCACTTCGGCCGGGGCGCGGCTGACAAAATTTTCGTTATTCAGTTTTCCCTGCACGCGCTTGAGATCCTGGTGAGTCTTCTCAATTTCTTTTTCCAGCCTTTGCAGTTCGGCCTCCACATCGATCAGACCACCCAGGGGGATCAGCACTTTCATATTGCCCACCAGGGCAGTGGCGGATTCCGGGGCCTCATCCTTGTCGCTGAGTGTGGTGATGCCTTCCAGGCGTGCCAAATTCATTATGTAGTCACGGTTTACACCCAATCGTTCAATGTCCGTATCGTCGGCATCCTGTAACAGGATGTTAAGTTTCTTTGATGGAGTGATATCCATTTCACCGCGTATGCTGCGGATGCCGGAGACTACCGCCATGACCCACTCCATTTCTTCAATGGCCTTGGGGTCGATACGATCTTTATCGGCCTGGGGATAGGGCTGCAGCATGATGGATTCGATGCTGCCGGGTTTGCCCACGAACCCGGCCAGGGGCGCCACTTTTTGCCACAGGGCCTCGGTAATGTAAGGTGTAATAGGGTGCAGTAAACGTAAAATGGTTTCCAATACCCGCAGCAATGTACGCCGGGTGCCCCGTTGGGCCTCGGCAGTTGCCTTGGGGTCGGTGAGGATGACCTTGGACAACTCTAAATACCAGCTACAGTATTCATCCCAGACAAAACCATAGAGGGCGCTGGCGGCAAGATCAAACCGATAACCGTCAATCGCATCGGTCACTGTTTGTTCGATCTGCTGTAGCCGGGAAATGATCCAACGATCCGCCAGGCTTAAACTCACGTCGTTATTGCCGATACCGCAGTCCTGTCCCTCGCAATTCATCAACACATAACGGGACGCGTTCCACAGTTTATTGCAGAAGTTGCGATAGCCTTCGATACGGCCCAGGTCAAAGTTGATGTTGCGGCCGGTGGTGGCCAGGACGGCGAAGGTAAAGCGCAGGGCATCGGTGCCGCAAGACGGGATGCCGTCAGGATAATCCTTGCGGGTGGCCTTTTCGATCTTGGGGGCCAGCTCCGGTTGCATCAGGCCGGTGGTGCGCTTGGTGACCAGAGGCTCGAGTTCGATGCCGTCGATCAAGTCCAGGGGATCGAGAATATTGCCCTTGGACTTCGACATCTTCTGGCCGTGGGCGTCCCGCACCAGGCCGTGGATATAGATCTCTTTAAAGGGGACCTCACCTGTAAATTTGATCCCCATCATGATCATCCGCGCCACCCAGAAGAAGATGATGTCGAAACCCGTGACCAGGACGCTGGTGGGATAGAATTTTTTCAGTTCCGGGGTTTGGTCGGGCCAACCTAAGGTAGAGAATGGCCACAGGGCAGAGGAGAACCAGGTGTCGAGCACGTCCTCATCCTGGCTAAGGGGCATATCTTTATCGAGTTTGTATTTCTTGCGAACCGCAGCTTCGTAGTGGCCGACATAGTGCTTGCCATCGGCGTCATACCAGGCCGGGATACGATGACCCCACCAGATTTGACGGGAGATGCACCAGTCTTGAATGTTGCGCATCCACTCGAAATAGGTCTTGGACCAGTTGTCTGGCACAAAGCGGATGCGACCTTCTTCCACTGCGGCGATGGCGGGTTTTGCCAGCGGACCCACTTTCACAAACCATTGATCGGTGAGGTAGGGTTCCACTACGGCCTGGGAGCGATCGCCTCGTGGCACCATGTGCTTGTGATCCTCGATTGACGCGATGAGTCCCTGGGCCTGTAGGTCATCTACAATGCGTTTACGGGCCTCATAGCGGTCAAGGCCATCATAGGGAGAGCCCGGTAGTTCGATGTGGGCGTCCACGCTGAAGATGTTGATCAGGGGCAGGTCATGGCGCTGTCCCATTTCGTAGTCATTAAAGTCGTGGGCCGGTGTGATCTTCACGCAACCGGAGCCGAATTCAGGGTCCACATAGTCATCGGCGATGATGGGGATCTCGCGGTCGGTCAAGGGTAGTTTCGCGGTCTTGCCGATGAGGTGCTGATAGCGTTCATCGTCCGGGTGTACCGCCACCGCGCTGTCACCGAGCAGGGTCTCCGGCCGGGTGGTGGCCACCACCAGATCCCCCGAGCCATCACTCAAGGGATAGCGGATGTGCCATAGGTGTCCGCTTTCCTCTTTGGAGACGACTTCCAGGTCGGATACTGCGGTATGCAGTATCGGGTCCCAATTTACCAGGCGTTTGCCGCGATAGATCAGGCCCTCGTCGTAGAGCCGCACAAAGACTTCCCGCACCGCCTTGGACAGACCCTCGTCCAGGGTGAAACGTTCCCGGGACCAATCCAGGGAGGCCCCCATGCGCCGTAGTTGATCGGTGATGGCGCCCCCCGACTGCTCCTTCCATCGCCATACTTTATTTACGAAAGCCTCGCGTCCCAGGTCGTGGCGGGTCTTGCCCTCCTGGGCCAGTTGTCTTTCCACCACCATTTGGGTGGCGATGCCCGCGTGGTCGGTCCCGGCCTGCCACAGGCTGGCGTCCCCGCGCATGCGGTGGTAGCGCACCAGGGTATCCATGATGGTGTCCTGGAAGGCATGGCCCATGTGCAGGCGGCCGGTCACATTGGGAGGTGGGATCATGATGCAATAGGGCGCGCCGTCCCCGCGAGCGGCAAACCAGCCTTGCTGCTCCCAAATGTCGTATATCTTTTGTTCGATGCTATGTGGGTCGTAGGTCTTGTCGAGGGTATCTGTGCTCATGGATCATCGTGCTTAATAATTAACAGGGCATGCCGGTGGCCGGCAAGATCGGAGAGCGGATTATACGTTATTTTCAGCGGACACCGTGGTCGCGATGGCCGCGGCGCCATTTGGCCAGGATGGCCCTGATTTCATCACGTAACAGGGTTTCAGTTTTTTGATCCAGGGTGCGGTCCAGGGTTTGATCCAGCTTTGCGTTTAGAAAATCAATAAGTTCGGTGAGCAGGTCTTCACTGGGGAATGACATTGAGCTACCGTCATTGAGGGTTGCCGCGGCTGACCCATCTCTGGAGAAACGATGGGTCTTACCGCGACCCACAATGGCCACATCTTCCAATATGGGGAAATCATCCAGGCTTTCATTCTGTAGGGGTGTGGTCTTGGTGACAGTGATTTTGACCGGTTGTACCGGTTCAGGTTGGCTGGCAGGCTCCGCTTGCTCGGGCTGTGTGGAGGTGAAATCGACGGGTTCAGGTTCGGGGAGAGGTTTTTGATCCGTGTTTGCAGCGTGCGTGAGTGGCTCGTCATCTCCCACCAATTCTTCTAAAGACTTGAGGGTTTCATTGAGCACGTCTTTTTGTCCTTGGCGAGACATTCTGCCTTTATCACGCATAGTCTGCTTAGGTATCCAGATTATGGGTTTGCAGGGGATATCCGCACTCACGGTAGTGCCGGAAGCGTTCTCTTGCCGAGGTCTTGTCTTGGGCTGCGGTGCCGACCAACTCCGCTAACCGCTTAAAGCGGCCAAAGAAGGGGGCGACGTCCCTGGACAGGGAAATCATCACATCGTCGTGATCGGCGTCGGGTTCCTGGTGGCCAATGAGAACTCGCGTTTGATCCTGTGCTCGATCCGGGGACGTGGGGTGGGCGCCGCCCAGGGTATGGGGCACAAAGCTATCATCCCCGAGGGTCCATAGCAGTTTATCAAAGTGGTTGGCATCGGCCTCGTCATCTACATAGACAAATACACGATGACCTTGACGATAGGCCTTGTCCACCAAGCGACAGGCAAAGCGAAATTTAGCGATGTGATCCGAATCGGCAAGCACATAAAAATCAATACGGGTCACAATATCACCGTCCCTTGGTGTTTTCGTTGCGATTGCACCTGCCCAGTATGAACTGGCTGAGCAATCCCACAGGTCGACCGGTGGCGCCTTTTTCTTTTCCGGTCTTCCAGGCGGTGCCAGCGATGTCCAGGTGGGCCCAGGCCATTTTCTTTGTGTAGCGCGAGAGAAAGCACCCTGCGGTTATGCTGCCTCCAGGACGGCCGCCGATATTGGCCATGTCGGCAAAATTACTGTCTAACTGTTTCTGGTATTCATCCCACAGAGGTAATTGCCAGACTCGATCATGGGCATAGACACCGGCATTGAGCAACTCCTTGATGAGTTTATCGTTATTGCCCATGAGACCGCTGGCATGGTGGCCCAAAGCGATAACACAGGCACCGGTCAGGGTGGCAATATCCACCACCATCGCAGGCTCAAACCGCTCACAGTAGGTGAGGGCATCGCAAAGTATGAGCCGGCCCTCTGCGTCCGTATTGAGTATCTCGACGGTTTGGCCAGACAGGGTGGTCACCACATCGCCGGGTTTATTGGCGTCACCGTCGGGCAGGTTTTCTGAGCTGGGCACTACGCCAATGAGGTTGATGGGGAGCCCCATGGCCGCCACGGCCTGGAGAGTGCCGAAAACACTAGCGCCACCACACATATCGTATTTCATCTCATCCATATTGGCAGCGGGTTTGATGGAGATCCCGCCCGCATCAAAGGTCAACCCCTTGCCCACCAACACCACCGGGGCCTCGTCCTCAGGACCACCTCGATACTCCATCGTAATCAGTTTGGCCGGCTGACGACTGCCGCGGGATACCGACAGAAGGGCGCCCATACCCAGTTTTTCCATATCCGCTTCTTCCAGCACATGGGTTTCGATGGGCCATTCGCCAGCCAGGGCGTGGGCCTGTTCCGCCAGGTAACTGGGGGTGCAGATGTTTCCGGGTAGATTGCCCAGGTCGCGGGCCAGTGAGATCCCGCCGCTGATAGCCACCGCTTGCTGTAGAGCGATTTCCCCCTGGCCCAGTTCGGTCCGGCTGTTTACAAACAGGGCCATGCGACGCAAGGGGCGGCGTTCCTTGTCCTTCTCGCTCTTCAATTGATCAAAGCGATATAGGGCGTCCTCTGCGGCTTCGATAAAGTGGCGTATTTTCCAGTTGCTATCACGTCCCTTGACGGGTAGCTCAGTGAGAAACAGGGATGCATCCATGGTCCCGGTCTCGTTTAATACGCTCGTGGCCTTGGCCGCCATCTGGCGGAAGGGGCCTTCACTAAAGGCTTTTTCCCGGCCACAGCCCACCAAAAGCACACGTTCACAGGCCATGCCAGGGAGATTGTGTAACAATAGGGTCTGTCCCAGTTTGCCCTCAATATCACCGCGTCGCAGCATACTGGAGATGATGCCTCCAGAGGCCTGGTCTATCTGTTGGATAGTGGGGGACATCTTGCGGGGCTCAAAAATACCCCCGGCAAGACAGGCCGTGCGTTGTTTTTCCGGATTACCGCTTTTGATGGAATATTCCATATCGTAGATAGATGTTAGTAGGTCGAGTATTTTATACTACGGTCGATCATCAGCTGGGCAATAGACAGCGAGTTAATTGTAGTACATTGTTTTTGGTTGGCCATTTTTCATACATCTTAATATAGTGTAGCCATACTTTTTAGCATTTTTGATGTTTTATTCACCGTTGTCAAAAATAACCTGGGGTAAATTCCATTGATTGTAGACCGCGCACTGGTTCGCGAGATCACATTTACGAGCACGGCAGTGGGGGTGATTATTATCACCATCTTTGTTGTTGTCCGCCTGGTTCGATTCTTGTCAGAGGCCGCAGCGGGGGATATTCCCGTAGACAGTATCTTTCTGTTGCTTGGGCTTAAATTGGCATCGAACCTTGATGTAATGCTGCCCATGGTATTTTATGTAGGCATTTTGATGGTCATGAACCGTTGGTCGCGTGATCATGAGCTGATTGTGCTGACGGCCAGCGGTATCGGTTTGGGCCGTTTGTTGCAACCGGTGATGTTGATGGGGGTTGCCTTATCTGTCGCCCTGACCTTTTCCTCATTTTACCTGACTCCCCTGTCGGTGCGCTATACCGATACCGTCACCACCGAGAATAAAAACCGAGTCGATATAAAAGGCGTCGTGCCGGGTGCCTTCAGTGAGACACGGGGGCAGGATGTTTACTATGTGGAGCGCATGGCCAAAAATAAAGAATTGCTTATCAATGTGTTTATCTATGGCGAGCAGCCCAATAAGGAGGGCGTGGTGGTGGCCCAAACCGGTCATCAATACGTCGATGATTTGACCGGGGATCGGTTTTTGGTGCTAAAAAATGGCACGCGTTATGAAGGTAATCCGGGCCAGGCCGACTATGCCGTGGTGGAATTTGAGACCTATGCCCTACGTATCAAGACCCGCAGTCATGTCCAGGCCATCATCACCTTAAAAGGCGTACCTACCCAAGATTTGTTAAATAGCACTGATCCGAGGATGGCTGCTGAATTTCACTGGCGCCTGGCCAAGCCGGTATCGATCATCATATTGGTGTTGTTGGCCATGTCGTTTACCCACTACGATGTGCGTCGCCCACAGTTCTATAATACCATAATGGCGTTTGGAGCCTATTTTCTTTATGCCAATATGCTGGGTTATGGCAGCGCCTTGCTGCGCAAGGGTAAGATCGACCCCGAGCTGGGGTTATGGTGGGTCCATCTCACCTTTGTGGTTATAGGCGTCTATATTTTTTCGCGCCGATCTCGTAATAGATCCCTCATACCTCTGCCAGGGAGATAGGAAGGGCATCATGTCATTACGAATTATAGACTGGTACATCGGTCGCACCATTCTCACCCACACTTTGATGGTGATTGGTGTATTGGTGGGGTTGTTTTCGTTTGTGGCCTTTGTCGATGAAATGCAGGATGTGGGTGTTGGCGGCTACAATTTTTTACAGGTTATGCGCTATATCGCACTTAGCATGCCCCAGCGTGCTCACGAATTACTTCCCATGGCCTGCCTGTTGGGCACGATACTAGGGCTATCCAGCCTGGCGGCCCTGTCGGAATTGGTAGTCATGCGTGCGGCGGGTATTTCTTTGTTTCGTATTGTAGGCTCAGTCATGAAGATGGCGGGCCTGTTCGTGGTGATGAATGTGTTACTCAGTGAATTGATTACGCCGCTTACCGAGACCCTGGCACAACGGGGTCGTGCCGAGGCCTTACAAGAGACCGTAGACCAACAAACCGACTATGGTTTGTGGATGCGTGATCAAGGGACCTTTATCAGTGTGGGCGAAGTTCTACCCGATCTTACCTTGCTGGATATTCGAGTGTTTGAGTTCGACAATACCCGTCACATGCGTTCTGTGGTTAGGGCCCACGAAGGGCATTTCAAGGACGGAAGTTGGAAACTAGAGGGTGTGCGCCAGACTTTATTCGAAAATGGCAGGGCCAAGGGCACCCGGATTGAATCAGCAACTTGGAACTCAGGCCTGGCCCCCGACATCTTGTCGGTATTTTTGGTCAAACCTGAACAATTGTCGGTATGGCGGTTACGACGTTATATTGATCACCTCAAGGCTAATGCCCAGGAGACCGCGCGTTTTGAACTGGCGTTCTGGCAAAAAATTATCGCGCCCTTTGCGGTTGCAGTAATGGTTATATTGGCGATTCCCTTTGTATTCGGACAGTTGCGTAGCGGTAGTTTTGGACGGAATTTGTTTAATGGTGTGATGCTCGGTCTTGGGTTCTTTTTGGCCAGCAAGGGTTTTGGTTATGTGGTACTGGTCTATGGTATCCCGCCTTTCCTGGGCGCTGCCATGCCGACCATAATTTTTTCCATCGCAGCGGTGTTGTTGTTGAGGAAGGTGGCATAAAACAGACACAAGATCATTGCTGTCCCGTTTATTGCACACTGTCATGCCGGATCTGTTCCGGCATCCAGGCAATCGTTGGAACCACTGGATTCCGGCCTGACGTGCAGGAGCACAAATACTGCGAAGGCCATGGATGGCCGAGAGCAGTGCCACCGGAATGACAGGAGAGGTTGTTCTAATTTCATGGTCTATTGTAGATCGTCGTGTTGTCAGCTTGACGACAACACCTGCTCAAGAACAGATTTAATTTCTTCCCGGTTGAAATTTTTCTCAAGCGCAGCCTGAAAACCATGGTTTTGGTAGTGAGTCATTTCCGGAGCCCACGAATAGCCACTGGCGATGATTATTTTTGCATTCGGATCCATGGTGCGTATTTCTTCCGCGATGCCTTTACCGCCCTTGCCATCGGGAATAGACAGATCCAGGATTACGGCGTCAACTGGTTTGTCGCTCTCGAGTGATTCCTGGTAAAGGGCAGTAGCCTCATCGCCATTGCAAGCCAGGATAGCATTGCACCCCAGCCTTTCCAGATTGAGTTTAAACAATTCTCTCACGTCCCGCTCGTCATCTACCACCATGATGGTACGGCCAGTGAGGATTTCTTTTGTATCTCTCTCGTCCAACAAACTGCGCACACGTGCCAACAACAAATTTGATGTGTAGGGCTTGGGCAACATGTTTTGATGCAGCGCGTCATTTGCCATATTGTTTTCCTGATCATCCGCAAAACCGCTGACCATTTGCAATTTGATGTGCGGGTACTGTTGCTTCACTTTGGCGGCGAGCTGGTAGCCCCCCATGTTAGGCATGATGACATCGGTAATTATCAGGTCAACAGCTTCCTTCTCGAGTATTTCCAATGCTTGCTCACCATCATTGGCAGTCAATACACGGTATCCGTGTGCAGTTAATATTTCGTAGGCCAGTCCAACCAATGCTTGCTCATCATCCACCACCAGCAGGCATTCATTGCCTTTCGGGTTACGCGCTGTCTTTACCGCTGGTGTCGGTATATTGCTAATAGTTTTATGTGTCCTTGGAAAATAGAGGGTAAAATTACTGCCGCGACCCGGTTCGGAGTTGACTTTGATCACTCCTCCACTTCGCTCAACGAATCCATATGCCTGACTCAGACCCAGGCCTGTACCCTGTTCACCCTTGGTGGTGTAGAACGGATCAAAAATCCTTTCTTTCGTTGCATTATCCATGCCGCAACCGGTATCGATAATGCTAAGTACGACATAGTCACCCGCTGCAAGATGCAACAATCCAGCTTCCATTGCATTGAGTTGCTCGTTGCTGGTGCGAATGGTCAACTCGCCACCTCCTTCCATAGCATGCATGGCATTTATGCCCATATTGATAATGACATCTTCCAGATCGCTGCTATCTAACCATGCTGGCCACAAACCAGTTGCCAGATCGAGTGTCAGTTTAATTTTTGCGGTCAGAGTTTTCTCCAGCATAAGCCGTTGTTCCCGTAATAGCTCGTTAATATCCAGCACCGTTGCATCCGGGGTTTTCTGCCGGGAAAAGGCCAGTAATTTCTTGGTAAGTTTTGTGCCACGTTCCGTCGCGCGCTGGATATTATAGATATATTTCACCGCTCTTGATTCCTGGCCTGGCTGATTAGCAAGTTGTTCGGCATAGCCCATGATAATCCCCAGCAAATTATTATAATCATGAGCAATGCCGCCAGTAAGTTTTCCCAGGGCATCCATTTTTTGCGCATGCTTTAATTGCTCAGCCTGTTTTTTCCGTTCGGTAACGTCAGTAGAAATACCACAAACCGCATAAATATTGTCATCGCCATCAAACAACGGAAATTTGATGGATTGAAAGGTATGGAGTTCATCCTCAATAGGGGCAACCTCCTCTGATTCCAGTGCGCACCGCTGTGACAGTACCTCGCTATCATTGTGTTGCATTTCATCGGCGATGTCCCTGGGAAAAATATCATATAGGGTCTTGCCGAGAATGGTGGCATATTTTATGTGTACACGTTTTTCGAATTCTTTGTTTATAAATGTAAATAAACCGTTTGTATCTCTTATATATATAACCGCCGGATAGTTATCCATGACAGATTGTAGGTCACGTTTGTTCTTGGCTGCGACTTCACGTAATTGATATTGCTCAGTCACATCGTTAAATACCAGCACCATGCCCAGTATCTGGTCTTTATCACGAATAGGCGCTGCAGAATCGGCTATTTGATATTCCACGCCGTTTCTGGATACCAGAGTGGTGTGGTTACTGAGATAGATCACCTTGCCCGTCGCCATAACACTTTCAACAGGGTTTTTCATCGGTTCTCGTGTGGTCGCGTCAATTATCGGGAAGACATCTTTCAGTGGCCTTCCGTTCGCCTCTTCAAATACCCAGCCAGTGAGTTGTTCGGCAATTGGATTCATGCGGGTAATATTGCCTTTAATATCGGTAGTGATGACGGCATCACCGATACTGTGTAATGTTTGTGATAAATACAGTTTTTGTTGATTGAGATCCTCGATATGTTCATGGAGCCTGCGTCTCAATTTGTTGATTGAGGAGACGACAATTTCGAATTCATCTGTCTTTTTTGTTGTACGATCCAGAGACAGGGGGTTTTCCAGTGTCGATGTTGTGTCATTCAGGGTAAATTCGGAGATATGTGAGAGATGTCTGGTAACCAGCCGAGCAAATATAAAGTATATAAACACCGCAACCAGGGTGGTTTTAAGCGCATTAGATAACAGAATGACCCAGAGTCTTTTCAGCAATCTGTCATAAACACCTACAAGAGATGCGACGACGCTAAATTTTCCTATATAGATATTGTTATTGTTGTAGGGATGACGCAGATCAACCTTAAATTCAATGCTGTCTCCTTTTGGAATAGAACCACTTTTAATCTTCTTGCTGTGTGTCGACATCACCTCTGAATATGCAATATCGGACAGTTCAGTTATACCCTCAAGAATCAACCTTATTTGTTTGCGGTCTGATAACCAGACAGCATGGGTTATGCCTTCAATATAACTTATTTTTATCTGTTCAAGTTTTTGATTGATACCTTTAACATCGTACCGGAATTCACCATACAATTGCAGTGCAGTTATTATCAGCGTAATGGCTGAGCTAAAAAAAATTGTATAGGTAATTAATTTTCGCGCTATTTTATTTTTCATATTCTGGTCGAGGCTGAAAATTGATGTTGATAATTCTTACAGGCAGGCTAAGGAACCTCTGATCAATTCCAGCCCGGTCGTTCCCTCGAAAGCGGGAATCCAGTAATATATTGATATTACTACCCTGGATTCCGGTTCTTCGCTTCGCTATGGCCAGAATGACGAATTAACCAGAGCTTCCCTAATTTAGCAAGCTGTTTAATGACTGGTCATAAATTTGTTTGTAAGTTCCATCTGTTTTCATTGCCTTTAATGCACGGGAAAGTCCGGGTACCAAATCCTTGTGTTTCTTGTTGATGTACAGGTACAGATCAAAGCTGGCTATAGGCGGTTGCAAGTAATATTTTTTTTCTGGCTTCTGTTTAAGCCACCACAGCCCACTCCAGCGGTCGTATAGTGCGATATCTACGCGGTTATTATTGAGCAACCCAAATAGCTGTTCAGGATCGCGGGCTCGAACAAGTGATTTGTAGTATTTTACCTTTTTCTCAAAGATCTTCCAGCCATTAATAAATGTAACATTGTATGGTTCCAGGTCTTTCCAGTCTTTAACTCTAAGTTGTTTGTTTCTGGCGAAGGCAACAAAATCAAAAACAATAACTTTTTCAGGCACCATGATAAGGTTAGAGTATTTTTTCTCTATGCCCTTTATTCTTGCTATGTTACCGTCATCAACCCCGGTATTAGCATTTATTAATGACCTTTCCGATGGAAGCAGTACAGTTTTCGCTTCTATGCCAATGCGCTGAAACATGTTTTTTACAATCAAGTCATAAAAACCACTGTGATCAGGATTGACAAAAGGCTCGTTCCTGCCAGAGGTAATGCTAAGTAGGGCATCGGCGTATGCTGAAAATGGAATAAAAGTGAAAATCAGCAATAATGAATAAAAATTTATAAGAAACTTATGAGTGTGGTTGTACGCCATTGTGATTGGCTCCTGCACGAAATACCTACGGTTATTTTAATCATTGTACACACTAAATTGACTTCAGGGCACTTCTCTTAATTGATAATCCCTTCTACCCCACGAGGGGGTGCCGAGGTCCGCGTCTTTGCGGCAACCGCTTTTGGCCCCCATGCTTCTGCGGAATTAGTACACCGCGGTATGTCATTCGTGTCTATTCCAGGATGCCAAAGAATAGGGTCATCAAACCCGATTAGTCTACGGATGCTTCGCTAAGTACATCCAAGTTTCAATCACCGAGTCCGGGTTAAGCGATATGCTGTGGATACCTTGTTCCATGAGCCATTGGGCGAAGTCGGGATAGTCAGAAGGCCCCTGTCCGCAGATGCCTACATATTTGTTGGCTTTGCGACAGGCGCTGATGGCCATGCTCAAAAGGGATTTGACTGCGGCGTTGCGTTCATCAAACAGGTCGGCAATCAAACTCGAATCCCGGTCCAGGCCCAGGGTGAGTTGGGTGAGATCGTTGGAGCCGATAGAGAAGCCGTCGAAGTATTGCAGAAATTGATCTGCGAGCAGGGCGTTGGAGGGGATCTCACACATCATGATGAGACGCAGGCCATTGTCACCACGACGCAGCCCATTCTTTTCCAGTAGAGCCACAACCCCCTGGGCCTCTTCGACGGTGCGCACAAAGGGGGTCATGATCTCAAGATTGGTGAGGCCCATGTCATTGCGGACCCGCTTGATGGCGGCGCATTCCAGTTCAAAGCATTCCTTAAAGTGGTCGTCCAGATAACGGGCGGCGCCACGAAATCCCAGCATGGGGTTTTCTTCCCCAGGTTCATAGGCCTTACCCCCCAGGAGGCTGGCGTATTCATTGGATTTAAAATCCGAGGTGCGCAAGATCACCGGTTTGGGGGCGAATGCGGCGGCGATGGTGGCCATGCCCTCGCTGAGTTTTTCGATATAGAATTGTACCGGGTCAGAGTAGCCCACCATGAGGGCGTCTATCTGTTGTTGAATGTCCTGGGGTTGTTGCGCGTAGTGCAGCAGGGCCTTGGGGTGGACGCCAATGGCGCGGTTGATAATAAACTCCACCCGGGCCAGACCAACGCCATCATTGGGTAGAAAGCTAAAATCAAAGGCGCGGTCGGGTGTGCCCACATTCAGCATGATCTTAAACGGCAGCAGTGGCAGGGTGTCGATCTTGATCTCGCGGATAGTGAATTCCTGGATATTGGCATAGACTTTACCTTCGTCACCTTCGGAGCAAGACACCGTTATTGCCTGGCCATCGACAATCTTTTCAGTGGCCTGGTCACAACCCACCACTGCAGGTATGCCCAACTCCCGGGCGATGATGGCGGCATGGCAGGTGCGGCCCCCGCGGTTGGTGACGATGGCTGCGGCACGCTGCATGATGGGTTCCCAACTGGGATCGGTCATGTCGGTGACCAGTACCTCACCGGGGGCGATGTGGTTAATCTCACTGATATCGAGCAGGACTCTGGCGGTGCCTGCGCCTATACGCTGGCCGATACTGCGGCCACTCGTCAGGACTTCGCCCTGGGTCTTCAATTCATAGCGTTGTATGTGGGTGTGTGGGTCGCGGCTTTTTACGGTTTCTGGCCGTGCCTGGACAACATAGAGTTGACCGTCGACGCTGTCTTTGGCCCACTCGATGTCCATCGCACAGCCATAGTGCTCCTCGATAATCAGGGCCAGTTGGGCAAGCTCAATGACTTCATCATCACTGATGCTGTAGCGTTGTTGGTCAGCGAGACTGACCTCCTCGGTGGTGGTGGACGCGCCCGGTTGTGGGTCCTGGCCATAGGTCATGCGTATAGCCTTGGTCCCCAAGCTTCGGCGCAGGATGGGGTGGTGTCCTGTCTTGAGTGTAGGTTTATACACATAGAACTCATCCGGGTTAACTAGTCCCTGGACAACAGTTTCCCCTAATCCATAGGCGCTGGTGATAAAGACCACGTCGGTAAATCCAGACTCGGTGTCGAGGGTGAACATGACCCCACTAGTGGCATTATCGCTACGCACCATGCATTGCACCCCGACGGAGAGGGCCACCTGGCGGTGTGTAAAACCCTGGTGGACGCGATAGGCGATAGCGCGATCCGTGAACAGCGAGCCGTAGACGGCCTTGATGGTGGCGAGTAGATTATCGACGCCACTGATGTTGAGGTAGCTGTCCTGTTGACCGGCAAAAGAGGCCGTGGGCAGGTCTTCCGCAGTGGCAGAGGAACGTACGGCCAAGCTTATATCACTGCCGTATCGAGCGGTCAGTTCTTCATAGGCCTTGCCAATGGTTTGTTCTAACTCCCTGGAAAACGGTGTTTCCAGGATCCACTTGCGGATCTGTGTGCCTGCCAGGGCAAGGGCGTGGACATCTTCCACATCAACCTGATCGAGACAGGGGTAGATTCGATCCCCCAAGCCGTTGGTCGACATAAACTGGCGAAAGGCCGAAGCCGTGGTGGCGAAGCCACCCGGTACACGTACAGCCTTGGCGCTCAGCTTAGTGATCATCTCCCCTAAGGAGGCGTTCTTGCCGCCGACTTGGGCAATGTCAGCCAAGCCTAACTTATCGAGCCATACAAGATCAGTTGCCATGGGAGTGGTCCTTGGTTTTATGCACTAACCGGGTTTTTGAAATTCGATCATGCCATATTATAAAAACCACAACTAATGGCTAAAAGATAGACCCAAATAAGGTGACGGGCGGGTGGCCAGAGGTACATAGCCCCTGGAATAGCCAATAGGAGGCGCCCCGGCTAACACCCATGGGGAATCAATAATACGTAGGCAATGCCGCCCAGGTCGTTGCGGTAACCTCACTTCGTACTCCATCGGGCTTGGACAGCAATTCTAATTATGGCGTCATCCTCGGGTTTGACCCGGGGATCCAGAGAACTAAACGCATGCAACCTGCTGTTTTCTGGATTCCCGCCTTCTCGGAAATGACGGTTCTTGGTGAAGGAAATGTCATAATGAGAATTGCTGAGGCTTGGAAGGTGCGCTTGACGAGGTGCTTGGATTATGTTTCGGCCAAGTGAGTTGTTCACAGTGAGGGAAACTGTTGTTTTTTAAGGGTCAAAAGTTTGGCCTGGATATATTAGAAAAACATTATATACATAACCCATTGAATAATAAAGAGAAGTTTATTTGCTTAATCCTTGCTCAATTGACCGTGGCTCTGGCCTTAAAGGCGTATTGGTGCAATTTCACTAAGTTATCCACAGAGTTGTCCACAGGAGTGTGGGCAAAGTGGGCGCATAATCTGAAAAAGCCTTGAAATTCACCCAAAAATTGGTGCCCCGGAGACGATTCGAACGTCCGACCTGCCGCTTAGGAGGCGGCTGCTCTATCCAGCTGAGCTACCGGGGCCTGACAGGGCCGTGCCAATTTTGCCGCTGGGCAATTTCCCCCCATGGCAGGGGGCAGCATCACAGGATTTAGTATTCAGTCCAATTCCTTATTATACACATCTGAGTTGTTGGGAAACTCTGTGTGTTTGCTAAACCTTCACTTCCACTTTCGAGTTGCGTATTTCTCCCATGACATAGACACTCTCAAATTGCCCTTGAATATATTGAAAATATGTAGCAAATTGCTACAATAAGTACATCAATGTAACAAGGTGCAATCTATGTCTTCCCCATTAAGAGTTAATGATCGTCTTTTCCACGAAGCTGAAGCCGAGGGTTCATTAATGAATCGCTCGACGGCCAAACAGGTCGAGTTTTGGGCTGAGTTGGGTAAACGGGTTGCCCATGCAGTTACCCCGGCAGATATGCTGGCCTTGATGCAGGGTATTGCCGATGTACGGGTGGAAATCCCCGAATCACAACCGATTAACCCGGAGGCGATATTTGCAGCGGTGGACAAAGCAGGCATATCCGGAAAGTTAGGTCGACAGATTACCCAGGGTAGTTTGTATTACGAAGCAAGCAAAAGCCAACCAGGGTTGCTGGACCAGGTTATGCCGGATGGTAGTCGCAAAACCGGGAATTTTAGTCATGGCGTGTTCAACGTTGGATGAGAGCCACCAGGCAGCTTTGGGTATTAGCCGGGGGCAATGGGGCAGGCAAGTCTACTTTTTATCAACAGTTTTTGGCACCAACCGGACTGTTGTTTATCAATGCGGATATTCTGGCCAGACAACTGGATGCCCAAAACACCGAGGACGTCAGTTATAAGGCGGCTAAACTGGCTGAAAAGCTACGCATGAATCTATTGCGGTCAGGTGCCAGTTTTTGTTTTGAAACCGTCTTTTCGCATCCCTCTAAAATTGATTTTCTGGCCGTCGCTAAAACGTTCGGCTATGAAATAATTTTGGTTTATATCCATCTGCAAACTGATGGGCTGAATCAGGCGCGAGTGGCTCAACGTGTGATGCAGGGCGGGCATAATGTGCCAACCGACAAGATTATTGCCCGTATTCCGAGGACCATGCGGTATGTTAGCGATGCTTTGCCTTTGGTGGATAAGGCAAAGTTCTATGACAACTCATCACAAAACCAGCCGTTTTTATCCGTCGCCTTATTGAACAAAGGGCAGCTTCAAAAACAGGTGGAAGTGTTGCCTGTCTGGGCAGAAGACATGCTTTCGAATTACTTGGA
>VAOU01061124.1_pt1 | contig 16666 bp, 18 predicted proteins | sample 3393871 | NCBI WGS metagenome assembly VAOU01 (sample SAMN08290440, study PRJNA428436) | hydrothermal vent metagenome | isolation source: Deep-sea hydrothermal vent chimney | place: Atlantic Ocean: South-mid Altantic Ridge | depth 1820 m m
CAGGCGGTTTGCCTGGCGCCGCTGGTAAACCCGCTCAGCAAGGGCCAATTCAATGCGGCTGTTAATCCCGAGAACATCATCGATATCTTCAGCGATTGCGCTTTGTACTACGACCTCATCCCGCACCGCCATAGCGATACAATCGGTCAAATAGAACTCGCCCTGGCTATTCTCAGGCACCACCTGTGTTAACCAGTCTCGCAACCGCCGGGCTGGTGCCGACAGCACGCCTGTATTGATTTCCTGGATCTGGCGCACTCGGGCATCGGCATCTCGATGCTCTACAATCGCCTGGACAGCCCCATCGGGTCCACGCAGGATTCGTCCCAGTCCCTCAGGCTGCTTGACAACTGCAGTCAACAGGGTAACAGCCTGCTGTAACGCAGGATTCAATAGCGGTAATAGTGTGGCCCGTTGGAGTAATGGCACATCACCATAAAGTACCAGCACGCGGGCCTTATCAGGAATATCCGGTAAGGCCTGGGCCACTGCATGGCCGGTTCCGTTCTGCGCAAATTGCACTACCCAATGAATGTCCGGGTCAGCGATTTCTTGTCGCACCTTATCTGCCTGATGACCAACCACACAGTGGATCCGTTCAGGCTCAAGGCTGTGTGCCAAATCCAGTACATAGCGCAACAACGGTCGGCCCGCCAATGGCTGTAACACCTTGGCGATAGCAGAGTGCATGCGTTTACCTAATCCGGCGGCGAGCACCACAACGTGGAGGGGGAACGATCCCGTTCCTGAAATCGACTTTTCCATCGATCAATTATATCAGGGGCGCAACGACTCAGCACCCCTAAGCAAAGGGCCCAGCCAGCTGGCTGTCTCACCTCACTATTGCAGAAGCGAAGAGATTTCCTCTACTTCTCCCGTGGTGATTTCCTGTGTTGTAGCACGACGAATGGCCTTCACGGTAACTTCATAATGGATATCCTTGCCAGCCAACGGATGATTGGCATCAACCGTGAGGCTGTCAGAAGTCATGGCAACGACTCGAAAGCGCATGGACTTACCATCGGTATTTTCAGCCTCAAATTCCATACCCAATTGGCGCAGGTCTTCCGGTACATTATGGATCGAGTCGGTGAAAGTCAGGCCTGGCTCGTGGGCACCAAACCCTTCTTCTGCGGTCAGGTCGACGGCAATACAGTCACCGACCTGGTGGCCCTCAAGGCTGGCCTCGAGCTGTGGAAACAAGGCACTTTTCCCACCCTGTACATAGTCGACCGGTAAATTCCGATATTCAAGCAACTGGCCTTGGCTATCCTTGATGGAATAGCTGATGGATACGACCGTAGCGGGGCCGACGCGTAGCTCAGACAAGAATATTAGTCCTACTTCCTACCCCGTAATTTGCGTAATGCCTGCAATTCTGCGATGGCGATGGCCAATTCCGCCTTGGCCTTGGCATACTCGATCTTCGAGCTGTTATCACGCATCGCATTTTCGGCATGTTGCTTGGCCTCAAGAACGGCAGCTTCATCAATATCATCGCCTCGAATCGCCGTATCGGCCAGAACAGTGACCATATGCGGCTGTACTTCCAGCAAACCACCGGATATTACCACCAGCTCTTCCTTGCCATCAAGTTGTACTCTGACAGCCCCGGGCTTGAGTCGGGTCATCATCGGAGTATGTCGGGGAGCGATACCCACCTCTCCCATCTCTGCAGGCGCAAATACCATATTGGCCGTGCCCGAGAAAATTGCTTCCTCGGCACTGACAATATCTACATGTATGGTCATAGCCATCAGCAATCCTCAACCCAGGGTTTTGGCCTTCTCGATCACTTCATCAATACCGCCAACCATGTAAAATGCCTGCTCAGGGATTTCATCAAGCTCACCGCTGATGATCATATTAAACCCCCGAATGGTTTCTTTGAGTGTCACGTATTTACCCGGCTGGCCGGTGAACGCTTCAGCAACAAAAAATGGCTGTGACAGAAAGCGCTGAATCTTGCGGGCCCGGGCCACAGTGGCCTTGTCTTCATCGGACAGCTCATCCATCCCCAGGATGGCGATAATATCACGTAATTCCTTGTAACGTTGCAGCACGCCCTGTACCGCGCGGGCGGTATCGTAATGCTCCTGACCCACTACCAACGGATCCAGCTGTCGACTGGTTGAGTCAAGTGGATCCACGGCGGGGTAGATTCCCAGCTCAGCGATCTGTCGGGACAACACCAAGGTAGCATCCAAATGGGCAAATGTGGTCGCTGGTGAGGGGTCGGTCAAGTCATCAGCAGGAACATAGACGGCCTGAATCGAGGTGATGGAGCCGGTTTTGGTAGAGGCAATACGCTCCTGCAAGATCCCCATTTCCTCGGCCAGTGTCGGCTGATAACCCACCGCAGACGGCATCCGGCCCAGCAACGCAGAAACCTCGGTACCGGCCAGCGTGTAGCGGTAGATGTTATCAACAAAAAATAATACATCCCGCCCTTCCTCGCGGAAGTACTCTGCCATGGTCAGGCCCGTTAAAGCCACCCGCAGTCGATTGCCCGGAGGCTCGTTCATCTGTCCGTAGACCAGCGAGACCTTATCGATAACACCGCCTTCCGTCATCTCATGGTAGAAATCATTACCTTCACGAGTCCGCTCACCGACACCGGCGAACACGGAGTATCCGGAATGCTCAGCAGCAATATTGCGGATCAACTCCATCAGGGTCACGGTCTTGCCGACACCGGCACCACCGAACAGACCCACTTTACCACCTTTAGCAAAGGGGATAATCAGGTCGATTACCTTAATACCGGTTTCCAGAATATCCAGGGTTGATGCCTGCTCGGCATAGGTCGGCGCCTGCCGATGAATCGCCCAGCGTTCTTCGGTCGGGATCGCACCCTTCTCATCCACCGGTTCGCCCAGCACATTCATGATTCGGCCCAACGTGGCCGCACCCACAGGCACAGAAATCGGTGACCCGGTATTACTCACCGCAAGATCACGCCTCAGGCCATCGGACGAGCCCATGGCAATGGTACGAACCACACCATCACCGATCTGCTGCTGCACCTCCAGGGTCAAACCGCCTTCTTCAACCGTCAGCGCGTCATGCACCTTGGGCACAGCGCCACGGGGAAATTTTACATCCACCACGGCCCCAATGATCTCTACGATATTTCCACTGCTCATCGTTTGCAAATCCTCTTATAAACTACTACTGGCTCTTCTAAACACTACCGGCTTCGACACTGTGCTCATACAGCCGCCGCACCGCCGACGATTTCTGAAATTTCCTGAGTAATGGCTGCCTGCCGTGCCTTGTTATAGACCAATTGCAGCTCATCAATAATATTACCCGCATTATCGGAAGCGGATTTCATCGCGACCATACGCGCCGCTTGTTCACAGGCAATATTTTCTACCACCGATTGATACACCAATGACTCGATATACCGCGTCATCAAGGTGTCAACCACATCCCGGGCATCCGGTTCATACAGATAGTCCCAGTGATGTGCCAACTGGGTCTCACTTTTCTCGGGCGTGATTGGCAATAATTGCTCAACCCTGGGGCGCTGGGTCATGGTATTGACAAATTCATTACTGACCACGAACAATCGGTCGATACGGCCTTCGTCATAGGCGCTTAGCATCACCTTGATGGAGCCGATCAAATTTGCCAGTTCCGGCTTGTCAGCCAGGTTGCGCAGTTGTGATACCATATTTCCACCAGTATGGCTGAAGAATTGAACCCCTTTTTTTCCAAAAACACTGATATCAACCCCGTTGCCATCACTATCCCATTCCTGCATGGACGTAAGCAAGGTACGAAACAGATTGGTATTAAGTCCCCCGCAGAGCCCCCGATCCGAGGTTACAACAATAAAACCGGCCCGTTTGGGCTGTTCCCGGTGCATGACATAAGGATGCCGATATTCCGGATGAGCACGGGCCATATGATGGATAACAACGCGCATTTTTTCCGCATAGGGACGGGTTGCCTTCATCTGCTCTTGAGCCCGACGCATTTTGCTGGCCGCAACCATCTCCATCGCCTTGGTGATCTTGCGGGTATTCTGGATGCTGCTGATCTTGCCGCGTATCTCTTTTGCGCCAGCCATAAGCTAACTCCATGCGTGTTCGCGGTTACCAAGTACCGTTGGCTTTGAAATCATCCAGTGCCTTACCCAAACTAGCCACGACTTCATCGGTGTATTTACAATGCTCGTTGATGTCATCCAATAACGATGAGTAGCTTGCAACCATAAAACTTTGCATGGACTCCTCAAAAGCTACAACTTTTTGTACGTCCACATCATCAAGATAACCTTCATTGACTGCAAACAACGAGACGGCCATTTCCGCCACTGACATAGGCGAATATTGTTTCTGTTTCATCAGTTCGGTAACCCGTTGACCGCGCTCCAGCTGATTTCGAGTCAGTTCATCGAGGTCAGAGGCGAACTGGGCAAAAGCTGCCAGTTCACGATATTGGGCCAACGCCAGTCGGATACCACCACCGAGTTTTTTGATAATCCCGGTCTGTGCAGCACCACCAACACGTGATACCGACAGACCTGCATTAATGGCAGGGCGGATACCCGCATTGAACAGGTCTGACTCCAGAAAAATCTGCCCGTCGGTAATTGAAATCACGTTGGTGGGTACGAATGCGGAGACGTCCCCGGCCTGGGTTTCAATGATTGGCAATGCCGTCAACGAGCCGGTACGGCCCTTGACTTCACCATGGGTACGCTCTTCCACGTCATCCGCATTAATCCGGGCCGCCCGCTCCAGCAACCGGGAATGCAGATAAAAAACGTCGCCCGGGTAGGCTTCGCGCCCGGGAGGGCGCCGCAGCAGCAAAGATACCTGGCGATAGGCCCAGGCTTGCTTGGTCAAATCATCGTAAACGATCAGGGCATCCTCACCACGATCACGAAAATATTCACCCATAGCACAACCGGCGTAGGGCGCCACATACTGCAAAGCCGCCGAGTTTGCCGCAGAAGCCGCCACCACGATGGTGTGCTCCATAGCATTGTGCTCTTCCAACTTGCGGACCACACCAGCAATACTCGATGCTTTCTGGCCCACCGCCACATAGATACATTTAACGCCAGCACCCTTTTGGTTGATGATGGTGTCGATCGCCACTGCGGTCTTGCCGGTCTGGCGATCACCGATAATCAGTTCGCGTTGTCCACGTCCGATCGGGACCATGGCATCAATCGACTTAAGACCGGTCTGCACGGGCTGGGACACAGACTGTCGGGAGATCACCCCCGGGGCCACCTTCTCGATAGGCGATGTCTGTGCTGCTGTGATCGGCCCCTTGCCGTCGATCGGATTACCGAGTGAATCCACAACCCGACCCAGTAGTCCATCACCGACCGGGACTTCAAGTATTCTACCGGTGCATTTAACCGTATCCCCTTCGGACAAATGAGCGTATTCACCCAGTATCACGGCACCGACTGAATCCCGTTCAAGATTCAGGGCCAGGCCGTACGTATTGCCGGGAAACTCCAGCATTTCGCCCTGCATGGCTTCAGCCAAACCATGGATACGGGCAATACCATCGGTCAGGCTGATGATCGTACCTTCAGTGCGCGCTTGAGCGACCGCTTCAAAATTTTTGATTCGTTCCTTAATCAGCTCACTGATTTCGGACGGTTTCAATTGGGTGGACATAAGTGTATTCCTCTAAAATACTGTTCTGGTCACCAGAAAAAATCAATGCACCAGACGGTTCGCCAGTTGTTGAACCCGGGCTCTGGCCGAACCGTCGATGACCCAGTCTCCCGCCCGAATAATCATGCCGGCGAGTAGGTCTTTATTAATGCTGCTATCAAGGCGGATGCTGCGTCCAAAATGACGCTCCAGAGCCTTGGAAATCTTGTTTTGCTCAGCCTCGCTGAGGGCATACGCAGATTCCACTGTGGCTTCGATTTCCTGTTCTGCTGCAGTGCGCATGGCTGCAAATTGCTGCAATAACTCGGCACCGATATCGAGCCGGTCATTGACCACCAACAAACGCAACAAATTTTGTGTTGCCGATGTAAGAATCGAGTCACAAACCGTCAGCAAAATCTCGGTGAGTCGCTGTCGATCGATGCCGGGATCACCAATCCGCTGCTGGACTTCCTTATCAGCCAGCAGCACCTCAATAACCATCAGTTGCTCGGACCATTGTGCTAAATTCTGTTGTTCAATGCCGGTTTTGAATGCCGCTTCCGCATAGGGCCGGGCCAGTGTTTGCAATTCCGCCATGGTTCCGGGCCTACAATTGGGTCAAAAGATCGTTGAGCATTTTGTCATGCGTCCTTCGATCAATTTCCCGTTCCAGGATTTTTTCAGCGCCCAGTACCGATAGTTCCGCCACCTGGCCCCTTAGTAACTCCCTGGCCTTATTTATTTCGGTTCCAATCTCGGCCCGAGCCGCAGTCAGAATCCGCTCGGCTTCTTCACGCGCATCATTTTTCGCCTGATCGACAATCTCCGATGCCCGTTTCTCGCCTCGGTTGATCAACTCCGCAGTTTGTTGCTTGGTTTCCCGCAGTAATTCCGCTGCTTTTTGTTCCGCCAAACTCTGCTCGCGCTTACCGCGTTCAGCAGCCGCCAGACCATCGGCAATACGAGTTTGACGTTCATCCAGCGCTGCCATGATCGGGGTCCAGATGAATTTCATGGTAAACATGACGAAGACGGCAAAAACCACCATTTCAATTAGCAATGTGAGGTTTATGTTCATTTCAACACCTCGTGTGTCGTTCGTAGGGTCGGATAATTAACCTGCCACACCGAACAGCACATACATTGCAATGCCGACAGCAATCATTGGCACAGCATCAACCAGACCCATAACGATAAAAAACTGGGTACGCAACATGGGAATCAGTTCTGGCTGCCTGGCAGCTCCCTCCAGAAAGCGTCCACCAAGGATACCGATACCCACGGCGGCTCCCAAGGCACCAAAACCCAACATCAGTGCACCGGCAATAAAAAGAATCGCATTTTCCATCTCAGTCTCCGAAATAGCTGTTTGTACTATGGAAGGTTAAAAAACAAGTGCTGACTAAACTAATGATGACTATGGGCCATATCCAGATATACGATGGTCAACACCATAAAAATAAATGCCTGCAAGGTGATAATCAGGATATGAAAAAGGGCCCAGATGAACTGCAAGCCACCACCCAACAGACCCAACACAGGATTGGTGGTATACATTAGCGCAATAAGAATGAAGATCATTTCCCCGGCATACATATTGCCAAACAGGCGCAGGGAATGGGAGATCGGCTTGGCCACCAGGCTCACCAGTTCCAAAATCAGGTTAATGGGGATAAATATCAGCTTCAGTACCAGGTTCTTCGACTGAAACGGCTGCAGGGTCAACTCGCTGGCATAACCGCTGACGCCTTTGATCTTGATGCTGTAGAACAGCATGAGCGCAAACACATCCAGGGCCAACGCAAAGGTGAGATTCGGGTCAGCTGTGGGCACAACCCGTTGAAATTCAGCCAGTTCTGAGCCTTCAATCAACCACGGTAACAGGTCAACCGGGAGCAAATCCATGAGATTCATCATGAAGATCCACAGAAACAGGGTCAGTGCCAACGGCGCTACCAGATCATTCTTGCCACTGAAGGAGCTGCGTACATTTTCATTAATAAAATCAACGTTCCACTCAACAAAATTCTGCAGTTTAGCAGGTGTTCCCGAACTCACATTTTTGGCCACACTGCGCAGCACAGCGTAACAGATGAGCGCCAGTACCACGGTCCAGAACAGGGTGTCAACATGTACTGCCCAGAAGCCCATAGCCTTGGCCTCGGCAGCATTATGCGCCAATCCCCAACTGCCATCGGGTTGCTGACCATAAGTCAGAAAGGTCAGATGGTGTCGAATAAATTCTGTAGATGTCATGGTCCCTGCTGCTGCCATTTCGTTCTAAGAGTCCTTTAATTCATTAATTGTTGTGCTACAAAACAGGAATCCCGCCTGCATGACAACAAACCCCAATATAATAAACGGCAAAGACCACTGCAATACTAATCCCCCGACTGCAATGCCTCCCGCCACCAACAAAAACTTGTTTACAAGACCCGTATACAGCGGCAGCATACCAAGCCCCTTACCGTGTTGTAAGGTCTGACTGGCACGCAGTACTGACCGGCCAGTGAGCAGGGTATTAACGATTCCCAATACACAACCTAAGGCCACAGCGTACAGATTCCCCCAAGGCCCCGGCGCTCGCCAGTCCGTTGCCAGCAAGACGATCGCCAATAATAACACCGTCATAATCATCTGCGTCACCAGAACCTGGCGTCGACAGCGCCGCAGATCACTCATTTTCCGGCATCCACCCTACAGGTACCACAAAATGGCGCGGTAGTATAAATTACACATACTCAACAGGTCAACGATTTATATGGTGTCTGTTTATATGGTGTCACAGGGGCTCCCGCCAGGAGGCTATCACAGTGCCTCATCCAGTCTTGATGCGTTCAGTGAATTCGCGCCAAAATTCCCTCCAACTCTTCCAAACTATGATACTCGATCAATAGTCGACCTTTTTTAGGGCCATGCTGGATACGTACTCGAGCCTGAATCCGTTCGGACAGCGTTGTTTCCAGGTTTTGAATATCGACATCATACGACCGACCGGAGCCTCCTCGGTCTGCCTGTTCTGAGGTGGACAAACAGCGTTGCACCAGTTTCTCGGTAGCACGCACCGATAGGTTTTTCTGCAGCACCTGCCGAGCTATTGCCATACGTTGCGACTCGGGCAACCCCAACAAAGCCCTGGCGTGGCCCATATCCAGTTGTCCTTGTTCCACCATTTGTCTGATCTCACGTCGCAGTGTCAACAAACGTAACAGATTGCTGATCTGAGCACGCGAACGACCCAGATAACCGCCAACTTGCTGGTGTGTCAACTTGAATTCGTCTATCAGCCGTGAAATTCCATTGGCTTCTTCAATGGGATTAAGGTTTTCTCGCTGGATATTCTCGATCAAAGCCATCGCCATCGCGGTCTCATCAGTGACTTCCCGAATCACCACCGGTACGGTTTCCAAACCGGCTAGCTGAGCCGCCCGCCAGCGACGCTCTCCGGCAATAATTTCGTAGCCTCCCAGACTATTTCGTCGCACCAGAATCGGCTGGATAATACCCTGGGCCTGAATCGATTGTGCCAATGCCTGCAATGCCTGATCGTCCACATGGCGACGTGGCTGATAACGACCACGTTGCAATTGCTCGACCGGCAGCTCCCGCAAGGTTTGATCCACCTCTAATCCGGTATCGAGAGCATGGCCAGCAGAAGCCTCTCCGAGCAGCGCATCAAGACCCCGACCCAATCGATTTTTAGTGCTGCGTTTGGCGCTCATGCCGCCCCCCTTCGTAGAACCTCAGCAGCCAGTTCCAAATAGGCCTCGGTACCGGAACAGTTCTTATCATAATGCATGACCGGCCGTCCATAGCTGGGTGCCTCGGCCAATCGTACGTTACGCGGTATGACGGTTTGATACAAACTGTTGCCATAGTGTTTTTGCAATTGTTCGGATACTTCATTGGTCAGGGAATTACGTGGGTCATACATTGTTCGCAACAATCCTTCAATCCTGATATGAGGATTTAATGTTTGCCGAACCCGCCGAATAGATGAAACCAGGGCGCTTAACCCTTCCAGGGCATAATACTCGCATTGCATAGGAATCAGTACCGCAGCAGCGGCTACCAAGGCATTTACCGTCAGCAAATTCAGTGCCGGGGGACAATCGACCAGTACAAAATCATAGGCTGTATGGACTGTTTGCAATGCCTGTTGTAGCCGTTTCTCACGTTCTGTGGCCTGCACCAGTTCTATTAGGGCTCCTGCCAGGTCACGAGTAGCTGGCAACAGGTCAAATCCCCATTGCAGTGATATCACCGCATCCGCCATGGAAACATTGCCCAGCAATACCTCATAGACCGTGGCTGTTAGATCCGCACCCAGGATACCACAACCGGTGCTGGCATTTCCCTGTGGGTCAAGATCGACAAGCAATACCTGCTGCTTGGCGAGTGCCAGTGCCGCGGCAAGATTGACGCTGGTCGTCGTTTTACCAACGCCTCCCTTCTGATTAGTCACCGCGAGAATTATACCCATTTATAAATTTCCTGTTATTTCACTGCCTAAAGTCGGCTTTTACACAATAGGTTCTCTGTTCTCGGACGGTCTCATCGGTTAAAGAGTGCGTCAACAGTAACAGGTGTCGAGCAGCGGCCAGTCCCGGCACTGCCAGGATAATCTTCGTATCCAATTGCCAGCCAACAGGCAGTTGCTGTAGTTCATTGTCATACAACCGGCTCTTCAGGGCCATCACCCGACCCTGTACAGCACATAAGCGTTCACAACACTGCAGCAATCTCGGCAGCGGTGCAAAAGCACGGGCGGTAAGCGTATCAAATTTCTCATCTGGCTGGTATTTTTCCACACGTGCCGTGACGATCCCAACATTCTTCAAGCCTAATTCAGCAACTACCTGAGCAAGGAAACGGGTTCTTTTGTGCTGACTATCCAACAGCACGAAGGTGGTATCTGATGCCATAATGGCCAATGGAATACCTGGCATTCCGGCACCGGAGCCAATGTCCAGCACCCGCTGGCCGCTTAACCAGGGAAGCGTGGAGATACTATCGAGCAGATGTCGGTAAACCATTTGTTCCGGCGCTGTAACTGCCGTCAAATTACCGATCCGGTTCCAACGTTGTAATAGCTGTAGAAAATGCAGCAGCTGTTGCTGTTGGGCCCCGGTGGCAGTAATCTCGAGTATCTCAAGACCTGTGTCGAGGCTGACAGCTGCCTGCTGCCAATCAGGATTTAGCGTCATTGTTTCGTGCTGGCAACAAGAATCACCGTGATATTATCGTGACCCCCGGCCAAATTTGCCAGATCAAGCAAATGGCAAGCACTTGTCTGTACATTCTTTATGGTAGCCATACTACTGGCAATTTCACGGTCCTCCAACATATCATGCAAGCCGTCAGTACATAATAGATAGCGGTCCCCGGCATGCAGACGATGCCTGCTGGTTTCAACCCGGGCGCTGGCTTCAGCACCCAGCGCACGGGTAATGATGTTACTACCGACTGCCGCCGCCGCTTCCGTAGGCGAACAAAGGCCCTGGTCGATTAATTGTTGTTGTAATGTATGGTCATGGGTCAATACCGTCAGGGTCGATTCCCGCCATCGATACAAACGGCTATCCCCGATATGTGCCAGCCACAGGGTCTCACTCCCGAACACGGCAGCCACCGCGGTAGTCGCCATACCCTGGTAACGGATTTCTCTTCCGGCGACCTCTATGATGGCGTGGTTCGCCGAGCCCAACGCCGCTTCCAACGTGCTGCACAGGGCTGTTGCTTTCCAGCTCCTGCCCGCAGTCAGCCAGCGACGGTATAGTTCACTAACAATCTGGTAGGTGGCTATGGCACTGGCCACCTCACCAGCACGATAACCACCGACTCCGTCAGCAACAACTGCCAGTCCCAGTTCGGGGAGCCAGGCAGAACTGTCCTCATTATGGGCACGTAACTGGCCGACATGGCTGGCCTGTACAGCCAGGAATCCCGAGGTAGATTGGAGGTTTGCTGTTGTAGCGTCACCGTGTGAAATACTCATAACCCGGAATTGTACATCATGTCGATGAGTAATCAGTGACAGCAACGGTTCCTCATTGCCATAGATTGGGTGGCCATTTTCATTTTGAGCCCCCTGGAGACTATCCGAAACGGTCACCCAACCAACTTTTCTCCCAGTTAGCCAGAGTTGCTGCAAGCAGAACAGTCACCCCCATCTGACATGAATTTTGCGATACTCTTCTTTCCTGGTAACGATTCAGCGTGTTTAGATTTTGGTTCAGTACAAGAAGGCATTTTCGCGCGGAGAATGTGAGCCTATAGGTCATATGAGACCATTCGAGGATGAATACGCTGAATCATTACCTTCTGACAAGCTGAAGAGTCGATCCGGTAGCTGATACTACCGCCATCCATGGTGGTCGTGGTATGGGGCACTGCTTTGTGACCGGTGCTTTGATTCTTGTACAATCTCCTTGAATACGTATGTCTGATTCTTATAAAATTAGTTTAGTAATGCCTGTTCTCAACGAGGAGTCAGCCTTGAGTGATGCGCTGATGGCACTGATTCGAGATCAGGATTTCAAAGAAATCATCGTTGTTGACGGCGGCAGTACGGATTCTACGGTTAAGATCGTAGAAAAATTTATTGCTGACCATCCCAACCATGGCCTGCGGCTGTTATGTTCAGATATTGGCAGAGCGCAACAGATGAATGCCGGAGCTATGTTGGCTCAATCGCCGATTTTACTGTTCTTGCATGCCGACAGTCGTTTGCCAGCACAAATTGGGGCAACCATCGTTGCTGTTATGGAGCGATATCACTGGGGATTTTTCCGAATTCGTATCGACAGTCACAACCCGCTATTATGGCTGGTCAGTCAGATGATGTGCTGGCGCTCCACGTTAACGGCCATTGCCACGGGTGACCAAGCCTTGTTCATCAACACAGAATACTTTCGAACACTGGGTGGATTTGCTCCCATTCCTTTGATGGAAGATATTGAGCTGTGTCGCCGACTGAAAAGTAGTGGGCGTCCCGGCCAGATCCTGGAGCCGGTCAGAACTTCCGCACGCCGCTGGCAACGTTACGGTATTGTCCGTACCATAGTATTGATGTGGTCGCTACGCTTTGCCTACTGGCGCGGTGTCGCTCCAAATAAGTTACAGCACCGCTACGTAAATACGCGATAATTTGCCGTCACCAACCGCTGCCATGAAACCACAGCTACACATCCTCGCCAGACAACCGCTTGCAGGTCATTGTAAAACCAGGCTGCAAACACACTGCAATGCCGACCAGGCAGCTATCATTGCCGCAGCCCTGCTCGAGGAAACCGTCGCCATCGCAGCCCACAGTTGGCCGGGGATAATCTTCTTGCATGGTTCCCCCAATCAGCAGCACCCTTTATTTGTGGACCTAGCCAAACAATATACCCTACAACTCGCTGCCCAAAAAGGCTCAGATCTTGGCCAGATTCAGACCAATGCGCTGACTATTTCCCTGAATACGGGTAGTCCAGCCGCGGTAATCGGCAGTGATCTGCCCGGTCTGAAAGGGGCTTGGTTACAAGAGGCCTGCACCCGCCTCAAATATAACGAGAATGTACTCGGCTTATCACCAGACGGCGGTTATTACTTGCTGGGGGTGCAATACATACCAGGAGGTTTATTGCAAAATATTTGCTGGAGTAGTTCTAAAGTCTCATCGCAACTACTGCACAACGCGAGACACTTGCACTTGCAAATTTCCACTGATCTACCTCAGGTCAATGATGTCGACACCTGGCAGGACCTGCTGGCTGCCAGTGCTGCCAGTCCCACGCTTTCCCGTCGCCTGTATGACCGGGTGCCCGAGCTGTGGCAGGAGATAACCCTTTGCAACAGACAATAAACAGCCGGGGGCATATTTTTTGGGTACCACGCTACTGGCCCACCTGGTTGGGCTTGGCCTGCCTGCGTTTGTTAAGCCTCCTGCCATTGCCGTTGTTGTGGTGGTTGGCCTCAGGATTAGGCCGAGTACTGTACTGGCTGATCGTACCCAGGCGACGTGTTGTGCTGCGTAATCTGGCCACCTGCTTTCCTAACTGGAGCCAAAACCGACACCAACAAATCGCTAAGCAACATTTTCATTATGCCGCTTACATGCTACTGATCGAGGGTTATGTGTGGTGGGCAAAACCACAGCAACTCCAAAAGATCGGTCAGTTTCGCAACCGTCAGTATTACGACCAGGCCCTGGATGAAGGCCTCAATATTATTCTACTGGCACCACATTTTCTGGGCCTGGAAATCGGTGGCCTGCTGCTGGTGCTGGAACGACCGATCAGCACCATGTACCAGTACAGCAAAAATCACTTGCTGGATACTGTGGTCCGTCATGGCCGCAGCCGTTTCGGCGGTCAACTTATTGAACGCAAGGCGCCGCTGAATATATTGATTCGCAGCCTGCGCAGCGGCAAACCATTTTATTATTTGCCGGATCAGGATGCCGGCCACCGCAAAGGTGTGTTTGCGCCATTTTTCGGCACCACGGCCGCCACCTATCCGCTATTGGGTAAATTTGCCCGCTTAGGCAAAGCCACGGTCATTCCTTGCTACACCCGATTGCTTGCGAAAGGCAAGGGTTTCGAGGTGGTTTTTTTACCGCCACTACAAGATTATCCCAGCGGTGACGAATTGGCCGATACGACAACCATGAACAAGGTAATCGAAGAAATGGCGGAGGAGGAACCGGAACAATATTTCTGGCTCCATAAGCGCTTCAAGACCCGACCACGCGGTGAGCCAAAATTTTATGACTGATCGGCAGCAACTACTTCACAGTATCGCAGTATCGGCACATGAAGCCAGTTGCTTTTTCAGATAAACCAGCAGCAGAGAAATTGCCGCCGGGGTGATCCCCGGAATACGGGCTGCCTGACCCAGAGTACGCGGCTGCAGCTGTTGTAGCTTCTGTTGTACTTCACTCGATAACCCCCGGACCTTTGAATAACAAAAATCGACCGGTAGGAGCGTTCTTTCATGCCGTTGCTGGCGATCGATTTCCCGATACTGACGTTGCAAATAACCATCGTATCGAGCTTCGATCTGCAACTGGGTGATCGCCTCAGGATCCTCAAGCCCGGGTGTGAAGGTCGGCAATAAACTGAGTCCGTGGTAGTCTACTCCGGGGCGTTTGAGCAGTTCGAATAGATGTACTTCACGCCTAAGTTGCTGACCGAACAATTGCTGTTGCAATGCCGAAGGAACCTGTGCCGGATGTACCACTATGGCCTGTAATCGCTGTTTTTCCATCACCACCGCATCCCGCTTGTAACAAAAGCGCTGCCAACGCCGATTATCCACCAGTCCCAGCTCACGACCGATGGGTGTTAACCTTAGATCTGCATTATCCTCACGCAAAGTCAATCGATACTCGGCTCGGGAAGTAAACATTCGATAGGGTTCCGTGGTACCTCGGGTGATCAGGTCATCGATCATAACTCCGATATAGGCTTGATCACGGCGCGGATACCAGGGTGCTTTACCGGCTGCCAGCAGGGCTGCGTTGATTCCGGCAATCAAACCCTGGCCGGCGGCTTCTTCATAACCGGTGGTGCCATTAATCTGTCCGGCAAAGAACAGGCCTGGGATTGGCCGGGTTTCGAGCCATGGCTCAAGATCGCGTGGATCAAAATAATCATATTCGATCGCGTATCCGGGTCGGGTGATGTGCGCTCGCTCAAACCCACAAATACTGCGGACCAACTGCAACTGCACATCAAAGGGCAAACTGGTGGATATGCCGTTGGGATAGAGTTCAGTAGTTTCCAGACCCTCCGGTTCCACAAAAATCTGATGTGAATTCTTGTCGGCAAAGCGTACCACCTTATCTTCGATGGAGGGACAATAGCGTGGCCCCGTACCCTCAATTTTGCCGCTATACAACGGTGAACGATGCAGAGCATTGCGTATCAGTGTGTGGGTCACGGGATTGGTTTGTGTAATGTGGCAGGGAACTTGTCTTGGGTGATCGCTGGCCTGCCCTAAAAATGAAAATACTGGCACCTGTTCATCGCCCGGTTGCACGCTCATTTTGGAAAAATCTACTGAACGACCATCGATCCGGGGCGGTGTACCGGTCTTGAGCCTACTCACCCGCAGTGGTAATGCCCGTAAGCGCTGCGATAGGGCATTAGCCGGCATGTCTCCAGCTCGCCCACCGACATAGTGGCTCATACCAACATGAATTTTACCCCCCAGAAACGTGCCAACCGCTAAGACCACACACTGGCCCCGTATGATCAGCCCCAGGTTGGTTATCACGCCCCTGATCCGACCCTCCTCAACCAACAGATCTTCTACCGACTGTTGTAATAATTGCAAGCCGGGTTGTTGTTCCAGATGGCCCCGAATAAACTGTTTGTAAAGCCCACGATCCGTCTGGGCTCGTGTCGCTTGCACCGCCGGGCCCTTGCGTATATTTAATGTTCGCAACTGGATACCGGCGTGATCAGCAGCCTGTGCCATAATGCCACCCATGGCATCAATTTCACGAACAATATGGCCCTTACCAATGCCGCCAATAGCCGGATTACAGGACATCTGCCCCAAAGTTTCAATATTCTGGCTGATTAATACTGTTTGTGCGCCCATACGTGCAGCCGCCAGCGCTGCTTCCGTACCGGCATGCCCACCACCAACAATAATTACTGCATAGTCTTGTGGCACAGGTTGATTACCGCCCATTTGTTTGCTTGCCTTGTCGTAACTGTCCAGCGTGTTTAAATTTTGGTTCAGTACAAGATATTTTCGCACGGAGAATGTGGCATATAAGCCATATGTGAGCATTCGAGTACGAAAATTACGCCGTAATGGGACAAAGATGAATACGCTGAATAGTTACGCCTTGTCGCCAATAGAGTGCTGTTACAGGGAGCCTGTCCGAGAACATGGAGCCTATGATATGCGTCTTTCTCACACCGTGCTATGCTTAAGACCGTGTGCGTTCGCTTAGGAGGCTGTCCGAGAATAGAAGTCGTAGTGAGGGGAAGCAGATTTGAGGCGAATACTCGTTAAGTATTTAAGGAGAATCA
>VAOU01044474.1_pt1 | contig 16641 bp, 18 predicted proteins | sample 3393871 | NCBI WGS metagenome assembly VAOU01 (sample SAMN08290440, study PRJNA428436) | hydrothermal vent metagenome | isolation source: Deep-sea hydrothermal vent chimney | place: Atlantic Ocean: South-mid Altantic Ridge | depth 1820 m m
TTGCCGGACTCACCAAAAAAGACCTGCCCCGCGGAAAATGGCGCTTCCTCACCGAAAAAGAGGTGAATATGCTGAAACGGCTGGGATAAATCGTGAATGGTGAATGGTGAATGGTGAATGGTTGCCAATGACTGAAGTACATTCACGGATATTCGTTATTCATTTATTGACAACTTGAAATACCGAACACCAGTTTCTGATTTATAAGTTTAAACTTACCCGGACAAAATAATATTTAGCCTTTTTCGGCATCTGTGCAGGTGAAATATATTACCTTTGTGAGCCATGATAATAACGAAAAAAGGGGTGTAAGCTATGGAAAAACAAAAAGATCAGTGGAAACAAGTGCTTGACAAAACGGAGTTTATCGCCATAGTCACCAACGGCGATGAGGGAGCCCATACCGTTGGCACGTGGGGCGACTATGCCAGAACGCTTGGCGTCAAAGGAGAAAAAATACGTATTCCCACATGGGGATACCATAAAACCGAAGAGAATATTAGCAAAGGCAGTTTGGTAGAATTGCTCATGGGCTCAAAAGGCTTACAGCGACCTTCCGGTGAACTTGGCCAGGGATGTAAGCTATCCGGAAAGGGCGAAATCCAAACTTCCGGCAGCCTCGCGGAGCTGACAAAAAAAACATTTCCCGGATCGAGAGGAGTGTTGATTGTAACTGTAGAAAGAGTCCTTTACACTTACAACGACTGAACCTGATAACACCACTTCCTTTTTTCCTACCTTTGTCATTCATAAATGAACAGCGGAAAATCACATAAAAAAAGTGCCCTCAGGGTAAATGCAGGCGTGGAAAAACCGGAAACAGTAAATCCATTGCTGCAGCAAAAACCTGATAAATTCAAAAAAAAACCTCTCGGTATTGACGACTATTTTAAAGCTATCTTATCCGGAGATCGCACCCTGCTAAGTCAGGCTATTACACTCGTTGAAAGTACTTTACCGGAAGATGGTGCTCTTGCCGGCGAGCTTATACACAATTGCCTTCCCTTTTCAGAAAATGCCTTACGTATTGGTATTACCGGCGTTCCCGGCGTTGGAAAAAGTACTTTTATAGAAAGCTTCGGGCTGTTTCTTATCGAACAGGGACACCGTGTGGCGGTACTCACTATCGACCCCAGCAGCCAACGCAGTAAAGGCAGCATCCTTGGCGACAAAACCCGCATGGAACAGCTGAGCATCAACGAGAACGCTTTCATTCGCCCTTCGGCCAGCGCCGGCACACTGGGAGGAGTGGCCCGCAAAACGCGCGAAGCCATGATTCTGTGCGAGGCAGCCGGATACGATATTATTTTTGTGGAAACAGTGGGTGTGGGACAGTCGGAAACAGCAGTATCCCAAATGGTCGATTTCTTCCTGCTGCTGATGCTTTCCGGTGGCGGCGACGAATTGCAGGGAATCAAACGTGGCATCATGGAGATGGCCGATTTGATTATTATCAACAAAGCTGATGGGGAGAATAAAAAACATGCCGATCTGGCCAAACGCGAATATGAAAATGCCCTGCACCTTTTCCCTCCTTTGCCCAATGGCTGGCAGCCTTCGGTGATGACTGCCTCGGCATTATACGGCGAAAACCTGCAGCAGGTGTGGCAGCAGGTGGAAGCTTTTCTCCAGTTGACAAAAGAAAACGGCTCCTTTGAAGAAAAACGTAAAAACCAGGATTACAACCTGTTTGAAGATACCATTCATCAGACCATTCACGACCATTTTTTCCGGCATCCTGAAATTAAAAGACGACTGAAAGAATACAAAACCCAAATCCTGAACCGGCAACTGTCTCCTTACGAAGCCTCCCAAAAACTGGTGGAATTTTATTTCAACTCATTCTCAAAATAAAACAAAAGCCTTACCCCCAAAAAACTGTTCGCTACCGAACAAAAGTGTCCTGTAACCAAACAGTTCCTGCTCGTCATACTAAGCAGAAAACAATCATACTAATCTGTATTATAGCTGATTATAATTTTTGGCACGCTTATGGTTAAACTTGAAATATAAAGATAAAAAAATAAACGTCATGAAAACAATAAAAACATATTTCCCGATACTCTTGGTTCTCCTTTTTACGGGAATCGGTATTCTGAGCGCCCAGCCTGAGAAAAGTCAGGCCACGTATTTAAACACTCATTTACGGGCTGATGAGGATGAAAATCTAAACGATATTCCGATCAACGCAACAGCCATTACTTCGGAAACTCTGTTTCAAAAGTTGGTTGAAACTACTTTTTCGCATGATGAAGAGGAACGTGTAAACGATATCCCTTTCAACATCCGAAAAATTGCTAAACAACACCTTTCTCAGAAAGTAATAAAATCTGTTTTCCAAGAGAAAGAAGAAGCTTATATTGATGATATCCCTCCGGTCATACTGAAGGCGATGAAAGCTTATCAGCAAAAACTCCTTGCGAACACAACGGATAAATAAAGAACATAATTGGTAATTTTTGTTAGATTAACATTTTCTGATGCCCCGCCGTACGGCGGGGCATTTTTTGTTTACCGGTGCTTTCGTATCTTTGCCCGCTTTTAAAATTTTGAATTAACAGACTTTTTATGCTCACTTTCGATCGTTTTACTCTGAAAAACGGACTCACAGTTTTGGTTCACAGCGACAACACCACGCCCATTGTGGCTGTCAATGTTTTGTATAAAGTCGGTTCGCGCGACGAAGCCCCTGACAAAACCGGTTTTGCCCACCTGTTTGAACATCTCATGTTTGGCGGCTCAGTAAACATTCCGAAGTTTGACGAACCGTTGCAAAAAGCCGGCGGACAAAACAATGCTTTTACTAATAACGACTTTACCAACTATTACCTTACGTTGCCGAAAACCAGTCTCGAAACCGCTTTCTGGCTCGAATCAGACCGCATGCTCTCGCTAACTTTCAGCCCAAAAAGTCTCGAGGTACAACGCCAGGTGGTCATCGAAGAGTTTAAACAAAATTATCTGAATCAGCCTTACGGCGATGTGTATCTGCTGCTTAAACCGTTGGTTTACAAAAAACATCCTTACCGCTGGAACACCATCGGCAAAGACATCAGCCACATCGAAAAAGCTACCATGGAAGATGTGAAAGCTTTTTACAAAAAATATTACAATCCTGACAATGCCATTCTCTGTGTGGCCGGAGATGTGGACACCGAAGAAATCAAACAGCTGACGGAAAAATGGTTTGGTGAAATCCCTTCCGGAGAAAAGTTACAACATCACTACCAGGCTGAGCCGGAACAAACGGAACCCCGTTCGCTTACCGTTGAACGCGATGTGCCACAGGATGCCTTTTACATGGCCTGGAAAATGCCGAAACGAACGGATAAAAATTATTACGCTTGTGATCTGCTCAGCGACATCCTTTCCAACGGCAACTCTTCGCGTCTTTTCCAAAAACTTGTTAAGGAAGGCAAGCTACTATCCGAAGTCAACGCTTATATCTCCGGCGATGTGGATGGAGGCATATTTCTCGTTACCGGGAAACTCTATCCACAGGTAACTTTTGAGGAAGCCGAAGAGGCCGTTATGCAGGAGCTTAACAAGCTAACTACGGAAAACATTCAGGAAGAAGAATTACAAAAAGTGAAAAACAAAGCGGAAGCTACGTTGGTGTTTTCGGAAATCTCTGTGCCAGGAAAAGCCATGGCACTCTGTTTCTACGAAATGCTCGGGGAAGCGGATTTGCTAAACCAGGAAACAGAACGTTACCTTTCCGTGCAGGCAAATGACATTCGCGAGACAGCTGTCAATCTGTTTAATCCACTCAAAATAAATGTGTTGTATTACAAAGCCAAAAAGAAATCATGAATAAAATAATGCATCCCGACCGGACAGTAATGCCGCAACCGGCCGGTTTTGAAACGCTGAACCTCACTATGCCTGAGAAAATCATCCTGGATAACGGAATTTTCGCTTATCTCATCCCCGACGAAAGTCAGGAGGTCACCCGGCTTGACTTGGTTTTCAATGCAGGCATCTCTTATCAGGATAAAAAACTACAGGCATCGGCCGTCAATGATCTACTTGCCGATGGAACCCGCCACCACTCTTCCTACCAAATTGCTGAAATACTGGACTTTCACGGCGCTTATACCGATTACTTTCTTACCAAAGACACAGCAGGCATCACGCTGTTCGGCCTTACTAAATATTACGACCGCCTGTTACCGCTCATAGGCGAGCTCATTACGGAAGCCATCTTTCCTGAAGAGGAACTCAATATTTATACCGACCGGAAAAGACAAGAGTATCAGGTCAACATCCAAAAGGTGAGTTTCATGGCCTCGCAGGCTTTTAACAAGATGCTTTTCGGGGAGAAATCAGCTTACGGACAGGTGCTGGAAGCCGATGATTTCGGGAAACTTACCCGCGAAAGGCTGCTGAATTTTTACCACTGCCATTACCGTGATTTTTATATCATCCTGAGTGGAAAAATAGATAAAATGCTGCTGCAAAGCCTCAACCGGGTAATGGGAACAATTCCGCAGGCGACACAACCGAAAGTCTTGAACAGAGATTTTGTTCTTCCCGAAGCAAAACAGGAATTGTTTATTAAAAAAGAAAATGCACTGCAATCTGCCTTACGGATAGGAACGCTTGGCATTGCGCGCCTGCATCCCGATTTTCCCGGCCTTAATCTGTTAAACACCGTGCTGGGCGGTTATTTCGGCTCACGACTTATGAGCAGTATCCGGGAAGAAAAAGGCTACACTTATGGTATTTATTCTATTCTTCAAAACTACCGTCATGCCAGTCTGTTTGCCGTGGCTACTGAAGTAAATGCCCGTCATACTTCTGCTGCGGTGAAGGAAATAAAATTCCAAATACGCCGGTTATGTGAGGAAAAAATTAGTGAATCCGAGATGCATACGGTGAAAAATTATGTTTACGGTTCTTATCTCCGCAACTTTGATGGTGCTTTTCAGCTCGCCGAAAGATTCAGGAAAAGCACCGAACTGGAAATTCCTTTTTCTTTTTACAAAGAGAGTCTCGAACAGATGATGCAACTCACTCCGGACGATCTGCTGACGCTGGCCGGAAAGTATTTGAATCCGGACAAGATGAAAACATTGGTGGCCGGCGATATTTCCTCCTTTCAGGTTGATCAAAACCAGAAAGGTGGAGATTAATTTTTATTTTTGCACCCTCAATTTTCACCCATGGTTAATAAGAAAGAGATAGCACGCCGGCGTACTTTTGCCATTGTCAGTCACCCGGATGCAGGAAAAACCACGTTAACGGAAAAACTGCTGCTTTACGGTGGCGCCATTCAGGTTGCCGGCGCGGTGAAATCCAACAAAATCAAGAAAACAGCTACCTCCGACTGGATGGAAATCGAACGGCAGCGAGGAATTTCTGTTTCCACTTCCGTGATGGGTTTTGAATATCGCGACACCAAAATCAACATCCTCGACACTCCCGGCCACCAGGATTTTGCCGAAGATACTTTCCGGACACTCACTGCTGTGGACAGCGTGATCGTGGTAATCGATGTAGCCAAAGGTGTGGAGCCGCAAACTGAAAAACTGGTCAAAGTATGCCGCATGCGAAAAACACCCATCATGGTGTTTATCAACAAACTGGATCGCCCCGGCAAAGATGCTTTCGATCTGTTGGACGAAATTGAACAGAAACTGGATTTGAAAGTTACCCCGTTGAGCTGGCCCATTGGCATGGGAAGCACTTTCAAAGGCGTTTACAACATTTATTACAAAAACCTGCAGCTGTTTTCTCCCGGCAAACAGACTATTGAGGAAAGTATCCGGTTTGATGATATGAACAATCCAGAACTGGAAAATTATCTTGACGATGATGCCGGAAACCTGCGTGAAGAGCTGGAACTTGTGCAGGGTGTTTATCCATCGTTTCAGAAGGATACTTATCTTTCGGGAGAAATTTCACCTGTGTTTTTCGGTAGCGCGCTCAACAATTTCGGGGTGAAAGAGTTGCTGGATGTTTTTATCGAAATTGCACCTGCCCCGCTGGGACGTGAAAGCAATGTTCGTTTCATAGAACCGGAAGACGAGGCGTTTACCGGTTTTGTGTTTAAAATCCATGCCAACATGGACCCAAAGCACCGCGACCGTATTGCTTTCGTACGGGTGGTTTCGGGAGTTTTCAGGCGCAACACCAACTACCTGCATGTGCGTCAAAACCGGATGTTGAAATTTTCCAGTCCGACGGCATTCATGGCACAGAAAAAATCGGTGGTGGAGGCTGTTTACCCCGGTGACATTGTGGGGTTACACGATACCGGCAATTTTAAAATTGGTGATACGCTCACCGAAGGCGAGGTCTTACATTTTAAAGGTATTCCCAGTTTCTCACCGGAGCTTTTCCGCTATGTGGTGAATGCCGATCCCATGCGCTCAAAGCAACTTGCCAAAGGGATAGACCAGCTCATGGATGAAGGGGTTGCACAACTTTTTACCGGAAAACAGAGTGGCCGGAAGATTATCGGAACCGTGGGCGCCTTGCAGTTTGAAGTTATCCAATACCGGCTGGAGCACGAGTACAACGCCAAATGTCGTTACGAACCGATCACTTTATACAAAACTGCCTGGTTTATCAGCGAGAACAAAACACAATTAGAAGATTTCAGGGCTCGCAAACGCGGACAGATAGCCATGGACAAAGAGGGCAGAGAGGTTTTTCTCGCCGACTCGCCCTTTTCGTTACAGATGGCTCAGGAGAAATATCCGGATATCCGGTTTTATTTTACATCAGAGTTTTAGTTCACCAGTCGGTACTTATCATGTGTTAAAACTACTCAGCTTCGATTTTCATTCATTCCAACATTCAACATTCCTTTTTGGTGCCCCTAAAATTATTTCATGATAAAGAGGGCCGACTTCCCTGTTTTTTTAAAGAAGTTCTTTTATCTTTGATTGGAGAAAAACGTTGACCTATGAACACGCTTGAACAATTAAAGAAATACACAACAGTTGTTGCTGATACTGGTGATTTTCAGTCTATTGAAAGATACAAACCGCGGGACTCCACCACCAATCCATCGTTGATTTTACAGGCGGCACTGACGCCAAAATACAAATGGCTGGTTGATGATGCCGTGGATTATGCCAAAAAAACAAAAGGAGACGAAAAAAAGAAGTTGCGGGAAGGTCTGAAAAAAACCTTTGTAAATTTTGGTTCTGAAATCTTAAAAATAGTTCCCGGAAGGGTTTCCACGGAAGTAGATGCCCGCCTTTCGTTTCGCATTTACGACACGATTTTTTTTGCTAAAGGGCTGATTCGTATGTACGAAAAAGCAGGAATTTCACATGACAGGGTACTCATAAAAGTTGCCGCAACCTGGGAAGGTATCCGGGCTGCTGAAATCCTTGAGAGAGAGGGAATCCATACAAATCTTACGCTGCTTTTCTGTCTTACACAAGCCATCGCCTGTGCAGATGCACATGTAACCCTGGTATCACCTTTTGTAGGACGAATTCTGGATTGGTACAAAAAGGAAAAAGGGGTTTATTACATTCCTGTTGAGCAGGATCCGGGCGTTCAGTCTGTACGTGAAATTTACAATTATTACAAGAAATTCGATTATACCACAGAAATTATGGGCGCCAGTTTCCGTAATAAAGAGGAAATTATGGCACTGGCTGGTTGTGACCTGCTGACCATCTCCCCAAAATTGCTCGAAGAACTTGAAAATTCAAATATATTGCTCAAACCCACACTTACGAAGGAGAATGCAAAGCAATCAAAAATAGAAAAGATAAATCTGGATCAGATGTCTTTCCGCTGGTTCTTGAACGAAAACCCCATGGCCAACCAAAAACTTGCGGAAGGAATTCGCCGTTTTAGTAACGATATCCGCACACTGGAGAAATATATTCAGGAACAACTTTAAAACGGATATTCCATTTTATACCGCTTCTATTATAAAATGCAAAAAAGAGAGCAGCATATCTTCGGCTATACTTGAATTTTGAAATGTAAATTCAAGTAGCCTCAGTATAAAAGAAATCCGATAGCTGTCATCAGCTATCGGATTTTGTTGTTTTTAGATATCAAGTTTTGACTCAATTGATTTAAATCCCTCGCCGGGAATTCATTGGAATTCAAGACCGTAACAAAAGCATGCGCGTATATTTGCTGATGATCATAGCACAATATCGCTGCCTCCGGAGGTGGCTTTCGCTTTGAAAATCAGGTCCAGACCAACACCAAGAAACAGTCCGCAAAAAATATCATATTTCACGATGCAAAAAATTAAATGAAAAAAATATTTTTTTCTGTTTCAGGAGTGGATTTTTGATACGGTATCGGCAATAATCTGCGTGTGGTCAAGGTAAGTGAAGGAAGCCGGTTGATGGAAAACCATTGGGCTTTCCGGGCATCATCTCCGGCTTTAATTTGAGATTTAATTTTCCGGTCTGCGCGGTCTGTCGTGTGGAGGATGCATGGGACGGCGGCGCATCTGGCCGTTTCTCATAAAGCGCATACGCCGTTGTTCCATCAGTTCAAGCCGTTTTATCTGCTTAGGTGATAGAAAAGGTCTCAGGTCGTGGTGAAGATTTTTCATAAGTTGCTGCTGCTGCCCGCGAAAAAACATCATGTTTTCACGGTTTTTTTGGGCATAATCTTCGAGGACAGGCCTCATCTTTTGCATTTGTTCCGGAGAAGGGCGCAGAACGCGCATGAACTCATATCGAAATCCTTTTTCAGTGAAATATTTTTGCATATGGTTTACCCGATTATGGATAAGTCTTCCACTCACCAAAAAGCCGAGGGCAAAACCAATGAGTAAAACAACAACAAAAGCCAGCGTATATTTTAATTTTGTATTCATAATTATTTCCTTTAAAAAATACTAAGAAGTCCTAAATCGGGAGTATAACCATTGAGTCCTAACAAGCTGTCTAAATTCAGGCTGCCATCCACAAAATAAACCGTGAGCAGAACCAAAATGATAGCTGCAACCCCCGACAGTGCCACGGTACGAAAAACTGTAAGAAAAGCAAATCCGCTTTCACCGGCAATACGTTGCATAAGCTTTTCCGTAAACCCGGTGGAGAAGTCTGCCTCAAAAGCAATAATCTTTGTCCGCATCTTGTCCAGCTTCTCTTTTTCCTCTTTGAGCACGTCCGATTTTGTTAACTCATCTTGCAGATGCCGTTTCTCTTTTTCATTCAGCGGCATATCGTACGAACGCAACAATAATTGTCTCCCACTTTCCATAATTTTATTCCTCCAGTTTTTGCAATATCGGTTTTAATTTTTCCTGTGCCCTCGCCAGTCTTGAAAGCACTGTACCTAAGGGTAAATTTAACAACTCCGCCGTCTCTTTGGTGGAAAAACCCTGCATGATTCGCATTACCACCACTGACCGGTATTTTGTATCCAGATGTGCCAAAGCCTTTTCTACCAATTCCGTATTATCGTTATCATGGTAAGAACGGTCATCAGCATGGTAGCTATCATGTTTTTCTTCGAGGCTCAGCCACCTGTGCGAACCTCTTCGTTTCAACTCGTTGAGTGACAGGTTGATGGCAATTCTTGTGAGATAGGTTCCCAAAGCGGCATCGCCCTTGTACTGGTGCATAGAGCGGTAAAACCGCAGAAACGTCTCCTGCCCTACATCATCAGCATCGGCACGATTGCCCAGCATCCCTACAATCACTTTGGCTACCATCGTCCGGTATTTGCCCACAATCTTTTCAAAAGCGTTTTGGTCTCCTGCTATTGCGGCTTTCACCATGGATACATCATCCGGATATTTACCCATCACATTTTCCAAAAAGCTTTTGTTTTATAATTGACAATCACAAAGTTTGTTTTATTCCAAAACTGCTAATCTTGTTTTGAAAGATGATTCAGTTCAGGGAAACCAACCATAAAAATAATCATTTTCTCATTTCCCGGCCGGAGAAAGGGTAAAAGACCTGATTGAGAAAAAAGTAACATTCGTTTTACCGCATCTACAGCCGGATAAAAAGGCCGCATTGCAAATACCTTCCGAAGGGAAAATTCGGAGGTTGGCTTGAGTAGAACTAAATTATAAAATGAATGACCCTTATCCGCTAATAAATGCCGAGCTCTTTTCCGGCGGTATAAATCTTATCAATGGCATCATCGATTTGGGCGGTAGAGTGTGTGGCCATGAGAGAGAATCGTAGTAGCGAATCTTTGGGGCGAACAGCTGGTGAAATCACCGGATTCACAAAAATGCCATTATCAAATAGCATTTTGGAAATGATAAAAGCCTTGTCGTTATCACGGATATAAACCGGAATGATGGGTGTTTCTGATTTTCCTACATCCATACCCAGTTCCTTAAACCGGTTTTGGGCATGATGGGTATTCTCCCAAAGTTTTTCCACATGTTCAGGTTCGTTTTCGATTATGTCAAGAGCGGCAATTACACTGGCAGCAGAAGCAGGCGGCAAGCTGGCGCTAAAAATCAGAGAGCGGGCATTGTGTTGCAGATAATTGATTAAGTCATTACTGCCGGCGATAAACCCGCCGATGGAAGCCAGCGATTTGCTGAAAGTACCTACAATCATTTCTACTTCGCCATCCAGGCCGAAGTGGTTTACAGTGCCTGCACCATTTTCACCCAAAACTCCCAGCCCGTGTGCATCGTCAATCATAACCGAAGCATCAAATTTTTGAGCCAGCTGCACAATCTTATCCACATGGGCTATGTCGCCTTCCATACTGAAAAGCCCATCGGTTACAATCATTCGAAGCGTGCCGTTGTTAGCATTTTTACCAAGATTTTTCAGCACTTTCTCCAGTGAATCCATGTCGTTGTGACGATATTTCAAAATACGGCCAAATGAAAGGCGGGTGGCATCAATAATAGAAGCATGACTTTGCTCATCAATAATAGCTACATCATTACGTCCAATCACGGTAGGGATGGCGCCGAGATTCGATTGAAAACCTGTGGAAAAGGCAAGAGCAGCCTCTTTGTTTACAAAATGAGCCAACCGGTGTTCCAACTCAACATGAATATCCAATGTGCCATTCAAAAAACGCGAACCTGCCGTCCCTGTACCATATTTTCTTATGGCGGCCATTGCGGCTTCTTTTACTTTAGGATGGCTGGTTAATCCGAGATAACTGTTTGAGCCAAACATGGAAATTTTGTGCCCCTGAATCACCACCTCAGCATCCTGCCCCGATTCAATAACTCTGAAATAGGGATAAAGTCCCAGTTTTTTGTATTTCTGAGGTTCAGTAAATTTCTCAGCCCGTCTTTGTAAATCGCTCATGTTGTTTTAATTACATTAATACTACTGCTTATACACAAATGGACAAAGCATTGCAAAGCTATTTAAATTTGTAATAGCCTTTGCATTCTCCGATAAAAAACACCCAATGAATCCGTATAAAACTTACTGTCATATGCAAAACAAAGTCCCGGAAAAAGGAAAAGGGTTCTGTCATAATTAACTTTTTACCGTGCCGATTCGAATTGTTTCAGAAAACGCAGGTCATTTTCAAAGAAAAGACGTAGGTCGTTCACCTGATATTTCAGCATGGTAATCCTTTCAATGCCCATTCCAAAGGCAAATCCGGTGTATTTTTTATTGTCGATATGGCAGGCATCCAGAACGTTGGGATCCACCATCCCACAACCCAAAATTTCAACCCAGCCGGTATATTTACAAATGTTACATCCTTTGCCACCGCAAATGTTACAAGAGATATCCATCTCTGCTGACGGTTCGGTAAACGGGAAATAGGAGGGCCGGAAACGGATTTTAGTATGTTCGCCGAAGAGCTCGCGGGCAAAATAGAAAAGCGTCTGTTTCAAGTCTGTAAACGACACATCCTCGTCCACATACAGACCCTCCACCTGATGAAAGATGCAGTGGGCACGGGCAGAGATGGCTTCGTTGCGGAACACGCGACCGGGCGAGATAGTCCGGATGGGTGGCTGCGTTTTTTCCATCACACGCACCTGTACCGACGAAGTATGTGTACGCAAAGCAAGGTCAGGGTCTTTCTCAATAAAAAAAGTATCCTGCATGTCGCGGGCAGGATGTTCTTCAGGGAAGTTCAGCGCCGTGAAGTTGTGGAAGTCATCTTCAATTTCAGGGCCTTCAGAAACCGTAAAACCAATTCTGGAAAAGATATCAATAATTTCGTTGCGCACAATGGAGAGAGGATGCCGTGTACCCAACGGAGCAGATACCGGAAGACTCATGTCAATACCGCTGCTCTGCGAAACCGGCTGCTCGTCCAGTTTATCTTTGAGGTCAATAATTTTATTCTGAACGGCTTGCTTCAGCATGTTGATCAGCTGACCCATCTCGCGACGATCTTCCGGCGCCACAGTCTTAAAATCAGTAAACAGCGCAGGTATCATCCCCTTTTTGCCTAAATATTTTATTCTGAAAGCTTCGAGTTGTTCCATATTTTCAGCTGAAAATTCGTCTGCCTCTTTCAGAAGATTGTTTATCTTATTCTTCATTCCAGTATTGTTTGGTTATTCCACAATATCAATGGTCATGGTGACGGGCTCTATGGGCTTGTCGTGGGCATCGGTTTTGACGGAGGCTATTTTATCCAGCACATCAAAGCCCGAAAGCAGTTCGCCGAAGACCGTGTATCCACCATCCAAATGCGGCGTACCGCCAATGGTTTTGTACGTTTCCCTCTCCTCTTTGGTAAACACATGTCCGGTCCTTGCAGTTACAGCATCAAGATACTGATCGTCCACCACCTGCCCTTGCACAATATAAAACTGCGAGCCGCTGGAACGCTTTTCCGGATTTACATTATCGCCCATGCGGGCAGCAGCCAAAGCACCTTTTTTGTGAAAATGGTTGGGAAGGATTTCAGCCGGAAGGGTGTAACCGGGGTCACTACGTCCGTCCTTGTTTCCGCCTCCCTGAATCATGAAATCCTTTATCACGCGGTGAAAAGTGGAGCCGTTGTACCAGCCTTCTTTAATAAGATTGATGAAATTATCGCGATACTTTGGTGTATCGTTATACAAAACCGCCATCATATCTCCGAATTTGGTATGAATAACAATGACAGTCTCAGGTTTATTCGTCTGAGCCATAAGTGATAAACTAAATAAAAGTCCAACTATGAAGATTAATTTTTTCATTTGTAAAAGCCTTGCTTTCGTGAAGCAAAATTAGGAAAAAGAAAGATACGGACAACAAAAGAGAAACTGCCTGAAAGGACTACTGCTGTTTTTTGCGGGCTTTCATAAAGCACTGACGACAAAGAGGTTCGTAAACATCTGTTTCTCCCAGCACCACGAGGTTATCATTTTTCACAGTACGATGCGAATAGTTGGCGAGGTTACCGCAGCGGATACAAATAGCATGTACTTTGGTAACATACTCAGCAATAGCCATTAATTTGGGGATTGGCCCAAACGGGTTGCCAAGATAGTCCATGTCAAGGCCGGCCACAACCACGCGTTTCCCATTCCCGGCCAACTCATTGCAGACAGAAACCAACTCTTCACCAAAAAACTGCGCTTCGTCGATACCTACCACCTCAAAGTCCTGCGCGTAAAACAAAATCTGGGTGGCATTTTCCACCGGTGTGGACGAAACGGCTTTGGCATCATGAGAAACTACATTGGTTTCGTCATAACGCGTATCCACCGCAGGTTTAAAAATCTCCACCTTTTGTCTCGCAATGCGCGCACGGTTCAGACGACGAATAAGTTCTTCGGTCTTTCCGGAAAACATGGAACCACAGATGACTTCTATCCAACCGGTACGCACGGAATTGTTTCGCTCTTTTTCGAGGAACATGAATTAAATATTAATTTTCTTACTATTTTTGAATGGACAAATTTAACCAAATCTATTTAGGTTTTGCCGGAGTTAATGAGCAATTTTTTTTGTTTTTTCAGGTTCCTTGTTTTGGTGATAATGTGTACAGTTCCAAACAGATAAAAATTATATCATGGATAAAATATCAGTATTAAATCAGATAAGAATCGCTCTGGAAGGGTTACTCAGCCAAACGCAACAACTGGAAAAAGAGGGGCAACCGGTACATCAAATTGAGAAAGACCTGATGTTAGAAAAGACAAGAGCGTTGTATGAACAGATGATGGCTCTGGAAAATACCAGCCGGGAAGAAAACGCTCCCGAGTCAGAGCCGGCACAGGAAGATGATGTTCCTGCCGTTGAGGAAATAACCAAAACAGTTGTAGAGAAAAAAGAGATTATCCCTGAAATACCAACAGATGAAAATCAGGAAATATCGAATACTAAACCGGAAGAAATTGCTCCTGAGCCGGAAGAGAAAATCGAAACAGAGGAGGTTCCAAAAGCGGTAGAGAAAGTGGCTGAACCCGTGATGAAAGAGATGCCGGTTGAAGAAAAACCCGAACCGGTTGAAGAAACAGAGAAACCTGTCGAACTTCCCAAAACAACGCTGGATCTTTTTTCGGAATCACCACCTGAAACGTTGGGTGACACGCTGATACCCACCGAAAAACCTGCGGTGGTGGACCGCCTGCAACTGGGCGGCATCAGCGATTTGCGTGAAGCTATTGGCATCAATGACAAGTTTTTGTTTATCAATGAGCTTTTCAACGGCGACCTGGAGCGCTACAACAAGGTTATTGATGAGCTGAACGGCTTTTCAGGACTCTCCGGGGCGCAGACGTACCTTGCCGAATTGCAGGTGCAATATCAATGGGCAGAAGGCGGTTCGGCCTACCAAAAGCTGAATGTTTTGCTGGAAAGAAAATTTGCCTGAAAACCTTACGGAAATGGCCAAACTTTATCTCGTTCCCACACCCATCGGCAACCTTGAGGATATTACTCTTCGGGCACTGCGTATTTTGAAAGAGGTCTCGCTGATTCTTGCCGAAGATACACGTACAACAGGCAAACTACTGAAACATTATGATATACAGAATAAATTGCAAGCGTATCATATCCATAATGAACACAAAGCACTGGAGAGAATTATTCAACGGTTGGTTGATGGTGAAGATATGGCGTTGGTGAGCGATGCCGGAACGCCTTCGATTTCCGATCCCGGCTTTTTGCTGGTGCGCGAATGTATGAAAAACGGTATTCCGGTGGAGACGCTGCCGGGAGCCACAGCTTTTGTCCCGGCGCTGGTTAACTCGGGTTTCCCCTCTGACCGCTTCTTTTTCGAAGGTTTCCTTCCACACAAGAAAGGTCGTCAGGGCCGGCTGAAAGAACTGGCCTTGTTGCCCCAAACCCTGATTATTTACGAATCGCCACACAGGCTAATGAAAACACTGGAGCAACTCATTGAGTTTCTCGGCCCGGAACGTCCTGTTTCCGTTTCCCGCGAGCTGACCAAAATCCACGAAGAAACCATTCGCGGAACGCTGGCAGAGGTTCACGACTTTTACAAAGACAAAACCGTAAAAGGGGAAATTGTAATTGTGGTGGGACAGATGGGGGATTTGTAATAAATTCCCCGATGTTTACAAATTTAGTAAAAATCGGTTATGATAGGCACAAGCGGAATTAGGCACAAGCGGACGCTTGCGCCATTTGTAATTTCCACATACAATGGCGCAAGGTACTGTCATAAAAAACAAATTTATTTTCATTTTTTTATTAATTTTGTTTCCACAGAAAGAGGACTTCATGCGCTGCAATATGCGGAAGTTCATCTAGGGTAGCCCTGATCTTCAGGGCTATTTTTTTATATTCAAGTTTTTCATTGAATCCGCTCCGTTTGTACCCTCCGCTTAATGGCGCAAGCGTCCGCTTGTGCCTACCAGTTATTCAATCAATTCTATCTCAATCAACCCTTTTATCCCGATATAATCCCTTGCGCTGCTGTATAGATAATTTTCCGGCTCATCTACAAAACCTTTCTTAACAGGATTGTTATGAATGTAATCCAGCTTTTGGTCAAGTATATAATTGGTATCCAACAAAATGGGATGATTGTGTTGTTTCCAGAACTGAAACCCGTTGTTGTTACTGTTTTTCGTACCGGCATCCTTCATCATTTTAAGCATCCTGATTTTTTTGCTTTCCTGTGGGTTATCTGCAATAATTCGTTTTAGGGTAGTGGAAGTAAAACTTTTCATGTCACGCATGATATTACTTAATTCTTCTCCATCACTTGAAATAATCATATGTACATGATTTGTCATGATACACCATGCATGTATTTTTAGTCCTTTGTTTTTTATGCAATAATTCCAGCTGTCAAGTAATACATTTCTGTAGATATCGCTTGTAAAAACATCCATCCAATTAATTACGGTGTAAGTAACGAAATACAAATCGGTTTTATCGAAAAATTTATATTTCAGGCTCATGAATATTGTATCAATATTTGTTGTTTACAAATTTAGTAAAAATCGGTTACGATACGATACGATACTTCGGCACAAGCGTCCGCTTGCGCCATTTGTGCCAGTAAAAATAGGGTATGCACCAGACACAAGCGGACGCTTGCGCCATGGATATGGAGATTATGATTGTGGCAGGATGGGGATTTGTAATACATACACTGGCGCAAGCGTCCGCCCTACAAATGGCGCAAGCGTCCGCTTGTGCCCTAACATATTTCTACCGACATTTACACTGGTAATTTCTTAATTTTGCCCAAAACAAAAAATGAGATGAACACACTATATCCGTTAAAATTTCAACCAGTTTTCAAAGACAAACTCTGGGGCGGACACAA
>VAOU01008726.1_pt1 | contig 16208 bp, 18 predicted proteins | sample 3393871 | NCBI WGS metagenome assembly VAOU01 (sample SAMN08290440, study PRJNA428436) | hydrothermal vent metagenome | isolation source: Deep-sea hydrothermal vent chimney | place: Atlantic Ocean: South-mid Altantic Ridge | depth 1820 m m
AATCGCACGTAATAGCTAGCTATTGCGAAGGTTTGCAACGAAAAAACTGGATATTTTAGGCGTAAGATACGAGTTCATGAATTGATCAGAGGTTCCTTAGTATTAAATCTGTAAGATTAAAGTGAAATATCCCGATTATTTAACCCGAACATTGTCACAATATTGATAAAGCCGTGCAGTCGGCCCTTTCTTACTCATCGCCCTTATCCACTGCCGCCTTCTTGACAGCCTTCTTTTTTACAGTCTTTTTCTTTACCGCTTTCTTTTTCACAGCCTTTTTCCTGACTACTTTTTTAACTACGGGTATTTCCTCTGCAACTGGCGCTGTTTCAGTAGTTACTTCATCAGCATCTGCCTTGCCGGCATCTGCTTTCTTTGCGGCGGTAATTACATCCTTGTCCGATTTCACTTTCTTTATCAGCGCCTCGGCCTTAACGTCGTCCATTTCGACAAAGTCATCAGACGCTGCAACCACAGGAACGGTCGCAACAGAATGGCGCCCTTCTATAATGGCATCGGCAATCGTTTCAGCATAGAGACGAATTGAGCGAATCGCATCATCATTGCCTGGAATTACATAATCGATGCCTTCCGGCTTACAGTTGGTATCAACCACAGCAACCACAGGTATGCCGAGCTTTTTGGCTTCTGCTATAGCGATATATTCATATTTCACATCGATGATGAATAGTGCATCTGGCAGACCATTCATATTCTTGATGCCGGACAGGGAACGTTCCAACTTGGTGCGTTCACGCTCGATACGCAGACGTTCTTTTTTGATCAGTTTATCTGCCTGGCCACTTTCAAATTGTTCGTCCAGCTCTTTCAGGCGCTTGATCGAATTACGTACAGTCTTAAAATTGGTCAGCATACCGCCCAGCCAGCGGTGATCCACATAAGGTGAAGCACAACGTGTTGCTGCTTCACGAATAACTTTACTTGCCTGGCGCTTGGTGCCGACAAACATTACATTGCCGCCATTAGCAGCAATATTGCCAAGAAAATTACTGGCTTCCTCAAACAGGGGCAGGGTTTTTTCCAGATTAATGATATGGATCTGGTTACGCTCACCAAAGATATAGGGGCGCATTTTGGGGTACCAGAAACGTGTACGGTGGCCGAAATGAACACCAGCTTCCAGCATATCGCGAAGCGAAACCTTAGACATCTTAATTTCTCCGTTCGGGTTACATTCACATGGGTTGCAACGCCAGTCTGATCGACAACTAGTCTCTCAAACACCCGGGCCCTGCTATTGTTCCCACGATCATTTTAGTTAAGTCATCAAATGACAGTGTATTTCAGAATCAGGCAGTCCATAATTCAGAACCCCTGAAAAGAGGCGGATTTATAGCATAAATACTAAGAAGTTCCAAGTTTCAGGTTTCAAGTTTCAAGGCCCAGGACGTGTAGGGTTTTCGTCTTGACACTTGAAACTTGGAACTTGAACTTCTTTTAATAACGATATCATTATTTTATCTAGAGTCCGGTTATAATGCCCCGCTGTAAAAGAACTTAGCGGAATTATCAATGAGCATTACTATCAAGACGGCAGATGAAATAGAAAAAATGCGGGTGGCTGGCCGGCTTGCAGCACAGGTTCTGGAAATGATAGAGCCTTTTATCCAGGCAGGGATTAGTACAGATGAGCTGGATGCAATCTGCCAAAAATATATAGTAGAGGAACAGGATGCCATCCCTGCTCCGTTGAACTATCACGGTTTTCCAAAATCTATCTGCACCTCACTCAACCATCAGGTATGTCATGGTATACCCAGTGACCGCATACTAAAAAAGGGCGATATTATTAATATCGACATTACCGTTATCAAGGATGAATTTCACGGCGACACCAGCCAGATGTTTACTGTTGGCAAGCCTTCTACTCTCGCCCAGCGCCTGATAAAAAATAGTCGGGAGTGCATGCTTAAAGGTATCGCTCTGGTTAAACCCGGTGCTCACCTTGGCGATATCGGCCATGCCATCCAGACCCATGCTGAAAAAAATCGTTTTTCTGTGGTACGTGAATACTGTGGCCATGGCATAGGACGGGAATTCCACGAAGAGCCTCAGGTTCTCCATTATGGCGAAGCGGGATCAGGCATCACGTTGCTGGAAGGCATGACTTTTACAATTGAACCAATGATCAATGCCGGAAAAAAGGATGTGAAACTGCTGCCCGATGGCTGGTCGGTTGTTACCCGTGACCACAAGCTATCTGCGCAATGGGAGCATACAATTCTGGTTACCACCGATGGCCATGAAGTACTCACCCTGCGAGAAGATGAAGAGGCTCCATGAAAAATAAGCGAGCAAGCCTGTCGCGCAGGGACTTCCCCGCTGCGGCGAAAATTGTGGGCATTCTTAGCGACGACCCACAGCCGCATAAAACTATAAAGCGCATACTGCAGGAGACCCGGGAGATTCTTCACCATGCTCAGTCTGACGGTGCCTCCAGCACCAATATCATCAGCCTCTGGACCTGGTTCATCGACCAGTTGCTGATCAATATCTGGCATTCTGTGCAGACCCCTGAATCAAGCTCCAACAGCTGCAGCCTGATTGCGGTCGGGGGATACGGCCGAAACGAACTGCATCCCTCCTCGGACATCGACCTGATGATTCTCCTCGACGATGATGAAGCCGGCGAAAATATTGATGATACCTTCGCCGAATCAGGCGAACAGTTTCTGCATATTTTATGGGATATTGGTCTGGATATCGGCCACAGCGTACGCACAGTCGCTGAATGTAAAGAAGCAGCCATCGACCTGACAGTCGTCACCAACCTGATGGAAGCACGTCTGTTGTCCGGCTCGGTGGAGTTGCTGCAGAAAATGCAGGCCGCCATCTCACCCGATCAAATCTGGCCTGCCGATGAATATTTCCATGCCAAACTGCAGGAACAGCAGGCCCGCCATATTCGTTTCGGTGAAACAGCATACAAACTTGAACCAAATATCAAGGAAAGTCCGGGTGGTCTGCGAGATTTGCACATGATCGCCTGGGCCACAATGCGTTACTTCAATGCAACATCCCTGGAAGAGCTGGTACAGCATGAATTTCTGACCAGGGGCGAGTATCAAACACTGATTCGGTGTCGCAATTTCCTCTGGCGCATACGCAATGGCCTGCACTTTCTAACTGGCCGCCGGGAAGACAGACTGCTGTTTGAACACCAGCGTGTACTGGCAACTGAATTCGGCTACACAGACAAACTCGGTAATCTGGCAGTAGAGCAATTGATGAAGCGCTATTACCGGACGGTAAAAGAGCTCGGACTATTGAATGACATCCTGCTGCAACATTTTGAAGAAGTCTTCCTGGTGCAGAAGGACAATACCTCCGTAGAGATCAATCGCCGGTTCAATGCGATAAATGGTTATGTAGACGTTGTGGATAACGATGTTTTTAATCGACAGCCTTTTGCTTTGCTGGAGGTATTTTACATTCTTCAAGATTTTCCCGACCTGAAAGGCATTAGAGCAAATACTATTCGCCTGATTCATAACACCTTAAACCTGATAACCCCTGAATTTCGCCAGGACATTGCCTGCCGCAGCCTGTTTATTACATTATTTCGCAATGGCACAGGCCTTACGCACATCATGCGAAAAATGAATGACTATGGTGTACTGGGTGCCTATTTTCCTGCCTTTGGTCGTATAGTAGGCCTGATGCAGCATGATCTTTTTCATATCTACACGGTGGATGTTCACATCCTTTTCGTTATACGAAACCTGCGCAGGCTGAGTGTTGATAAATTTCGCGATGAACATCCCCTGGCCAGCAAATTATTGGCCAGTGTGTTCAAGCCTGAACGCCTGTATCTCGCTGCCCTGCTGCACGACATCGCAAAAGGACGGGGTGGTAACCATTCTGAAAAAGGTGAAAAGATAAGTATCAAGTTCTGTCGTCAACATGATCTCAGTGAATACGATACAAGGCTTGTTGCCTGGATGGTGCGCAATCATCTGATCATGTCCTGGACGGCGCAGAAAATGGATATTTCTGATCCGGAAGTCATTGCAGAATTTGCACATACAGTTGGCGATCAGGAGCACCTGGACAATATATATCTTTTGACCATGGCAGATATGCGAGGCACTAGCCCAAAAGTATGGAATGACTGGATAAACAAGCTGTTACTGCAGCTTTATAATACAACATCGAGGCACTTGAGGCGTGGAAATATTGATAGTGAACGCAATGAAGAACGCCTTGCCAATCTGCGGCAGACGCTTTCCAGCAGTCTGGTTCCAACACAAATTTCAGCCACAGGATTCCAGCGCTATTGGTCTTTATTCGACAACGATTATTATCTGCGTTATGAGGTCGACACCTTAAAATGGCACATAAAAACACTCGCCAATGTCAACATCCTTGAGCTACCGGTTGTGGCCGTTCGTTATGCACGAAATTCAGGCAGTACCGAGGTGCTGGTATTTACCCCGGATCTGGCAAATCTGCTGGTAAGAACCACGGCTGGCTTTGATCGTCTGAACCTGAATATCGTGGACGCACGCTTACATACGACACAAATGGGCTTTGCCCTGCACAACTATCTTGTGCTGGATCAGAATGACAATGCGATCTGCACTGATACTGAACAGAAGGAGATAGAAGAGGCACTAAAAGATCAGTTGCTGATGCCTCGCAAAGGTCGTGACCCATGGAAAACACATCTGCCCAGAGTACTGAAGCAGTTCCCAATTCCGACACAGGTAAACTTCCTGGAAATCCGACAGGGTCAATATACCCTTTTAGAGGTCATTGCTCAGGACAGGCCAGGTCTTTTGTACCAGATTGCAGAAGTTTTCGAAAAATGTGATATCAAGCTGCATAATGCCAAGGTGGCAACCTACGGCGCACGAATCGAGGATATCTTTTTTGTTAGCGATCTCGGGAACAAACCCATAACTGACAGTGAACAGCAGGACTACATCAGACAAAACATAATCGATAGACTGGATTTGAATTCAACCCAGGTCTCTGATAACACAATCATTTTCAATAAAAAGCAACCAGTAACTAACAACTAAATACTGACCCCATGAATTCACGACTGGATGACCTGAAGGAATACCCCTTTCAAAGACTCAATCGTTTGCTGACAGACATTGAAGCACCATCAAAAAATGAGCGGATCATGCTGTCGCTGGGCGAACCGAAACATGCTCCTCCACCTTTCATCCATGACTTGCTGGCGAAAGGCGGTCATCTACTTTCCGGCTATCCAGGTACCCGTGGTGAAGAAAAACTGAGGGAGTCGATCTGCAGTTGGCTTAGTCGCAGATTTCATATTACTGAAGGAAAACTCGATCCGGCTCAGCATGTGCTGCCGGTTAGCGGCAGTCGGGAAGCCATTTTTTCCTTCATCCAGGCCGCTGTTGATTGCAGCTGCCATGGCCCGGCACGTGTCGTCATGCCCAACCCCTTTTATCAGATCTATGAAGGGGCCGCCATCATGGCAGGTGCCACACCTTATTTCCTGAACAGCATTGAAGAAAATGACTGGCAGCCACAGCTGGATAAAGTGCCGGAACATATCTGGCGAGAAACCCAGTTGCTGATCCTCTGCTCACCCGATAACCCGGTAGGCTCGGTTATTCCGGCGGAGATCTATACCAGGGTGCTGTCACTTGCTGACCGCTACGACTTCATCGTTGCTGCAGATGAATGCTATAGCGAACTCTACAGGGATGAAAGCACGCCACCTGTCGGCCTGCTGCAAGTCGCAACAGAACAGGAACGTAACGACTTTGAGCGTTGTATTGTTTTTCACAGCCTGTCCAAACGATCCAGTCTACCTGGACTGCGCTCAGGCTTTGTCGCTGGAGACAGTAAAATTATTGATGCCTATTTCAAATACCGTACCTATCACGGTTGCGTCCCCAATCGGCTGACCCAGGCCATTTCTACCGCGGCTTGGGATGATGACGAACATGTAGTTCAGAATCGTGCCGTCTATCGTGATAAATTCACCGCCGTTATTGATATACTACAGCCTGTTCTGAAATTGAATCAACCTGCTGCTGGTTTCTATCTATGGCCAGAGACACCGATCAACGAGGAAGAGTTCAGCCGCCGGCTATTTCAGAATGAGCACGTGGTCACCCTGCCGGGCACCTACCTGGCACGCGATACCCTTGACGGCAACCCCGGGAAAAACCGGATACGTATCGCCCTGGTAGCCGAACAGCAGGAATGCATAGAAGCAGCCAAACGAATTCGTAAATTTGTTACAGAGAAAATGTAACCCTTGAAACTTTACTTGAAACCTGAAACCTGAGACTGAATATATCCCCCGAGGAAACCCCATGCAAGACCTGAAAACCCAGATTGAAGAAGCCTACGAACAACGTACCAGAATCACCCCGCGTACCGCTGCCAGTCATGTCAAAGATGCAGTCTACAGAGTCATTGAGAAGCTGGACACCGGTGAAACTCGGGTCGCCGAGAAGAAAGATGGCAACTGGATCGTAAATGACTGGTTGAAAAAGGCTGTTTTGCTATATTTCCGCATCGAAGACAATAATTTTATCAAAGGTGGCTTCACAAATTATTTCGATAAAATTCCATCAAAATTCAGCGACTACAATTCACGCGATTTCCGGCAGGGTGGTTTTCGTGTTGTGCCACCGGCAACCGCGCGTCGCGGTTCCTATATCGCCTCAAATGTCGTGCTAATGCCAAGCTATGTCAATATCGGCGCCTATGTCGATGAAGGCACCATGGTAGATACATGGGCGACGGTAGGCTCCTGTGCCCAGATTGGTAAAAATGTCCACCTCAGTGGTGGCGTGGGTATTGGCGGTGTGCTGGAACCACTGCAGGCCACCCCCACTATTATAGAGGATAATTGTTTCATCGGCGCTCGCTCCGAAGTCGTCGAAGGCGTTATCATAGAAGAAGGTGCAGTTCTTGCCATGGGTGTCTTCATTAGCCAGAGCACCAAGATCTATGACAGGAAAACTGGTGAGTACACATACGGTCGTGTACCAGCATATTCAGTCGTTGTCCCCGGTTCATTACCGTCAAAAGATGGCAGTTATAACCTGAATTGCGCTATTATCGTTAAACAGGTGGATGAGAAAACCCGTAGTAAAGTAGGTATTAATGAATTACTGCGTGAAGCCTGATGTCAGTGATATGAAAAAGCTAATAAAATAAAGAATACTATGGCGACTTCTATAATTCTTGCAGGAATCAAAAACTGTGATGGTGTGCAGTCGGCGCAACGCTGGCTGGAAGAAAATAGTATTGAATATGTTTTTCTCGACCTCAGATCCGATCTTTTTGTACGTCATATTCTTGGCAAGTGGATGGAAAAGGTCGACTGGACAACGCTGCTGAATAAACGCAGTGCAACCTGGCGAGGCCTTGATGACAAGGATCGCACTGGACTTGATGAAGCCCGTGCCATGTCATTGATGATGAAACATCCAACCTTGATCAAGCGACCTGTTTTACAGATGGAAAATATCATTGAAGTCGGCTTCTCCGCTGAGCGATATGCCGAGTTACTCAAGCCCTGATAAATGATTGAAGAAGTAGCTGAAAAAACCGTAAATAACACCCTGCAGCTGTGCTGCGAGCTAATCAGCCACCCATCCGTCACGCCCGATGATCAGGGCTGCCAGAAGCTTATCTGTGAACGGCTTGAGTCTGCAGGCTTCGCCTGTCAGCATCTCCGTTTTGAAGATGTCGACAACCTCTGGCTGACGCACGGGACAGGCAGGCCGCTGTTTGTTTTTGCCGGCCATACCGATGTGGTGCCCACCGGCCCGGAAAGCAACTGGTCCAGCCCCCCGTTTGAGCCGACGCAACGGGATGGAAAGTTGTATGGTCGCGGCAGTGCCGACATGAAGACATCAATAGCTGCCTTTGTGACCTCCGTTGAACAATATGTTGCAGAAAACCCTGACCACCCGGGCACTATTGCTCTGCTGATCACATCTGATGAAGAAGGCCCGTCTATCAACGGGACAGTTAAAGTCATACAGTGGCTGGAAACACAGTCGATTAAGATTGATTATTGTATTGTTGGTGAGCCCTCATCTGTTGAGACTCTGGGTGATACAGTTAAAGTCGGGCGACGCGGATCCCTGAATGGTTATATGACTGTTTATGGGAAACAGGGCCATGTCGCTTACCCGCAGCTGGCAGAGAATCCGTTCCATCGTGCCCTGCCTGCATTAAATGAACTGGCAGGTATTGAATGGGATCAGGGAAATGAATTTTTCCCAGCTACCAGTTTTCAAATTTCCAGTGTCACAACAGATACAGATGTAGAAAATATCATACCTGGCGTTGTGACGATTAGATTTAATTTCCGTTTCTCTTCTGAATTAACTGAAAAACAGATAAAGAAACGTGTGTTTGAGATTCTTGAAAAATATAAGTTACGCTACTCAATAGACTGGTGCCTGTCAGGCAATCCATTTTTGACGGTAAACGGCGTACTGGTCGATGCAGTCAGCAATGCCTGTGCTGAGGTGCTTGAGATTACACCTGAGCTATCAACTTCCGGTGGTACATCAGATGGCCGTTTTATCGCACCGACGGGAGCCGAAGTAGTAGAACTTGGACCCTGTAATGGCAGTATTCACCAGATAGATGAACATGTTATGCTGACAGATCCTGAGCGGCTGTCAACAACATACCAACGTATCCTTGAACTTACTTTGAACACCAACAAAAAAATATGAAACAGGCCTTTCCCTGCTTTCCCAAACACATACGTATAAAAATGGCCGGTATAACTGACACCGGCCTACGACGTAATAACAATGAGGATAATATCCTTGTTGATATGCAGCATGCACTTGCAATCGTTGCCGACGGTATGGGTGGACATAATGCCGGTGAGGTAGCCAGTCAGATAGCTATCGATGTCACCAGCCAGTTCTTAATCGCAGGCCTGCATATAGAAAGCCGAATGGATGATGCTTTTTCTACTCCCAAGCCAATGAAAGACCTGCTGGAAAAGTCCATCCAGTTGGCAAACCGAAAAATCATTGAAGAATCCGGCAAAGATAATACAAAAAGTGGTATGGGAACGACGGTCGTCTGCCTGCTTTTTTGCAAGAGCTGGTTTGTCATTGGTAACATTGGAGACTCCCGCTGCTACCGTTTTCGTGATGGGAAAATCAGCCAGTTATCTGAAGATCATAGCTGGATACAGGGCATGATTAAACAGGGAACTATCAAAATGGAAGATGCCAAACGTCACCCGCAAAGAGGCCTGTTACTGCAGGCGCTGGGGAACCGTGAGGTTGATCCCACATTCACATCTGGCTGCTCTCAGGCTGGTGATGTATTCGTCCTCTGTTCAGACGGTCTGACAGAAGTGGTCAGTAACAATACGATTGGATTTGTGCTCAACCAGAATGGAAGCCCGCAAAAAACTGCTGAAAAACTTGTTGAGCTGGCTAATGAAAATGGAGGTCCAGACAATATTTCGGTCATAGTGGTAAAAATATTGCCAGCCAGAGAATAACGGTTTACGTAACACGTAATTCTTAAACCGTGCTAGGATTGCCTGTGATAACTTGTCTTATGGCACTTAGGGCAGGGAGGGATACATCCAGCCTTGTGGAAATGTAATATCTCACCACAGTTATCACAAACCAGCGCCCCCGGCCCCGTCACTTCTCCAGTTTTATAGAGTGAGTTCGCAGCCAGCTCCAGTTTCAATTCATTCATCTCAACAGTAGTCGGATCAGCAGCCTGCAGGAACATATCCAGTAGTTCCGCAGCAAGCAGACTATCTTCAAACCCCAGCCAGTCCTTTAATTCCTTTCCCTGTTCAGAAGTATAAATGGCAGCATCAGATAGATCACGTTTAAGATATTCTGCCAGCTTGGCAGCCTCTTCTTCTGTCAGCTCTTCAAGCTCGATTGCTTTCTCTTTGGCACTGTCAATCAATGAATGCAGAGCCGGTCCCGTCTTCTTTTCCAGCTTGCGAAACTCTGTCGTACTGCGTTCCAGCATCGTTTCGTAGGCATCACCCATAATATCCAACGGGTCGTTAATTTTTTTCTTTGGCATGATTCTACTCCGTCATTTACACCGTTTCTCTGTGGGTCAGGATAACATCTTTGCAGGAGCATCGCTCGGCGCGATTGTTTCAGATTCTAACAGGCTTTAAAAAAGAATCGCGCCGAGCGACGCTACATTGAAATAGAAGTATCTGTCCGATCATAATAGCGCAACCTGTAAAGTAATCGTTTATGGTTTTCATCTTCATCGAAACCACTGCGGTCATGCAATACATTATTACAGATCAACCCCTGACCTGGTTCAAGTACGGCTCTCATTATATGCGGCGAATCAGAGGCCAGGAATTCAGTCAAACAGGCGGTTGCTTCCTGCGTCAACGCATCATCACGCCAGATAACACTGCGCGTGCGGGCAGTGTAACGCATGTGTAATGAACCATTAGTATCGATCGAAAACACCGGCCCGCTCCGATCGGGACGAATTTCTCTGCCATTAATAACATTGGCCGGAATAGTCATCGCCTGCGGGTGCAGTAGCGCACGAATATAATCAGGATTATTGTCACGCAGGTGAATGTAGGCTATTTCATGATCCAGTAATGCATTCTCACCACCACGCAGCGCGTTCTGCACGCAGTACAACACCATACTATGGATCTTGCGCTGCTCTTCGTTATAGTAACCATCGGTATGCCAATGAATAGGTTTGTTGGTATAGGGGATATATCCACCCCGCCACTGACCGTCACGCACTGTCAGCTCACTGACACCATCATGATCAGCGCCCATATTATGATCCAGCCGATGCATTGCGTACTGCGCAGCAATATTGAGGGGAATAGTTTTATTGCGCCTGTCATCCGGCTCGGCGATAAAAATTGCCATATTTGCCCTTTCAAGCAGACTGCGAATGACCTCAAACTCATTTCTGGTCAGACGTACCGGGTCTTTTACTGGAACAAGGTATTCATCGATACTGGCTGGCATATGGGACAACTTCTGATCGCGCCAGCGTCGATAGTGCACACTGTCGTCAAGATCTACGAAAAAGCTGTCAGATACGTTCAAACTCAACCCCCGGTTACCGGTGGAAAAAAAGCCACCTCAATATCACCCTCTTGCAACAGGTAATCGCTATCAACATACTCCTGATTGACAGCGCAGAGAACTTTAGCCGGTAGCTGCTCAAAACCCGCCGATACCCCTCGCCACAAATCAGCTACAGATTGCCCTGGTTCAACATCCATCTGCTTTTCGCCAACACCAGAAGCATCGCGTAAACTGGCAAAAAAAAGTACGCGTAACTTCATGACAAGGTTTCTTCATCCGGTGCTGCAACTGCCTTATTTCTACCAAGCGCGTAAGCAAGAACAACATAGCCAACTGCCGCCGAAGAAAATGAACCGGCGAGAATACCCAGGCGGTCAGTGTTAAGATTGGTTGAACCTTCCTCGAAAGCCAGAGAGCTGATAAACAGACTCATGGTAAAACCAATACCTGTCAGAACCGATAAGCCATAGATTTCCATCCATCCGACCCCCGCAGGTAACTTTGCCACACCCGTTTTTACTGCCGCCCAGGTAAAGGTAAAAACACCCAGTTGTTTACCCAGGAATAGCCCCATAGCGATACCGAGAGGCTCAGGTGCCAGCAAGTTCTCAAGATTCATCCCTGCTAGCGGAATCCCGGTATTGGCAAAAGCAAACAACGGAAGAATTATAAATGCCACTGTCGGATGAAGATCATGCTCAAGGTTGCGCAAGGGTGAGAAGTTCTCCCCCTTAGGATGCTTCAGGGGAATCGTAAAGGCAAGTAAGACGCCCGCGATAGTTGCATGTACGCCAGACTTTAGCACAGCCGCCCACATGATCAGTCCGAACACCAGATATGATGTCAGCCGCATTACGCCACGCCAGTTCTGAATCACCAGTGCGGCATAAGCGATAGCAGCAATGATCAGAGAGAGAGTAGAAATATCAACTGAATAAAAAATAGCAATAATCAGGATAGCCACCAGGTCGTCGATGATTGCCAGCGTTAGCAGAAAAAGTTTTAATGAGGGAGGGACGCGTTTGCCCAGTAGTGAGAGAATCCCCAGAGCAAAAGCGATGTCCGTCGCTGTAGGAATCGCCCAGCCTTTCATCGCAGACTCATCGCCATAATTAAACCAGGTAAACACCAGTGCGGGAACCACGACACCACCCACCGCAGCTATAGCAGGCAACATAATCTGTGCTGGTTCAGATAATTCCCCTTCGAGGACCTCTCGCTTCACCTCAAGACCGATGAGGAAGAAAAAGATAGCCATCAGACCGTCATTGATCCACATCAGCAGTGGCTTGGCGATTTCAAAGTCACCAATACGAATCTCAAGAGGAATGGCCAACAGACCTTTATACAAAGGCCATAGTCCTGTATTTACAACAATCATCGCCAGCAACATAGCGATAACCAGCAAAATACCGCCCGCAGATTCCAGTCTTAGAAAGTCTTTAAGGTGAGTAACCATCTTTGTTACCTCAATTTCCCTTCATAAAAATCATGGTATACATGATGTGGAATTTATTTGAAAGACACATTCACTCTAGTAATTTCGAGATTATGATGTGGTGCCCGGGGCCGGAATCGAACCGGCATGGAGTCGCCTCCGAGGGATTTTAAGTCCCTTGCGTCTACCAATTTCGCCACCCGGGCATACATAAAAGGCGGACTTTCTACTTTGTTCTATCTTACTATCAACATGGCAGTGCTTAGCACTGCTGTCTACCACAACGCCACCCGGGCATGAGAAGCAGCGGCATCTTACACTGACCTGCTCTGTTGATGAAATTATTTTACTGTTGCAAGCAAAAATTAATTTAGGGAACCTCTGATTAATTCTGGACGAAGTAGATTACGATCTAAAATATTCAGGTTTGAGGCGCAAATCGCACGTAATAGCTAGCTATTGCGAAGGTTTGCAACGAAAAAACTGGATATTTTAGGCGTGAGATACGAGTTCACGAATTGATCAGAGGCTCCTTAGATAGACGGCTTCAAGACTTGCAAGCACTTGTCCGCCATCATCAAACAATTGCAAGGTCTGTCCAGTTAGTTTATATGTTGCTGCATGAGAAAGGGCCTTCATAAACAGACTCTCCCTGTCCATGGTATCAGCACAGAACTTGCGTGTTGCCGCAAGCTGACTGAATGTTAGTGCAGATGCATCGTGGCTGTAGGAGCCAAAAAAACTGTTACAGCCGCCATATCCTGTGACCCTGTTTTCTTCTCGCAAGGTAAATTTCATCTCCCGCTGACCTTCCGCTGTTTTGACCGGCTGACCCTCGAGCTCAACGAGTCGCCAGTAAGTATTCACCAGTCCAGCAGGTGCCAGCCCAGCCTGCTCGTTTGCGCCAGACTGAACCATATGAAAAACACTTAACAATAACAGAGCAATTGTGAAAATATTTATTTTCTTTTTCATTTCTACTACTGCTCATAATCAATTGTCATTGGTGGTTGATTGCCCGAGGTTCCCAGTACCAGCTGTCCATTCTTCACAATCCGCGACAGTACCGGGGCATCAGCTGATACCTGAGCAGCGTAACCGTAGCTTGAAAAGATTATAAGTATCAGAGAAATGCTGAAGATATAAAGAAGTTTTTTCATTGTGTTTCCTGGTTATGGTTAGAGAACCTCTGATTAATTCTGCATCGAGCCACCTGACTTCTGCACAGCACCTCCAGCCTCTTGCATTTTCTTACCGGTGTATTCAACAGCCTTGCCCGTGGCATCTTTAGTGGCATCCCATGCCTCCCCGCCGGCTTCAGCAGCATCGTGAGCGATTTCCCTGCTTTTCTCTGCCGTTTTATGTGCCGCAGCTTTCGTTGCGTCCCAGGCCTGTTCGCTTGTTTCAGCAGCGTCATGCGCTAATTCTGTACTTTTATCTGCAACGTGGTGTACTGCCTTTTCAGTTGCAGCCGCAGCATCATGTGCGACTTCTTTTCCTGCATCATAGGTGGCACCAGCTGCCTTTTTACTGGCCTCATAGGCTTCACCTGCTGCCTCTTTAACCTTGTCTATCGACTCGCCCCCTGTGCTTTTATCATTCGCCAGCGATACTGATGAGAGTGTAAAAATAAGTAGAAATAATATGTGATATAACATTAGTTTCATTGGCTAACCCTTTGTTTAAATAAATTTATTAAAACTATATTGACTCCAGAATCCTCTTTCTCTGCTCAGTATATTCCTTAGAACTGATGACGCCACGATCACGCAGACCTTTCAGTCTGGATAGACGTTTTTCAATTTCATCATCAACACTGCTGGCCTTCACAGCAGGCCTGGATTCTACTGTTGCGGGTATGGCTGCCGGTGCTGCCTTTTGTGCTGCTGGTTTTTGCGTAACTGGCTTTTTCTTCCCAGGCATATTTGCTACTGGAGCCTTTTGTATTGTCTCTGGCTTACAGGTCAGGTTTTTCCTGATATCTTTCGACAGAACCAGGTCGTTGACCTCCATACTGACTCCTTCGCAACCCTCTTTCTGTATTTCCAGCTTTCCTTTCACCATGTAACTCCTCCCGTACCAATGGGGAGGGAAAACATCATCCTGTTTGATCTGCATAGGCGTCTTACCGATATTCTTTCCATCAGCAAGAATATCGGCACCCTGTGGGTCAGAATCAATGGTGATGCCTTTTCTACCACTGCCACAGCCCTGTAATAACAGTAGCAAGGACGATAGTAATCCAACAATAATAATCTTGCGCTGGTATCCGGGGATGTTGAATTTCACTTTTTCCTTCTCCTCTGAATGGTGGTAGTCATTGTTGTGTAAATGTACTCTATTTTTCCATTAAGCGCGGCATTATCTCCACTAGGTTACAGGGGCGAGTACGATAATCCAGCTGTACCGATATCAGGTGCTGCCAGGCATCTTTACAGGCACCCGTTGACCCCGGCAGACAGAAAATAAATGTACCGTTCGCCGTACCGGCAAGTGCACGTGACTGTATAGTCGACACACCGATAAGATCATAGGAAATGACACGAAACATCTCACCGAATCCCTCAATCACCTTATCCAGCAGCGGTGTGACCGCCTCCGGCGTACCGTCGCGTCCCGTCAAACCTGTACCACCTGTCGAAATAACCACCTGAATGTCCTCATCAACTATCCAGCGAGAAATGTCCGCACGTATGCGGTACATATCATCAGGTACAATTACCTTATCAGCCAGCTTATGCCCTGCCTCAGTCAGCATTTTAACAAGGGTGGCGCCCGATTTATCGGTTTCCTCGTTACGGCTATCTGAAACCGTCATAATAGCGATGTTTAACGGAATAAATTGTCTTTCTTTTGTCATTGCGAACTTTTCCTTAGTCTGTCACAGTGTAGCTCTCCGATTATTCTGCGCAGAATAATCGGCAGGGAGCCATACCGCAAATCAAATCTCTTTCTACCCGTCTGCTCCATGCCCTATGATTATATCGACAATCACGCCAGATGAAGACACAAATACACATACCCGATAAAACAAACATTACAGCAGTCATTGTGGCTGGCGGTCAGAGTTCACGCATGGGTGGTCAGGATAAAGGCCTGATCAAACTACATGGAAAAACCCTAATCGAGCAAATCATCGAACAAATTTCACCACAGCTTGAACGGGTTATTATCAATGCCAATCGTAACCGGGAACAATACCAGCAGTTTGGACTCCCTGTCATAAAAGACAAAATGCCCGGCTTTCAGGGGCCACTTGCAGGAATTCTGACGGCCCTGGATACTGTCAATACAGAGTTTATCATTACTCTACCCTGCGATGGACCTCAGTTAGCTGCAGATTACGTTGCACGTTTGTCTACAACACTAGCTGAAAACAGCGCAGAAATTGCTGTTGCCCACGATGGATTTCGCATGCAGCAGATGTATGCTTTGATACCAGCCTCGCTGACAGTAGATCTCACTGCTTTCCTGAAACAGGGCAACCGCGCCATCAAGCTCTGGCTTGCACAACATAAGGTCGCCATAGCAGATTTTTCTGACTACCCGGAGATGTTCCTGAATATAAATACCGATGAAGAATTAAGGAACCTCTGATTAATTCTGGACGAAGTAGATTGCGATCTAAAATGTTCAGGTTTGAGGCGCAAATCGCACGTAATAGCTGGCTATTGCGAAGGTTTGCAACAAAAAAACTGGATATTTTAGGCGTA
>VAOU01076878.1_pt1 | contig 16169 bp, 19 predicted proteins | sample 3393871 | NCBI WGS metagenome assembly VAOU01 (sample SAMN08290440, study PRJNA428436) | hydrothermal vent metagenome | isolation source: Deep-sea hydrothermal vent chimney | place: Atlantic Ocean: South-mid Altantic Ridge | depth 1820 m m
AGGAATTCTTGATGACTGGTGTGGCAAACATTGGAAAGTAAACAGCGATGCTGGATTAAACATTGGGGATGGAGCCGATGATCTGGAATTTGTTAAAGATGTTTTCTGCAATGGACCAGCAATCAAGAAAGATTATTCTGGAGTTCAGGGAAGCAAAATACCGGGACTGATAGAAAATGGAGAAAATGGGGCTCTCAAATGGAAAGAAAAGGGATGCAGCAAACTGGCTGAATACCTTTTGGGTGATTGCGAAGTAGGTCATTGTCACGAGAAACTCGGTTCCCTGATGAGCCAGAGGATAAGATATGACAACTCCAGAAGAGCATTACATCTAGGCATCATTGTCAGAGAGTTGGCCGATAAGAAACGTTATTTACTTTGCCTGCAACCGGTCTGCGATAGCGTGAGAATAGGAGGTAAAGATCGAGCATTTTTATTCTGTGTCTTTGGTGAACCCACCAAGGATGGAGCTTTCACACACTGCATTATGGATGCTAATGGTAAGCTGATTCCACTGCAATACAAGCCTAAGGTGTCCAGCATATTTGTCTCTAACTTCAAGGGGAGTGTTGACGTTGTTTATGCGCATAAGGACGAAGAAGACCGATTCATTTTTAAGGGTGAAGGTAAGAAAGAGTACGAGTGGGTTGCAGAGTTGAAGACCGAACATGCACAACGTGCGGCTGAACAATTCGGACGCGAATTATCGCGTGTGGGGCTGACAGAGTCCGAATGGTTGAGGATTAAGGCCAAATAGGCGATTTGGATATTTGAGAGAATCAACGAAACGAGTTAAGCATGGCCTTAGAGCAGATATGGCAATTCAGCACCACTCATAACTCCGCATGCAAGGTCATCGAAGAGCAGACCTTGTGGGGTCAAACGGTTTGCCGTGTCTGGTTGCCGAATCAGGATGCCGTAGTACGAATTCCCCGCTCCGCATTGCGTCCACTGAACGCCGACCTGCAGCCTGATATCGAGTCACATCGTATTTGTTATATCGCGGCCGCAGCTAAAGTGGCTGAAGTCTTGGAAGGCAGCACCAGCATGTCTGATGGCCATGTGCTTTTGGCACCTATGGAGTCAAATGTCATCCCTCTGCCTCACCAAATCGGGGCTTTGTCCCGAGCTATTTCCAGCGACCGGATCCGTTATCTACTGGCTGATGAAGTTGGCCTTGGGAAAACGATAGAAGCCGGTCTGGTAATCCGCGAGCTCAAGCTGCGTGGTCTGGTGCGCCGCACGTTGGTGCTCGCTCCCAAGGGTATTGCGATCCAGTGGGTAGCGGAGATGCAGACTCACTTCAATGAGCAGTTTCAGCTCGTGTTGGGTGAGGACATCGGCATGCTACAGCGCCTGGCACCTGATTCAGACCAACGAAGCTCGCCGTTTGATCAGGTGATCGTCTCGTTGGATTCGGTCAAGCCTATGGATAAACGGCGTGGTTGGTCTTTGGCCCGGTTGGCGGAATACAATCGCAGCAGATTTGAAGATCTGGTAACGGCAGGGGGCTGGCGGAAGCGGCACTATGTGCTGCTGCTTCTCTGGTTCCCACGCAGAGCGTGGGAGAAATACGCCTGTGCTAGTCACACCATGCAAGAATAAACCCTTTTGCGTTTATTGACGTTCATTGGCGGACAGATAAATTTTTGCCTTTTAAGAAATTTTCGTGGGGATAACGCAGGTTTCGAGCAGTTTTTCCAGCCCTTCCCGGGCAATTTCCCGGATTTCCTCTGACTCGTCCTGCAACTGTTTCTGCAATACCGGAATGGCCTCCGGGTTCTCTGTCAGGGCCAGGTAATGGCTGATATCCGCGCGTATGCGCGGACTTTTGTGGGATGCGAGCTGACTGAATTCCGGAATGAGCAGCGCCAGGCTGGCTTTGTCTTCGATGCTCTCCAGAATCGCATCAATTCCAATGCGTACCTGCATTTCCGTATCCTCATCTTCGAGCAGGGGGATTAATGCTCGAAGCTGCTGTGGGGCGTTATTCAGCATGTTGATCAATTTATTCAGGTTTCCCTGTTTTAGTTCTTGCGCAATATATTCGCTCATTCCTTCCGTGCTGTTGGCGCGTTGCGCCCATTTTCGCAATTCGCCTGGGGAATGCTGGCCTTCCAGTATGAAGGGGCCGAGGCGAGTCCAGGGCACAGAGCGCACATTCAGTTCCTGAGCCCGTTGCGGTCTGGGTACGATGTTGGTGATTTCCAGATGTCCAATCAGGCCTTCCTTAACCAGTTGCGACAGGCCTTCGAGAACAATGGCGCAGTGGGCGCAACCCGTGGCCAGCAGGAGTTCCGCATCAGGACTGTCCGGGGATAAGTCTGTCATGTCAGGTTCTCACAAAGAATGGACGGCTTAGGCCTCAATATCCGGAATCAGCTTGCTGCGTAGCCGTGTGATCATATCCTTGAGGTGCAGTTTGCGTTTTTTCAGACGTATGATCTGCAATTGGTCTACCTCGGGATCGTGCGCCAGCCGGTAAATCACCTCATCCAGATCACGATGTTCAATGATAAGCCGCTCCATTTTCTGGCGCAGTTCCTGGTTGGTTTCTTCATTTTTCATTGCATGAATAGGGGATAAGCGGGTACACGATCCGGGGTGATGACACCATTTTAACTGAAACCATAGGGGGAGCAAGGAAAGTCGGTATAATAGCGGATTATTTATTAATCTTAGCGCCTCAACTATGCCCCCCCTTGTCAGCCTTAAAAATGTATCCCTCGCTTTCGGAAGCGCACCCCTGCTGGAGCAGGTCAACCTCAATATCGAGCGAGGTGAGCGCCTCTGCCTGCTGGGGCGTAACGGCACGGGCAAATCCACCTTGCTACGCGTCCTTGGCGCTGAAATCGGGGTTGATGACGGTGAAATCTGGCGTCATGACAGCCTGCGGGTGGCCAGCCTGGAACAAGAGGTCCCGGTCGGGGACAGGCGCAGTGTTTTCGATGTGGTGGCCAGTGGTCTGGAAACGCTGGGCGATTTATTGAGCAACTACCATCATCTGGCTCATCAGCTTGAACAGGGCGAACATGACGCGGCGTTGCTGGAAAAATTTTCCCACCTGCAGCAGCAGATCGAAGTGGCGGAAGGTTGGCGTTTTGAACAACGTGTGTCCGCTGCCATTTCGCGTCTTGAACTGCCGGTCGATAAAAGCATGGATGAACTCTCCGGTGGGCTAAAACGGCGCGTATTGCTGGCGCGGGCGCTGGTGCAGGAGCCGGATTTGTTGTTGCTGGACGAGCCTACCAACCATCTGGATATCGAGGGTATCACCTGGTTGGAAGAGTTTATGCTGAGTTTTAAGGGTGCGTTATTATTTATCACTCATGATCGGACGTTTTTGCAGCAACTGGCGACCCGCATTATTGAACTGGATCGGGGTCAGTTGACGTCATGGCCCGGCGATTATGCGAATTACTTGCGCAAGAAAGAAGAACGGCTGGCCGTCGAGTCGGAACAAAACGCCCTGTTCGACAAAAGGCTGGCGCAGGAGGAGGTCTGGATCCGCCAGGGGATCAAGGCGCGGCGTACCCGCAACGAAGGCCGGGTCAGGGCGCTCAAGGCTTTGCGCGAGCAGCGTGGTGCGCGGCGTGAACAGGGAGCTAAGGCAAAGCTTAATCTGGAGGTGGCCAATGTTTCCGGCAAGCTGGTAGCGGAGGTGGAGAAGGCCAGCCTGAGCCTCGGTGGGCGTTGTCTGTTGCGTGATTTTTCAACCCGCATCATGCGAGGCGATCGTATTGGCATCATTGGCCCCAACGGTGTGGGGAAGACCAGCCTGATTAAAATGCTGCTGGGTGAGCTGCCGCCGGACAGCGGCACGGTGACGCTGGGGACCAAACTGGAAGTGGCCTATTTTGACCAACAGCGGGCGCAACTGGATCTGCAAAAGACGGTGATCGAGAATCTCAATCTGGGAACGGATCAAGTGACCATCAACGGCAGTTCCCGTCATGTGATCAGCTATTTGCAGGATTTTCTGTTTACGCCACAGCGCGTGAATTCTCCCGTCAGTTCGCTTTCGGGTGGTGAGCGCAATCGTTTGCTGCTGGCGCAGCTGTTTACCCGGCCCGCCAATCTGCTGGTAATGGATGAACCCACCAATGATCTTGACGTGGAAACCCTGGAATTACTGGAAGAATTGCTGGCTGAGTTCAAGGGCACTCTGTTGCTGGTCAGTCATGATCGCAGTTTTCTGGATAATGTTGTTAGCAGCACGCTGGTGTTCGAAGAGCATAGCATTCTGCGCGAATATGTCGGGGGTTATCAGGACTGGTTGCGGCAGAAGGTTCAGACGGCGGCGGACAGGTCGGCGCTGAATACTAAAAGTAAAAATACGCCAGCCGCAAAAACGCCGACTGCGAATAAAATGCGTAAACTGAGTTATAAGGAACAGGATGAACTCGACAATTTGCCCAAAAAAATCGAATCACTGGAACTCGAGCAGGAAAGGCTCCAGGCAAAAATCAGCGATGCCGGATTCTATCAGCAGGATAAACAGAAAATTGTGGATACTCTGCAACAGATAGAGGCCATACAAAAGACAGTGGAACAATCCTATCAGCGCTGGGAAGAGTTGGGATGATATTTGCCCGTGAAGCAGGAATCAACTTTCCTCATCAAAACGATTATTGACAAGATGTTCAATGGCGTCGATCGCCTCCTGCTCATCTTCACCATTAGCGCATAGCAGCAACGAAGTTCCCTTGCCGGCGGCCAGCATCATGACGCCCATGATGCTTTTACCATTGACCTTTTTATCATGGTGATGAAGAAAGAGATCGGCCTTGAATTGCGAACTCAGGGTTACCAGTTTGGCGGCGGCGCGAGCATGCAAGCCGAGTTTGTTACAAATCAGGATTTCTTTTTTTAGCACCTGAGAATGGCCTTCATTTTTCAGTCCCTCCGGCCGTTAGCGCAAGAATGCCGTCCTGACCGCCGCTAACCGCTTTCTCGGCCAGATCATTTAATTTAAGGCCGGGATAGTTCATTACCCGTACGAGCATCGGCAGGTTGACGCCGGAAACCAGTACCCGTTCGGGATTCAACAGTTCCGAGACAATGTTACTGGGAGTGGCGCCATACATGTCAGTCAGGATGAGTACGCCCTCACCGTCATTCAGTTTTTGCAGGGTGCTACGAACCTGTTCCAGCATTTCATCGGTGTTGCAGTCCATGCATGCGACCAGCACCCGGGTTGGCAAAGTCGCGCTGCCGATCACGTCTATGGCAGTATTATATAAAGTTTCGCCGATACTGTCGTGTGTCAGGATTAACAGACCAACACTCATTTCCGTTTCCTCATGATAGCTCTCTGTGCCGATGCAGAATACCGGGGCGTCGTTCTTTAAACCAGGCAGTCAGCTTTTCAACCATATAAACAGACCGGTGCTGACCACCGGTACAACCGATGGCGATGGTCATATAACTGCGATTATCCGCTTCAAAACGTGGTATCCAGTGTTCGAGAAAGTTGCGGATATCCTCGAACATTTTTATGGCATCGTCATGCTGTTCCAGAAATTCAGTAACGGCCGGGTCGCAGCCTGTCAGCTTGCGCAGACAGGGTTCCCAGTGTGGATTGGGAATACAGCGTACGTCAAAAACAAAATCGGCATCGACCGGTATGCCCTGTTTGAAACCAAAGGATTCAAACAGCAGGGAGAGCCGGCTATGATCGCCGTTGTTGACGCGGGATTGAATCAGTTCCCGTAGTTGATGAATATTGGTGCGGCTGGTATCCATGTGCAGATCAGCCTCGACGGCAATCGCTTCGAGCAGGCTGCGTTCCTGAATAATCGCTTCACTAAGCGGTACTTTGTCACTGCTGAGTGGGTGACGGCGCCGGGTTTCACTGAAACGTTTTATCAGGGTGGCATTGTCAGCTTCAAGAAAGAAAATTTCAATATCCATCTTGTGTGATCTCAGATCTTTGAGAATACCGGAAAAGCCGGCCAGATCGGCAGCGGTGTTGCGAGCATCGATACCCACCGCGATATGTTCATGGTTCATATTGGGGGATGAAAGTAATTGATCAGCCAGTGCGGGTAGCATGGCTGCCGGCAGATTGTCGATGCAATAGTATTGCAGATCTTCCAGCACATTGAGCGCGATAGACTTGCCGGAGCCGGACAGGCCGCTGATGATGATCAGTTTCATGATGAGTTATTCTTGATCAGTTTTCGCTGACGGTTAATAAAGTCCTGAGCGGAATTATAGCCGTGTAAATGCAGAGCATGGTTGCGTACGGCGGTTTCAATGACAATGCTCAGATCCCGCCCCGGCCCCAGAGGCAGAACGACTTCAGGAATGTTTATATCCAGCACCCTGAAGTACTGCTGGGTGCAGGTGCAGTCCAGGCGTTCCAGTGGTGGGTTGTTCTGTGCGTCAAAATTCTCCAGTTTGATGATCAGGCTCAGACGTTTGTCATTGAGAATCGCATTATCGCCGAACATGGCGCGCACGTTAAGTATTCCCAGCCCACGAACCTCGATAAAATCTGCGAGTAGATCCGGGCAGCGACCATGCACCGTATCCGGGGTGGCCTGAAAGAATTCGGGCGCGTCATCAGCAATAAGACGGTGGCCGCGGGTCAACAATTCCAGCGCCAGCTCACTTTTTCCTACCCCACTGGGACCGGTGAGCAGCACGCCCAGTCCCAGCACTTCCATGAATACGCCGTGGATGATCTGTTTTTTGGAGAGCATGCTGCTGAGATGACAATCCAGCACCTCGATAATCCGGCGCGCGGTAAGGGGGGAACCGAGCAGGGGCGTCATCGTGTCCCTGGCCCCTTGACGCAACGCATCCCGCGGCAGGGTGGAACAGGCGAAAATAATCATAGCGGGGCGGGCGTCGAACAACTGGCGCAGGGTATCCTCACAGATATCGGCTTCCAGTTCGGATAAATACTGGGTTTCGGTTGCCCCCAGTACCTGAATGCGGTTGGGGCGTATCAGATTCAGGTAGCCGACCAGATTGGGCTGGGGGTCGGATCGGGATTCCAGAATCGGACGATCAGTTTGATTTGTGTCGGACAGCCAGATCAGTTCCAGCGGTTTTTGATGGCTATCAAAGACGTCCTGTGCCGTGAGATTTGTGGCCATGATCAGGTCGGAGGTTGTTCTCGTTCCCTGATAAGTGAATATATTTCATGTTTGCTCCCGGCATGGCGGAGGCTGTCTCTGAAGCCTTGTTTGTTGAACAGGCTGGCCAGTTCGGAAAGAATGGCAAGATGTTCGTCAGTGGATTCCTCGGGCACCAGCAAGGCGAATATCAGATCAACCGGCGCCTGGTCGATGGCGTCGAAGTCGATCCCCTCGGCCAGCCGGATAAAGGCGCCGCTGGCCTGGCGAGTGTTCTTCACCCGCCCATGGGGAATGGCTACGCCATACCCAATACCGGTACTGCCGAGGCGTTCACGGGACAGCAGGCTGTCAAAAATATCACCGGCGGTGACATATAACTGATCCTGCGCCAGCAGTTGACTGAGTGCTTCAAGCGCCCGTTTTTTGCTGTGAGCGCCTGCTTCGCAGGCAATACGATCTTCGCTTAACAGGTCACTGAGTTGCATGCCCGATTCTCATTAATCCGGATAGTCTATTTTATTCAAATGCCCCGGTTATGCAGCATAAATACCGGAGCCTTGAGCCTTAGTTTTCTTCTTCCACCTCGGCCTGCCATTTCGGGCTACCGTTACCCCGGTGATGGTTGGTGATCTTTTCCTTGTGCTTTTTGACTTGCCGATCCAGTTTGTCAATCATGGCGTCGATGGCGGCATACATGTCTTCGTGCTCGGCATCGGCAAACAAATTGCCACCACTGACATGGATGGTCGCTTCCGCCTTTTGCCTGAGTTTTTCGAGACTCAATATAACGTGGACGTTGGTAACATGATCAAAATGCCGTTCAATCCGTTCGAGTTTTCCGACTACGTAGTCATGGAGTGAATCAGTAATTTCAAGATGATGTCCTGTTATATTCAGTTGCATAGAGTATTCCTCCTGGATATTTATGTGAGGCGTTTACGTTCATTCGAAGGCGGTATGGCCAGTGTCTCCCGGTATTTTGCAACGGTACGTCGCGCAACTATGATACCCTGATCTGAAAGTATATTGGCAATTTTACTGTCGCTCAATGGTTTGTTGGGCAGCTCAGCGGCGACCAGTTTTTTGATCAGGGCGCGAATGGCCGTGGCGGAACATTCGCCGCCACTGACGGTGGAAACGTGACTGGAAAAAAAGTATTTCAGTTCGAAGATACCGCGGGGGGTATGCATGTATTTTCGGGTGGTGACGCGGGAGATGGTGGATTCGTGCATATCGACCTTTTCGGCAATGTCGTGCAGTACCAGCGCCTTCATCGCTTCTTCACCATGTTCGAGAAAATCAGCCTGACGATCGACGATGCAGCGGGAAACTTTGAGCAAGGTTTCATTGCGGCTTATCAGGCTTTTGATAAACCAGCGTGCTTCCTGCAGATGGTTTTTCAGACAGGTGTTGTCCTTGCTGTCGTTGACTTTTTTAATCAGACTGGCGTAATGTGGATTGACGCGAAGGCGGGGCGCGGCATCGGAATTCAGTTCCACCTGCCAACGACCCTTGATCTTGGTGACAATCACATCCGGGATAATATATTCCGGCCGGCTGGCCGTGATCTGGCTGCCGGGTCGGGGGTTGAGTGACTGAATCAGATGAATGATTTCTTTCAGCGACTCTTCGCTTATTTTCATGCGCCGAGTCAACTGGGCATAGTCACGGTTGGCGAGCAGCTCGAAGTGTTCATTAACCAGTTGGATGGCCAGTTCCAGCCATTCAGATTCAAGTGGAAACTGTTTTAGTTGCAGGCTCAGACTTTCGCGCAAATCCCGCGCACCGATCCCGGCGGGATCGAAATTCTGGATTCGGTGCAGCACCGCCTCGACTTCATCGAGTTCGATTTCCTCAAGATCATTGATCAGTGCCTGACGAATCTCTTCGATTGAAGTGCCGAGATAGCCATCATCATTGATGCCATCAATGATCACCCTGGCAATAGCCTGATCGGTTTCGGAAAAGGGTGTCATCTCCATCTGCCAGTGTAAATGATCCTGCAAGGATTCATCGCTGGTACCGGAAACCTCGAAGTCGTGTTCGACGGCGTTGCCGGATGAGGATGGCGGGGTGATGGAGTCGTAGATGTCATCCCAACTGGAATCGGTCGACAATTCGTCGGGGATGGGAGAATCTTCATTCGATCCCTTGATTTCAGTTGTTTCAGTTTCCTGTTTACTGGCGGCTATCTCGGTCTCGGGTGTGCTTTCAGAATCATTCTTGTTAGTGGATGTGTTGTTATGATCGTCATCCAGTTCCAGCATTAAATTGGAGTCCAGCGCATCCTGAATTTCAGTATGCAGCTCCAGCGTGGACAGCTGTAGCAGACGAATCGCTTGCTGCAACTGGGGAGTCATGGTCAGGTGTTGACCGAGTCGGAGTTGTAAAGCTTGTTTCATATTTTATATTTGGGGATCTCAGTCGGCGGGAAAGGGTTACCGGCTATATTAATTTTAGCTTATTTCAATTTGTAGTGCAGGAAATTTGGCATACTTTTTTCATAACAATTAAATTGACAAATCTGTTGTGATGGCTACCGCTTTTTCTTTCTGATTTTACGCTGTCTTTGAGTCAGTCATGTCTTGATTGAGGAGAACAAGGGGGCTATAGGCGGAAGTGTTCACCCAGATAGACTTTTCTGACATGGCTGTCAGCCAGCAGGGAGTCAGGATCACCAGAGGCAATCACCTGGCCGGAATTCATGATGTAGGCGCGTTCACAGATGCCCAGCGTTTCGCGCACATTGTGATCGGTAATGAGCACACCGATGTCACGTTCAGTCAGATGTTTGATAATGCTCTGAATATCCAGTACCGAGATGGGATCCACCCCGGCGAAAGGTTCATCGAGCAAAATAAATCGTGGTTCGGTGGCCAGTGCCCGGGCGATTTCCACCCGCCGCCGTTCGCCACCGGAGAGGCTGACGCCGATATTGTGGCGGATGTGGGTGATATGAAGTTCTTCCAGCAGTTCTTCCCGTTTTTGTTCCTGTTGAAAATGGCTCAGTTCGGAGCGGGTCTGCAGAATGGCCATGATGTTATCGGCCACCGACAGTTTGCGAAAAATGGACGCCTCCTGCGGCAGATAGCCAATACCATTACGAGCACGCAGGTGTAGCGGCAGCGGGGTAATATCCTTATCGCCCAGATAAATGCTGCCCTTGTCTGCGGCTATCAGTCCCACGATCATATAGAATGAGGTGGTTTTGCCGGCGCCATTAGGCCCCAGCAGGCCGACGATTTCGCCACTTTTTATATTAAGGGATACATCCTGCACCACATCGCGGCCCTTGTAACGTTTGGCCAGGTGGTGGGCGCTGAGTTCACTCCGGGAGGGGGACGTGTCGCTCATGGTGTTTCGTCAGGTGCGGGTTGCCCGGATGCGGGTTTCCAGGGCGCAGATAATTGCCAGGGTGGCGGTCCCCAGGGTGCGGATTGCCAGGACGCAGGTTGCTGAGACGCAGGTTGCTGGGAGGCAGGTTGCTGAGACACAGGTTGCTGGGACACAGGTTGCTGGGACACAGGTTGCTGGGACACAGGTTGCTGGGACACAGGTTGCTGAGACGCAGGTTGCTGAGACGCAGGTTGCTGAGACGCAGGTTGCTGAGACGCAGGTTGCTGGGGTTCGGGTTGCTGGGGTTCGGGTTGCTGGGACGCAGGTTGCCAGGGTTCGGGTTGCCAGGACGTGGGTTGCCAGGGCGCAGATTGCCAGGGTGCAAGTTGCCAGGACGCAGGTTGCCAGGGTGCGTATTGTTCGGATGCCGTGCCGTTAGTGGCTGTTTTCTTCTGTACGATCACGGCACGGACGCGACCGGATTTTTTGCCCTCCGAATTGGCTGAGATCCGACTGTTTCGAGTGTCATATTCAATATGTTCACCGGAAAAATGGTTACCACCCTGCCAGACTTCGGCATCTTTCATTAGAAGCAGTTGATCGGTACTGGCATAATATTCCATGCGCCGTGCCCGTGAGTACACGACTTTGGTGCTGTTGTCAGGAAGTTGCTGCAGTTTTGCCGGACTGCCAATGATGATCAGCTTGTTCAGCAGGCCATCGACTAAATAGATATACACCTCGTCAGCATCGATTTTCAGGCTACCCTGAGTAATATGCACGTTGCCAATATAATGGCTGTAGCCTTTGGGTTGTTCGGCGATCATGCGGTCGGCGTCGATATGAATAGGCTGTTGCCGATCACCGCTCAGGGCGCATGCCGGTGATACCGGCGTCAAGGCCAGTAATAATAGTGGCAGTAGCAAGGACAGTTTAAGGCCGGGATACGTCATATTTTCCTCGTGTATCCGCCAGAAATTCCAGTCGCCCCAGAGCCAGGTTGGCGTGCATTCCGATGGCGGTGGTTTGATGATAGCCACGGGTCAGTTTAACGGCGGCATCGGTTTCAGCATAGTCACGCTGGGTGTCGATACGTAAATCCCGGGTCAGCAATTGCATGCGGGTACGGGCAGTGCCGGGTTGGGTGATGTCCACAGCGCCATTGAGATGAATGCGCCGGCCGTCATCATAAACCACCCCTTCCTTGGCTACCATGATCCAGGGGGGATGTTTTTTAGTGAACATTCTGAGCACTGGTGCGGCCAGTTGCAGAGTATTATCATCAGGGTAGTGATTCAGTCGCCGGGCCGCCAGACGATAGTGCAGGCTGCCATCAGCATTGAACACCGTGGCTTTTAGGCCTTCGATATAATAATCGGGTTCGTGGCGCAGGGCGGTGGTGTCCTTGATGTTTTTTTGCTCGATGGCAGTGAGCAGCCAGTTGGCGAAGGCGCTGAGTATGACGACAAACAGCAGGGTAAGAAAATAATGCAGGCGGCTCATGGCAGAAAATACTGAATCTGAGTGTCCAGCGTGTTCTGCGCCTCCATGATGAGATCACAAACATCGCGCGCCGCGCCGCGACCGCCATTGTGTGGAGTTTGCCAATGGGCGTGCTGTTTGGCAGCGGGATGGGCATCCTGTACCGCAATGGCCAGCCCGGCGCGTGTGAGCACGGGCAGATCGACCACATCATCGCCCACATAGGCGGTCTGTTCAAAATCCAGCGCCAGCTTTTTCACCAGGCTTTCAAAGGTAGGCAGTTTTTCCAGTTTGCCCTGATAGACGTATTTGATCCCCAGGTTGAGCATACGGTGTTCGACCACAGGGGAACTGCGAGCGGTGATAATGCCGATGGCCACCCCCGAGCGTTGCAGCATTTTCATGCCCAATCCGTCGCGGGCGTTGAAAGCCTTGTATTCCTGCCCATCGTCACCGACAAACAGACTGCCATCGGTCAGTACGCCATCGACGTCGAAGACCACCAGTTTGATCTGTCTCGCTTTTTCGAGAATGTCTTTCATACGTTCAGTTACAAGTTACGGGGGACGACGGTCGGAACCGGGGTTTTGTCCCCTGTTCCTCGTTATTAATGTTGCATAAGTATTTTCACCATAGCCCCCTCTCCCTCCGGGAGAGGGTGGGGGTGAGGGGATAATACATGCAAATACTGTTGCAACGATTAATACTTGTCCCGATCATGCGTTATACCACGCCGGCGCGCAACAGGTCGTGCATGTTCAATGCGCCAATCAAATGCTTCTGATCATCGACCACGGGCAGGGCATTGATCCGTTTGCTGTCCATGAGTTGCAGGGCTTCGGCGGCCAGCCGGTCCTTCGCAATGGTGGTGAAACGATGGCTCATGCCATCGCTGATGTTCAGCGTCTGGATATCGATTTTGCCGTGATCCAGAAGTCGGCGCAGATCGCCGTCGGTAAAAATGCCCAGTAGATGGCCGTTGTCATCCACCACAGTCGTCATCCCCAGCCCTTTTTGTGACATCTCTACCAGGGCTTCGGCGAGACTGGCTCGTCGATTAATTTTCGGCAGGCTGTCGCCGCTATGCATGAGATCGGCCACATGCAGGAGCAGGCGTTTACCGAGGCGCCCGCCGGGGTGGGAGAGCGCGAAGTCATCGGAGGTGAAACCGCGGGATTCGAGCAGGGAAATCGCCAGCGCATCGCCCATAACCAGGGTAGCGGTGGTGCTGGAAGTCGGGGCCAGTCCCAGCGGGCAGGCTTCGCGTTCAACGCTAACGTCCAGATGCACATCGGCCTCCGAGGCCAGTCGGGATCCGGGATTGCCGGTCAGGGCGATCAGGGGGGCGCCGAGCCGCTTGATCAGGGGCACAATGGTGAGGATTTCGTCGGTGCCACCGGAGTTGGATAGCGCCAGCACGACATCCTGTGTGGTGATCATGCCCAGATCGCCGTGGCTGGCATCGCCGGGATGGACGAAAAAAGCGGGGGAGCCGGTGCTGGCCAGGGTGGCGGCAATCTTGCCACCGATGTGCCCCGATTTGCCCATCCCGGTGACTACGATTCGGCCCTGGCAGTGGAGCATATATTCACAGGCGCGGATAAACTGATCATCAATGCGTGACTTCAGGGCATGGATAGCCGTGGCCTCGGTATCCACGACCGCACGGCCCATTTTGATGATTTGTTCGTGATTCATACGCCCGCTGCTATTTGGCCGGGTAGCCCAGCTCGGCCAGCTTTTCGCGAATGCCGGTTTCAGAAAGCGACCCACCGCTGATCGTAACGTGGCCGTTTTCAATCTCGACTTCGACCGTCTCAATGCCATCCAGAGGTTTCAGACCTTCCTGAATGGTAGAGGCGCAGCCGCCGCATTTTACATTTTCAACATCAAGTTCCAGGTGCTCGCTCATAATTATTTACCTTTACGATTTAAAACGATTTAAAGTTTTATCCAGGTTTAATTGAAACCCACTTCAACTGCCATGCATGCCTTTGCTGGCATCGAAGTAGAGTATACCCAGATAGACAAAATAACTGCATACTAACAGCAGTCCTTCCCAGCGATTAATGCGTCCTTCTCCACGAAAGCCATAGGCAAATACAAACAGGGCGATGCTCAGACCGATCATCCAGGGAAAGTCACGGGTCAGCACGGCGGGATCCAGCGTATGTGGCGCGATCAGACCGGGAAGTCCCAGCACGGCCAGTATATTGAACATATTGGAACCGATTACGTTGCCAATGGCAATATCATGCTCATTTTTCAGCGCACTCATAATCGAAGCGGCCAGCTCCGGCATGCTGGTGCCGATGGCGACCACAGTCAGGCCGATGATCAAATCGCTGACGCCGAGTGCATGCGCGATATTGACCGCGCCCCAGACCAGGATGCGGGAGCTGAACAGCAACAGGATCAGACCCGCGATTAACCAGAAGAGGGCCTTGTCGGTGGCAATGTGCGGGATTTCATGATCGTATTCCAGTTCCAGTGGATCCTTTTTCTCCTTCATGCCGATTGTGATCATCCACTTGAGCACAACCACCAGACCGATGAGCAGGATCAGACCATCGAGGCGGGTGAGCTGCCCGTCGAGCACCAGGAGCAAGGCCACGATCATCGTCAGGAACATCACCGGGTATTCCCGGCGCAACGTTTTGGAATTGACTTTTAAGGGTGAGATCAGCGCAGTTATGCCCAGCACCAGGGCGATATTGGCGATATTGGAACCCAGGGCATTGCCGACGCCCATGGCCGGATCGCCCTGCCAGGCGGCGACGGCAGAGACCAGAATTTCCGGCGCTGACGTGCCGATACCGACAATCGTCAGGCCGATGATCAGCGGTGAGATACCAAGATTACGCGCCAGCGCGGCGGCGCCGTAGACGAAGCGTTCTGCACCCCAGACCAGCAGCACGAAGCCGCTCAGTACGGCGACAACAGAGAGAAAAATGTCATTATTCATAAGGCGAATGGTAACTGCAAATGATGGTTTTCAGCACGCATAAATCAGCGATTTTCCGGAATTACGCGGAGTTCGGGTGACTGAATTTATGGCGTGGCGGGTGTCGTTTTAGGTGTTTTCGGCGTGCCCTTTTCGAGTTCCAGCTCCAGTTCCAGATCCGCATCATCGTTACTGTTATCCGGTTCATTTTCCTCGGGGAGGGGAGGGGGATTGCCATCATAGATCAGGCTGCGGCGATGTTGCAGATAAGCTTCACGCATAAAAATATAGGGGTCGAGTGCGGCCTGGTCCAGGACACGGGAGGCGCCCAGCAGTTCTGCCCGTTTGCTGATAAAGGCCAGCCCCGCGAGGCCCCAGGTCACGCTGTTATCCTGAACCAGCGAATGGGAGAGCGGGTGGTTGTATATATCGACTATCAGCCCGCCGGTACCGCGGATGGTGCTGGGGCCGAGAAAAGGTAGAACCAAATAGGGGCCGGCGGGTACCCCCCATACGGCCAGCGTCTGGCCGAAATCTTCCTGGTGTTTGGAGAGGCCGACATAGGTCGCCGGATCAAACAGGCCAAAAACGCCCAGTGTGGAATTGACGGCGATGCGGTAAAAATCCGAACCGGCTTGTTCCACCTTGAACTGCAGCAGATCATTGAACAATACAATAACATCGGACAGATTGCTGAAAAAATGGGAGACACCGCTCTGGATAAAGTTTGGCGTATAGTCCGTATAGGCCTGGGCGACGGGACGAATGGCGGCCTTGTCCACCGTCGTGTTGAACTTATAAATGGCCCGGTTATGGGACTCAAAGGGGTCGTGCTTGTCCGGTGGACCGGGTACGCTGGCGCACCCGCTGGCAAGCACGATGCCTGTTAGCAGGATGAAGAACTGACAAAATTTAATAAAAGACAGGTTCAGGGGCACAATGCTAATCGGTCGGTTATTATTGGCGGGAATAATCCCATTGTTATGTCAATGAATCAAGATATTAATCGTTGCATAAGTATTTGCATGTATTTTATCCCCTCACCCCAGCCCTCTCCCAGAGGGAGAGGGGGCTATGGTGCAAATACTTATGCAACGATTAATAAAGATAGGAGGCATAAAATCCAGGTCAAGAAATACGCGATCAAATTCTCATTCCCTCGCGCTTGGCCCCTGGGTTTTAATTTTGCCGCAGCGCTGACAGCGATAGCGGCTGATCAGCTTGCCTGATTTTACATCGAAGGGGTTTTCATTGACCACAGCCCATTTGTGAAAGCCGCTTTTACACAGCGTTTTGCCCCGGTGTTTGTCTTTGGGGCG
>VAOU01024842.1_pt1 | contig 16151 bp, 14 predicted proteins | sample 3393871 | NCBI WGS metagenome assembly VAOU01 (sample SAMN08290440, study PRJNA428436) | hydrothermal vent metagenome | isolation source: Deep-sea hydrothermal vent chimney | place: Atlantic Ocean: South-mid Altantic Ridge | depth 1820 m m
CCTGCCATTCCCCGGGCCAGCTTGAGGAGAAACTCCTGCTGGGCCGCCGACGGTAAGTCCAAGAAGAGTTTCTCAATGAAAGCCAGCCGCTCTTCCGGGTCCATATTCTCAAAAGTCTTTTCAACCAGTCGATTGAGCAGGGTGGCGGATAGTTCGTCCATGACTATTGATCCCAACTTTCGCAGCCCAAAAGGAGAATAGCCCCCGACCCATCGGCCGGGGGGCGTTGCGGATCAGTGACAACCACACTGACAGCCCATTTTCCCAGCCATTCCGGGCTTACCAGAGAAGCGCCCGCCGTGGCGCGCCTGCTGGCGACCGCTATTGAGGGCCTCCACCAGCCGTTCCGTTCGCTCCTCAATGTTCGGGCTTTCTTCCAGGGCCGGTGTGGCGCGTTGAATCAATCGCTCCAGCAGTTCCAGCCGCTCTTCTTGGTTCAACCCTTCCAAAATCTTTTCAGCGTTCATTGAATCCCGCTCCTTCAATACTTGCTTGCTTGTTGGATATACATCGTTCTATCTAGTTCGAACGATGCTTTAGTCAAAAACATAGCGTATGCTCGATGGGTTGTCAAGAAGGGATGCACTCAGTCTGTATTTGAATCGAGTGTGTATCGTCTGGCAACAGCAATAGGGTCGGACTCGATTGATATCGCGAAGCAATACAAAAATCAATCGAGTCTGACCCTATTGGTCCAACTTGCCAAATGAGTAATTTAGGTATATATATTATCCTTATGTACCATTTCGAATATGATGAGTTCAAAAACACCTCGAATCTAAAGAAGCATGGCATTGATTTTGTCACAGCCCAAGAACTTTGGGGCGATCCCGACCTTGTTGAAATACAGGCAAAACCGAATACTGAGCCTCGATATTTGATAATCGCTCGCATTTCAGGAAAACACTGGTCAGCAGTTATCACTTATCGCGGTAGCACGATCAGGATAATTTCTGTCAGGCGCTCACGAAAATCAGAGGTAGAACTCTATGAAAGCTAAAGACTTTGATAAAAAATTTGATGGCGACAAAACAGATATTATTGATGATCTTGATCTGTCCACATTAAAACGCCCTAACCGAACCCAAAAAAGAGTAAACGTGGATTTTCCTTCATGGGTAATTGAATCCCTTGATAAAGAGGCAAGTCGAGTAGGTGTAACACGACAATCCATAATTAAACTTTGGCTGGTGGAACGTCTTGAAGAGAAAGCTGCCAACAAATAGCTCCAGCGGGCAGGCAAAAGCTTCGCGATTTTTGCGGAGCAAAATACGCGCCCCTTCTGCCTGCCGCTGAGCAAAGCGTCGCACAAACCCGCTACGTGGGAAAAGCAACTTCCGCGGCAGCAATGGCAGCAATGGGGTCAGACTCGATTGATATCGCGCAACAGCAATGGGGTCAGACTCGATTGATATCGCGGAGCAATACAAAAACCAATCGAGTCCGACCCCATTGGTCAAACCTTTTCCGATACCGCCGCACACCGTGAGGTATTATCATGGAAATGATGCAATTTGCTTCAATTCAACAGCTTATAGGCCCATAAAATCATCCGAGGTGTCGCACCATGCAGACCGGCCCGCGCGAGATCATCACCCCCTTCCGTCCCATTCCACTGGACGTGCCGGAGGGGATGAAGCTCAACGAATTCTTCAACAGTACCGAGAATCTCAACGATCTCTCCAACAACAACGGCCTGCTGATCAATCCCGAGAACCTGCTTCTCTACCGCAAGGCCATCGGTCACTCCAACGAATTCGACACCTCCATCATCTACAACACTTCCAAGACCATCCTCGATCCGCTCGGCCGCCCCGTGCGCCGCACCCAAGTGCCGGAGGAGGTGCTCCATGTCTGGAACCGGATGAACCAGATCATCATCGATTTCATGCTGGAGCAGTACCCGGACCCGGGGGAACACTTGGTACTGGCCGGCGAAGCGAGTCTGGACTCCACTTGGCCGCTCACCTCCCCCGGCGTTCCCAGCATCCGCATGCTGCACAACCACTTCATCGTCTTTCCGATGGAGAAACTGCGCGAGGGCAAACCGGCCGATCCGAAAAACCCCAACCTCACCGACGGCGGCCAAAACTCCCTGTTCGAAAGGCACATGCACGGCGTCTACCGGGAGTTCATCTGCAAGGCTCTGCACCTGGAGGTGTTGCGACCCATCAGCGATGACTCGGCGCGGCTCGGGCTCACCGGCTATCCCCACGGCTTGCCGAGCTGGGAAATCCCCGGCGGCGCCGCGACGCTTCAGGACATTCGATTCTGGCGCGAGTACGACCTGGTACTGAGGGGTTTCCTCGACTTCTACCGCACCTTCTTCAGCCAGGTGTCCAGCCGCAACGCGCCGATGCTGCCTGACCTCTACTTCCCGGAGCCGGTCAAGAATGTGCTGTTGTTCGACAATGACTTCCTCAAGACTGCAAAGATGGTGCGTGATCGTTGCATCATCGATGCCGCCCACGCCAACGTCATCCGCTGGCAACCCGCCTTCAAGCAGCTCATCTATCGCAACGACGAGGACAAGCTGGTGGTGACCATCAGCCAGAACTCCATCGGCAACGCGATCACTGAACTGCTCGGGGTAGTGGTCACCCGAAGGCCGGATGCCGAAGCTTACGAAAAGAGTGAACCGGCGTTGATCGAAAAGCTGCTGGAGGTGCGCCAGCGGCTGGTGGTGGCGGACCTGGGCGAGGGAATCGCCACCGCGCACTGGCCGGCGGCCTGACCCCTCAGTCGGCTCGGCACACTACCGACGCGAAGTGGCAATGGAAGTGGCAACGGGGTCAGACTTGATTGATATCTTACAGAGAAATACAAAAATCAATCGAGTCTGACCCCATCGGTCCAAAAATCAATCGAGTCTGACCCCATCGGTCCGCGACCCCATCAGTCGGCGATTGACTCCACTAATGTCCGGCTTCAAGTGGACACGAACGGGGATGGCATAGTCGATTACACTATGAACAAGACGTGGTCCTCGATACTGCCGTGAAAGTGCGATAAGGAGAACGGAAAGATGGCGCGTAGCGGGCCCTTCGGAGTCTCTCCGCGAAGAAACGAGAATGGCGAGAATAGGGTCAGTTCTCGCGAGGGCGAAATTCTGAGTGTTCATGGTCACCCCAATCGCACCACTGTTGCCTCACCGACGTTGTTGTACCGCTCCGGTACACAAGTGAGGATGATGATTTGGCATTCCTTCCCCGCTATGGCGAGAACGGCTCCCATCAGTTTAAGCCGTTCTGGATCTGTATATCCCAGAGTATCATCTAGAATGAGAGAAGCTTCACCGTCCTTTGCAACGGTCATCGCGCATGCCAAACGGGATATCAGAGAGATCTGTTCCTTGGTGCCTCCGCTCAAGGACTCGAACGGGACATGAGAACCATCCATCGCCCGACCGGAAACCGACAAGTCCTCGGTTACCTCAACCTCAAAGGAATCGTTAAACACCAAGCGTCCGAGCCTCTCGATTTTCTCTTTGAGGGGAGCGACATAGGCACGACGCGCCTTATCACGTTCCTCTTTCATGGTTCCATACAGTAGCTTGGCCGCTTGAGCCCTCCGCATCATTGCTGTGTTTTCTTGCCTTATGTGATCGAGATGACTCCGGGTCGCATCCAGCTTCTCATGCAACCCCTCTTCTCCGAAGACCTTGAGACGGGTCTGCACTTCTATATTTTCTTCCTGTGCCGCTTCACGTTTCCTCTCTACCGTCCCCAAAGAACCCTGCGCCGCTTCCGCCAGGGCTCTTACTCGATCAGGTTCCTTGTCGCGGAGACCTATCCCGGCAGATCTTGCGTTCTCCTCTTCCGTACAGACGAGATTGGTGGATTTCGAATGCTCCAATTCGAGGTTGTCGTCGGAGGCGATCTTTCGGGATCGCCTAAGTTCGTCCTCGGCACGCTTTAGTTCTTCAGCCTTGAGGTCAAGCTCCACCCTCACTTTCTGGTATCGTTCCCTCAGTCCATCGCGCACCCTGCGGGTTGCATCCAGTTCCGTTCGGGCGTCCTCCCATACCTTGTTGGCTTTTCCAAGCCCTGCCTCCGCACTTCGCAACCCTTCCTTCGCGGCTTCGAGATTTTCAGGGAGCCTGGGTTCCAGCATCCGAGTTTCCGGATAAGCGGGAACGCTTTTCCCCAACCCTATGACTTTTCCTTCCAACTCCATATAGGTCAGATCGCGAAGATTTTCTTTCTCGATTTCCTTCTGTCTTGCTATGGACTGCTGCGCTTCCCGCTGTGCATCATAAGACTGCCTTGCCTCATCCGCATTGCTCACTCCGGCATCATTGCATACGGCATCAAGTTCCTGTTTTGTCTCTTCAACCCTTTTTGACAGCTCGGATGAACTGGCCCCGGCTGTCACCTCTATTTGCAAGGACCCGGGAATCGTCACACGGACCCGATCAGAAACGGGTAAACTGCGCTCCTCGTTTTTTGAGATTGTGGTTCGCTCTTCATCAATACAAAAATCAAGATCGGCCAGCCCTCTCAGTAAAATATTCGGCGCACCCGTCTCCAACTTTGCCAGAGCTGTAATGCACGAGCGTTCGGCCTCCCGAATTTTTTTCAAGATCGCTTCGTCTATGCGGTTCGTCGCCAACAACTCACCAGCCAGCAGAGCAGCCCTTTCCCGGGCATGATCAATGCGGTCTTTACGTTCCCTCAGTTGCTCCAGGTGCAACTTATTGTTGAAGTAGTCAAAATCCGTACGGTGGAGATTGAGGAGTGATTCGGCCTCTTTGTGTCCAGCTTCAGTTTTAGTCGCGACCGATTGTGCCGTCTCCAGATCGTCCTCCGCCTTCCTAACCGACACGGTGGATGATGCACTCGATTCGTCGAGTTTCACGTGTGCCTTCGCGGCCTTGGAAACCGCATCGATGAGGTCCCGACGTACTTCCTTGTCGCGCTTCGCAGCCTGCTCGGATTTTTGGACCGATTCCAGCTTGAGGCGGGCTGTTTCCAGGGCAGTCTCCAACCCCTTGATTTCATCGAGAGACTTTGCATGATTGGAGACATCCCGCCGGAGATCCTCCTCCAGCCCCCTTAAACGTTCCAGTTCCCGGCCAAGCTCCGCGGCACGAACGATATCCCTTTCAAGGCCCTGGATCTGCGTTTTCAGTAAAGCAACTTCAGTCTCTGATTTTTCCTGGGCTTCCCGAATTCCCTGCAGATCCTTTTTTTCGCTGCCTCGCTCCGTAAAATAGCGCCCATACTCCCCCCGCACCTTATCGAACAGACTTTCCTCCCGAGGGTCCGCCTGGTGACTACCGGCAGCAATATCGAGCGCAGCCGACAATGATGTCTGCTTTGATAAATCGGCCTGTCGGACCGCTTCACCTTGCTGAATGCAGAGCGCTTTCCACAGGTCCATGTCAATGGTTTCTCGGAGAATTTCCTCGGCACGTTCATGAGCCTCACGCCCGGTATGGTTTTCCGGCTTGGGATTCGTGACCGTAAGAGTGGTCCCTGGTTTTTTGTGAAATCGCTTGAAGTATGTAAAAACGTAGGGACCGCTTTCCGCCTCCAGTTCAATCTCCGTACCTACATCCCGCGCTACAGGCTGAATGGCTTTGACGTCACTGTGCTTGCTCGAGTCGAGATAATCGAAAAGAATCCTGATTGCCTCACTGAGGCTGGTTTTCCCAGCTTCATTCGGTCCTTCCACGATGGTGAGTCCCTGGGGTCCGAATCGCACCTCGGATTCATCAATCCCCCGGTAATTGGTCAGACGGAGACGGAGAAGTCTCATCGTTCCCTACCTGCAAGCCTGACAAGGAGAGCAAGCGCATCCCGCGAAGTGACCGAATCGGGGCCTCCCGATTCCTCGACATTGGACCGCAACCGTTCAACGGTGCAACTGGTAAATCCTGAAAAACCAAGATCCATGAAATCGGCATCCTCTGGAATAACGGCGAGATTATCCGTACGCGTCTCAACCGCGCCCAGAATCTCCTGAGCATGAGAGAGAAGTTCTTCAAGCTCGCCATGGAACGATAGCGAGAGTGCGCCGACAAAGCACAATTTGACAATGGTTCGTTCTTTATCTTCAAGCTTCGCAAGCCAGCCGCGCAGCGCCTCGATGTCTTCCTTTGTGTTGAGGTCTACCGATTCACGCGCGATGAACTTCCATCTTCCGACATTCACCTCTTTCGTGGTTACACCCTCTTCGTTGATTGTGACGACCAGGGCAAATCCGGGCTTCACCTCGTCGTAATCCGTTGGTTCGGGAGTGCCGGCATACCATATCCGGCCGCTGCCACCAACCTCAGTAAGAGAGTGTCGATCTCCGAGAGCCAAGTAATGAACCTTGTTCCGTGCTATTGCGTTTTCCGCTGCATGAAGGGAGATAAGTGCCGGGTCATCGGGATTGGGAGAGAAGTTATCCACCATTCCATGGGCAACACAAACGCGCAGCCTATCGTCAGTGGGTTCCAGTTTTCCAGTCGTCAAGGCAACCAGATCCTGCAGGGGGCGTTTCGATGTCCAGGGTATCCCTACAACCTCAATACCCTCGTCAACACGAATGGGGGTCGTGTCCTCAAGCACATGGACGTGAGCCGGTTTCCGCTCCAGGAAGGTCGTGCTGCGGTAAACGGATGCCGCGTTGAGCGGGTCATGGTTTCCGGGAAGCAGATATACGGAAACCGGCACATCCTTCAAGGCCTCGAGGGCACGTGAGACGGTCTTCCGGTCAACCAAGTTTGACTCGAATACATCCCCGCAGACCACCATAAACTGGCAATCTTCTTCTTTGGCAACGTACCCAAGTTTACGGATGGCATCAAATCGGGATTGGGCGAATCTCTCCTGAACCCCTTCAGAAAGAAAGTGCCGGGTTATCCCCAACTGCCAATCACCTGTATGGAGGAATCGGATCATCTGCTATTCCGTTTTACCTCTGTTTCTTTTTCTACAAGTGGAGCATCAGATTCTCTAATCAAATGCATGTATCGGCTCCCCCAATGGCGAACGATCGAGTTCAGCGGCGCGTTTTTTGCGTCCGCTGGAACGCCTTGTTGGCCATGACATCATGCAACCCACCTGATACATACTTATGCAGAACGCTAGAGACTAATGTTTGATATGGGATACCTTCTTCAAGCGCACGCCTTTGAAGTAACGCTAAATCACGATTTGAAATCCTGATATTAATGCGCTTATCTTTTTTGAAGGTTTCCTCTGCCACTGATTGAAGATATTTTTTCCGCTTAGGCGTTAGCACAGATTTAAGTTCGCCCGCCTCAAATGCATAAAGGATTTCTTTTTCCTCTTTGCTAAGTTTATATTCACTCATTATACTTCTCCGAGATGCTGCTTCGTAGCTTTTCTGCTGGGGATTACGGTTTTAAGAAATATCTCTTTTCGATCCTCAATATATGGCACAAGGTATACGTAATTATCAACATCAATAACAAATATGCATTGCTCTGGATATTTTCCGCGATTTGGATGTTCGATATCATCCAGTAGCCGTCCTTGCTGCATATAGAAGACAATATCCTCAAAGGAAATTCCTCGTTCTGCGATCAGCTGCTGGTTCTTTGTAGAATTCCAATTAATTGGCTTCATAGTGTGAAGCATAGCACGAGAGTGTGCCTATTGGCATCATATGAAATTGAATGGCGACAGTCTATCAGGCCGCGGGGACAATGGGGACAGATCACGATTTTAAACCTTCTGGCAGGAGGATAGCCAAGCGGACTATCCCTGATCCAGCTTTCGTGCCAACGCCCAGGGAGCGAAAGATGCCCTCATTACGATACGCGGGGAATCCACACAGTCCTGGACCGCTATCCCAAATGACCGCCGGTGAGCCTACCGAGCCCTGTGACGACTGATTAAAGGACCCGAAACCGTCCCCGGTTTTCCCGCGGTTTTCCCGAACGCCGGATGCCGAGTACGAGAAGAGTGAACCGGCGTTGATCGAGAGGCTGCTGGAGGTGCGCCGGCGGCTGGTGATAGCGGACCTGGGCGAGGGAATCGCCACCGCGCACTGGCCGGCGGCCTGATCCCCCCCACCCGGCCCGGCACCCTATCGACGCGAAGTGGCAATGGAAGTGGCAACGGGGTCAGACTTGATTGATATCTTACAGAGAAATACAAAAATAAATCGAGTCTGACCCCATCGGTCCCGATACTTGCTTGTTGGATATGAATCGTCCCATCTAGTTCGGACGATTTTCGAGTCAAAAACATGGCGTATGCTTGATGGGTTGTCAAGAAGGGATGCACTCGGTCTGTGTTTGAATCGAGTGTGTATCGTCAACAGCAGGGGACCGGCCTTCAGCCAGCCGCCGATCGGCAAGGCGCCAACAGCGTAAGGAGAATGGGATTAGTTCTCGCATTATAACATCCTTGCACCCGACGTAGACTAACGTCTGGCAAGACCCCTTCGTATTGAATTTCCCGGCGCCCTTTATCACGTGACCTCACGAGATGATCGGTGCGAAGTGATTTTCGAGGACGACGAAGATCGCTTGATATTTCTGCGCAATGCGAGAATTGATCCTGTCGCTCCCTCCAAGGGGCGTCGGATCCCCTCTCTCCCCGTCCCTCCCCCGGAAAGGGAGGGGACGTTGCGCGCGGCAGCGGTGCCGACGGGCCTGCGGCATCGGATCACGACGACGCAGTGCACCGCCGGCGGGCGGGGGCGCTGGGCTAGCCGAGAAGACCGACCGGCTCCTCAAGGAGCGTTATGAACATTACAATAGTTGTTGTATAATGGAAATATGGAAAAAAGCACCGCGATTCCTGTTCTCGAATCCCTCTCGTCGGGGTTGCGACTGGATGTGTACCGGCTGCTGGTCAAGAAAGGGCCGAGCGGCATGGTCGCGGGCGAAATCGCCGCAACGCTCGATATCCCCCCAAGCAATCTCTCGTTCCACCTGAAGGCGCTGACCCAGGCCGGCCTGCTAACCGTGGAACAGGAGGGCCGCTTTCAGCGCTATCGGGCCAACATCCCGTTAATGCTGGATTTGATTGCTTATCTGACTGAGGAGTGTTGCTCGGGGGACCCCCATCTGTGCATGGACATGCGTGCTGTATCGAAGTGCTCCGACACGGTATTGCCCCCGATTTCACCAACTCAGGTGAAGCCCTGAACTATGAACATTCTCTATTCTCTGCACCGGCAACTCCTGCCGTTCGATCTTGGCCCTCGTAGTGTGAAGCCTTCTTCGCGCCACCCCCCGCCGAGTTGGAGACTGAGTGCGCGCACCTGCGAACGGGACCGGACCCGATTGGAACAATTTTATCGTGACCCTTGATTCGATTCTTGATGGAGTCTCAAAATGAAAGCTATCCAGGTGTTTGGCCCGCCGCTGTGCTGTAGCACGGGGGTGTGCGGTATCGATGTCGATCAGGCTTTGGTCAGCTTCTCGGCTGACGTGGACTGGGCCAAACAGAATGGGGCACAGATCGAGCGCTTCAATTTGGCGCAGCAACCGATAGCTTTTGCTGAAAATCCGGTTGTGAAGGGTTTTCTGGATCGCTCCGGCCAGGAATCGCTGCCGCTGATCCTGGTCGACGGCGAAGTGGCCTTGGCGGGCCGCTACCCCAACCGCGCGGAGTTGGCCCGCTGGGCGGGCATCACTACGGAACAGAAACCGCAAGGCAGTTGCTGCTCCGGCAGCCGCTGCTGAACGTAGGAGAGCAACCATGCGGTTTCTCGATCATCCTCCGCGCTTTCTCTTCTTCACGGGCAAGGGCGGTGTGGGCAAGACCTCCATTGCCTGCGCCGCCGCCGTGCAGCTTGCGGCAGCAGGCAGGCGCGTGCTGCTGGTCAGTACCGACCCGGCCTCGAACGTCGGCCATGTATTCGGAGTGAGCATCGGCAATCAGATCATGGCCATTCCCACCGTGGCCAACCTGTCTGCATTGGAAATCGACCCGCAGGCGGCGGCCCAAGCCTATCGGAATCGCATCGTCGGCCCGGTGCGGGGCGTGCTGCCCGACCGGGTGGTCACGGGCATCGAGGAACAGCTCTCCGGTGCCTGCACCACGGAAATCGCCGCCTTCGACGAGTTCACTGCGCTGCTGACCGACTCGGCGCTGACGGCGGACTACGCACATATCATCTTCGACACCGCACCAACCGGGCACACCATCCGTCTGTTGCAATTGCCCGGCGCATGGAGCGGATTCCTGGAGGCCGGGAAGGGCGATGCGTCTTGTCTCGGCCCCCTCGCCGGGCTGGAGAAACAACACACGCAGTACAAGGCCGCCGTCGAGGCTTTGGCCGACCCGCTACGCACCCGCTTGATTCTGGTCGCCCGGGCGCAGCGCACCACGCTACGTGAAGTCGCCCGCACGCAGGAAGAACTCGCCGCCATCGGCCTGTCACGACCACACCTCGTCATCAACGGAGTGCTCCCGGCCGGTGAAGCGGCCCAGGATGAATTGGCGGCAGCGATCTACGAGCGTGAGCAAGCCGCATTGAACGCGATTCCCGAGCCGTTGAAGAGCTTGCCGACGGATCAGGTGACCCTCAAACCCTTCAATCCGGTCGGCCTGGATACCCTCCTCCGACTGTTCGACGCCGACGCCTCTCCATCGCGAGCCGCGGAAGGCTCGCTGATCGCTCCGGACACCCCCGGCCTCTCGGCATTGGTCGATGGCATCGCCGCAGGCGAGCATGGCTTGGTGATGCTGATGGGAAAGGGCGGCGTCGGCAAGACCACCCTGGCCGCCGCGGTGGCAGTTGAACTGGCCGATCGCGGTCTGCCGGTACACCTCACCACTTCCGACCCGGCGGCGCACCTCACCGAAACCTTGGACGGCTCGCCGGCCGACCTCACCGTCAGCCGGATCGACCCGAAGGTCGAAACCGAACGCTATCGTCGACATGTGCTGGAAACCAAGGGCGCGCAGATCGATGCGGAAGGTCTCGCCCTGCTGGAAGAAGACTTGCGCTCGCCCTGTACCGAGGAAATCGCCGTGTTCCAAGCCTTCTCGCGCGTAATCCGCGAGGCGGGCAGGAAATTCGTGGTAATGGATACCGCCCCTACCGGTCATACCCTGCTGCTGCTCGACGCCACTGGAGCTTATCACCGGGAAATCACGCGCAAGAGAGACCACAAGGGGCCGCACTTCACAACGCCGATGATGCGTTTGCAAGACCCGAAACAGACCAAGGTGCTGCTGGTCACGCTGGCGGAAACCACGCCCGTGCTGGAAGCGGCCAACCTGCAAGCCGACTTGCGCCGCGCCGGCATCGAGCCTTGGGCCTGGATCGTCAATAACAGCGTGGCGGCTGCCCGGCCGCACTCACCGTTACTGCATCAGCGTGCGCGCAATGAGCTGCAAGAAATCGATGCCGTCGCCACCCGCTATTCCAAGCGCCATGCCGTCGTTCCGCTGCTGAGAGAAGAACCCGTCGGGCCGGAACGCCTGCGTATGCTGATCGATCCGCAGGCTCAGAAAGACGTTCACGTTTATCCGATACCTCATGACCTCCAGTCCCGTGACGGTTAGACCGGAAACCCCGATTGAGGACATCACGGGTCTTCTGATTGTTCATTACATCAATGGCGTTCCAGCCGTCGACGACGCGGGCCGGTTACCCGGCACCGTCACCGCGGAGGATCCGATCCACCGTGAGGCCGACGAACGGTTCGAACCCCGGGAATCCATCAGGAGCCGGCGTCATTTCCCGTATCGACACCCCGAGTCGCCCGCAGGAACCCGAAAACCCAATGCAAAGAGAAGATTGACATGACAATCGCTCTGTTGATTTTTCTCGTCACCCTCGTACTGGTGATCTGGCAGCCGCGCGGGCTGGGTATCGGCTGGAGCGCGGCGCTCGGCGCCGTCCTGGCGCTGCTGTCCGGCGTGGTTCAGCTCGGGGATATTCCGACTGTCTGGCACATCATCTGGAACGCCACCGCCACCTTCATTTCCATCATCATCATCAGCCTGCTACTGGATGAAGCGGGCTTGTTCGAATGGGCGGCATTGCACGTCGCGCACTGGGGCGGCGGGAAAGGACGGTTGTTATTCGCGTTGATTATCCTGCTCGGCTCGGCGGTTTCCACCTTGTTCGCCAATGACGGCACGGCGCTGATTCTCACGCCGATCGTGATGGCCATGCTGCTCGCGCTCGGATTCAGTCCGGAAGCGACGCTCGCGTTCGTGATGGCGGCGGGTTTCATCGCCGACACCTCCAGCCTGCCGCTGATGGTGTCCAATCTGGTCAACATCGTCTCGGCCAATTTCTTCGACATCGGCTTCAAAGAATATGCCAAGATCATGGTCCCGGTGGATATCGCCGCGATCGGCGCCAGCTTGGCAGTACTCTTGCTCTACTTCCGCACCAACGTCCCGGCACGCTACGACGTGAACCAACTCAAACAGCCGAACGAAGCCATTCGCGATGTAACCACATTTCGCGCCGGCTGGTTGGTGCTGGTGCTGCTGTTGATCGGGTTCTTCGGCCTCGAACCGCTGGGTGTTCCGGTCAGCGCCGTGGCCGCGACCGGCGCGCTGCTGCTGCTCTCCGTGGCGGCACGCGGACATGTCATCAACATCCGCAAGGTGCTTCGTGAGGCGCCTTGGCAAATCGTGATCTTCTCGCTGGGGATGTATCTCGTGGTCTATGGGCTTCGCAACGAAGGCCTTACCGGACACATCGCCGGACTGCTCGACTACTTTGCGCAAAGGGGCGTATGGGGTGCCGCGTTCGGAACAGGCATTCTTGCTGCGCTGCTGTCCTCAGCCATGAACAACATGCCGACAGTGCTGGTAGGCGCGCTTTCCATCAAGGCCACGAGTGCAACCGGGGTGATCAAGGAAGCGATGATCTATGCCAACGTGATCGGCTGTGATCTAGGCCCGAAGATCACACCCATCGGGTCATTGGCAACGCTGCTATGGCTCCATGTCCTGGCGCGCAAGGGGATGACGATCACTTGGGGCTATTACTTCAAAGTGGGCATCGTACTCACGGTGCCGGTACTGCTTGTCACGTTGGCTGCGCTGGTACTGCGTCTCAATCTCGCAGGATGAGGGGAAGCCGCAGCCAAGACTATCCGACGAATGCCGGCTCGCCGCGCCGTCCCCGTCCCGCGATCCGCGCCGCCCACGCTACGACCGGGCGCTGCAGGATCTCCTGGTGGATGCCCCGCGCACGGCAGACGATGTCGTAGCCCAGCTCTCCGGTCTCAGGCCACATCTTCCGAGATGTCGATGCCCTTGGATATGCTGTTTCAAGGTGGACTGTTGGATACCGAGGGCGCACCGCGACCTATAGGCCAAGCCTCCCGTTTCCGGAGCAGTGAATACCCAAATACCCATATGTCAAGCCTGACCCGGGGACATCTACTTCTTTCTGGGATTGTCATTTCCGACCTGTAGAACTCTTACCATCTGACTAACTAATTCGTTTACATTGACGTTTGCGTCCAGATTGAAGTTGAAACTACAGGACCGAATGGAAAAGATCAGCATTAAAAGTAGAATGTTAGCCCAGTTTTTTCGCGACCCAATCTTCTGGGCGGCAGACTGTATTAACCGAGCAAGGCTCGGGTTAAGCTTCTCGGCTTCCGAAGCTGTTTCAGCCGGTGTCTTATTTGTTTGCTGGGCTCTTCCGAGCAGGCGCGCCAATTCAGATAATACCTCGAATGTCGCCCACGGCGCTTGAACAACAGAGATAACATCACTTTCGATATTGAACGTCCCGTCAATGACATTTCCGATGTTATGGCAGCGGGGGCATTGAGATCTATTCCCGGTGAGTTTTAGTTTATGGACGTTGTTAGCGACAATCCCGCTAGGGAAAATCAACTTGCAGTGGGAACAATAGGCTGGAATATCCATCACGTTTAATTCTATTCCGAAATGCAGCGATACTTGACACGTGCTGTGCTACCTCACGCGATATTCTCTGATTCTCGACTGCTCAATCGGTAAATGCATCGTCGTCAGTGTGAACACCTTGCCGTCGGTGGCTTGAAGCAGGCGCCGCATATCCTCTCGGCGAATCTTGAAACCCCGCCCCACAATACAGGCAATCACATCATACCCAGCTTTGACAGCACCTGGATACAAGGAATCGGTTTTCGTTGACTGAACAGGGACGTATGCGCACCCCGTGGGAGAGCCATCCCAGCAGCTGTGCACTCGCTTCGTAGCCCTTGCGCGCCCGCCTTGTCGCCCGAATGAGGCTTGGGTGACGCTGTTGGCACGCACGCCCCACACCTAGCCGTCGATCCGCCGGGGCAGATCATCAGGCACCGCCAGCGCCCGCGATGAGAGCGGCACCCGCCGCGGCTTTCCCCTCTTAGCGAAGGGCAAGTGGGCGGGCTCGGTTTGTCCTGGTCCTTACTTGGCTGTAACGCGGATTAATTTCGACTGCTTATAACAGAAAACCACCGGATGCTTCTTATTCTCTGTTGCACTTTCCGCCGGTGTAAACAATATCTCGGAAAGCCCGAGGGTAACCACATCGGCAGCGCCTTCACCTACCGCAATTGCGGTTTTCTCGCCGGGCTTAAGCCCCTTCGTGTAAAGCCGATAGATGTCGCACTTCGCCCCATCTGATTCTGTCACCGTACTTAAGGGATTGCCAAGTTCTTCAATGACAGCTATCCGGTTCTCGCCAACTACGAACTGCCCGACGTTGATGGGTGTCGGCCGATTGGCCTCCATCCACACGGAGCAGCCCGAAAGTGAGAACAAACCTGCAACACCAACTACGAGAAGCACCTTTCGAGAAGCATTCTTCATTATCATCATTCGTTCCTCATATGCGTTCGTAGCACCCATGCTGCCCACTTGTGTAAACAATCCTCCGCCCCGAGCAAGGGTTGGCCGGCTCGTGTCCCGGAGTACCCTGCAACATCCATCGCGGCCCCCATCGCTCGCTTGCAGGCGTGAGGATGACTTGGCATCCGGTTTGACCGGCCGGTTGAAAGGCGACGCGGCGTGGGGACGCTTGGTGGATGTTGCCATTGCTGCGGCGACGCGCTACCCGTCATCGGAGATCGGGCCGGCGACGCCTGCCGCATCGACGATCGGCCCTGGAATCCCGGGATGAAATCCGCCGCGTGGCCCGATGGCGGCGGACTGGATCAGAGATCGCCGAGCGGGCGAACGAAGGTGTATTCGGCGGGTCGGATCACCAGCTCTTCGACTGCCTCGTGCACGTTGCCGCCGAGCAGGCTGAAGGGCAGCGAGGCCACGAACACGGCGGTGGTCACCACGGTCCCGATGAGCGAGGCCGGACGGACCAGGATCAGATCGGCCATCATCGACCCGGCGGAGGGCTGATTGCCGAAGCCCGAATAGGACTCGGCGGCGGCCGCCACCCCGGGCAGGCCGGCCCCGGCCAGGGCCATTGCCAAGGCCAATCCGTAGCTCAGAAGCTTCTTTTGAAACAGACGCATAACGGCAAACCTCCGGTATGGGCGATCAGCAAACGGCCCCAGGCACCGATCCGGCATCTCCTAATGCTGCACAACCGCGAGAGAAAATCGCGGGGCCTCCGATATAAACGACGCCTCGCCCCAATACTTTAACCGATTCCCGCCCCGGCGGACCGTACGGGCCGCTTCGCTGGGCCGACCGCGCTCGGCGGTCTCAGCGATGCAGGGTCATCTCGACCTCCACGCCCCGCTCGACCGTCTGGCGCAGGGTGCACGCGGCACCTGCCCGGGTCGCGGCGTCGACGCGATTCTCGGGCAGTTCCGGCCAACGGACGTCCATGTTCACCGCGTCGATACGGTAGGGACGGTCGCGGTAACGCCAGCGCACATGGATCTGCAGATCCGCTACGCCGGTCTCGATCTGGCGGGCGTAGCTCGCCAGCACCGCATAGGTACACAGCGCCAGCGACGTCACGAACATCTCCATGGCACCGAACCGCAATCTCTCCCCGTCGGCCGTGACGCTCAGCCCGTCCTCGTACAGGTCGCGGGCGGTGAGTTCGGTCTCGCCCAGTAATCGGATTTTCACGCGGTTCGCATCCTGAAATCAGGCGCGGGGTGTCAGATATGGGCCGAGACGATGGCGACCTCGTCGCCGTCGCGCACTTGGGTCCCGGGATCGGCGAACGACTTGTTGACCGTGACCTTGACCGCGTCCGATTGCAGGACGCCGGCCCAACGCGGGCCGCGCTCGCGCAGCCAAGCGAGCAGGCCGGTGATA
>VAOU01007823.1_pt1 | contig 15989 bp, 13 predicted proteins | sample 3393871 | NCBI WGS metagenome assembly VAOU01 (sample SAMN08290440, study PRJNA428436) | hydrothermal vent metagenome | isolation source: Deep-sea hydrothermal vent chimney | place: Atlantic Ocean: South-mid Altantic Ridge | depth 1820 m m
AAATCGATATTCAGGCGCCGACAGCAACGCTGTATATCGTGCAGGGAATATTCGCCCATCAACGGGACCTGTGCCAGTGGCTTGTGGCCGGTTTGTTTCAAAATAGGACCCAGCAGGATTGGCTTCCAGCACACCGCGTAGTCGTGTCGACCGGCAACTGCTGCAATACCCTGGGCGCCGATATAGCCATAGGGAGAGGAAAGATCAAAATAGAAATCAATAATCTTTGGATTATTGCTCATGTAATTTATTCCTCTTATGTACTGTACTGGGTATGTGCTGTACTGGAATATTGAACGGTTATCAGCAATCGCATCTGGATGTGTTCAGAACAACTCCACTCCGATTGCGGTGGCTTCGCCACCACCGATGCATAAAGCAGCAACACCACGCTGTTTTTTAAAGCGTCGCAGGGCATGAATCAGCGTCACAATAATACGGGCCCCGGAACAGCCCAGTGGATGACCCAAAGCGCAGGCACCGCCGTGCACATTGACTTTATCATGTGGCAGTTTCAAATCGTGCATACCGGCCATGGTAACAACGGCAAAAGCTTCGTTGATTTCATAGAGATCGACGGTGTCTGTTGTCCAATCCAGGTTTGCCAGCAATTTGTGTATGGCACCGACCGGAGCGGTAGTAAACCAGGCCGGCTCCTGGGAATGGGTGCTGTGGCCGAGAATACGAGCCAGTGGCGTGATATTGCGGCGTACTGCTTCGGACTGGCGCATTAGTAGCAAGGCCGCACCGCCATCGGAGATGGAACTGGAGTTGGCTGCAGTCACCGTGCCGTCCTTGCGAAATGCCGGGCGCAGAGCGGGAATATTATCGATTCTGGCTTTCAGTGGTTGTTCATCGGTGTCGATGATGGTTTCACCCTTGCGGGTTTTCTGGGTAACGGAGACGATCTCGTCGGTAAAAGCGCCGTCATGGATGGCTTGCTGTGCCCGTTTGACGGATTCGATAGAGAAATTATCCTGATCTTCACGAGTAAAGCCGTAGTGATCAGCTGTAGCTTCAGCGTAACAACCCATCAATTTGCCTTGGTCATAGGCATCCTCCAGACCATCAAAAAACATGTGATCCAGTACCTGCTGATGACCCATTCGCAAGCCTTTGCGGGCCTTCGGCAGGAGATAGGGTGCGTTGCTCATGCTTTCCATGCCGCCTGCGACCATGATCCGATTGCTGCCGGCCAGTAGCAGGTCGTTGGCGAGCATTGTGGCTTTCATGGCCGAGCCGCAGACCTTATTGATGGTGGTACATCCGGTTGCATAGGGCAGGCCGGCCGCGAGCGCCGCCTGTCGGGCTGGCGCCTGTCCCAATCCGGCTGGCAGGACGCATCCCATAATTGCTTCATCAACATCTGCCGGATCAATGCCGCTATCAGCAAGTACGGCAGCGATGGCCGCTGCACCCAGATCTGTGGCTGCAAAAGATTGCAGATCACCCTGGAAGCCACCCAATGGAGTTCTTCGGGCGGCGGTGATGACAACGGGATCTTTATCCATAGTGAGCTCCATATAATTTAATTAAAATAATGTAATAACAGAGTCTCTTGCAAAATTCGTGAGCGGCGATCTGCTTCCCCACTTCGACCCATTTCCGAGTTGAAATTTCGCTCCATGGAACCACCATGCAACTCATCCCATCCCAAAATTGGACTCAAAGCGGGATTGAATATCATCCACCCTGGGTTTTGTAAGAGGCTCAATATATTATCCCATAAATAACATTAGCGACTTTCCTGGAATAGTTCACGGCCAATCAACATCCGTCGAATTTCGTTGGTGCCAGCACCAATTTCATATAGCTTGGCATCCCGAAGCAGTCGGCCGGTGGGAAATTCGTTGGTATAACCGACGCCCCCGAGGGCTTGAATCGCCTCGAGAGCCATCCAGGTGGCTCTTTCCGCTGCGTACAATATCGCGCCGGCGGCATCTTTGCGTGTGGTTTCATGGCGATCACAGGCTTGTGCCACGGCATACACGTAGGCACGACAGGCATTCATGGTGGTATACATATCGGCCATTTTTGCCTGCATGAGTTGAAATTCACCGATGGCACGGCCAAATTGCCGGCGTTCATGTACATAGGGCACGACCACATCCAGGCAAGCCTGCATGATCCCCAGGGGGCCACCCGCAAGTACCGTACGCTCATAGTCCAGTCCACTCATCAAGACGCTAACGCCCTCATCGACCTTGCCCAAAACATTTTCTGCAGGAACCTGGCAATCCTCAAAGATCAGTTCGCAGGTATTGGAACCGCGCATCCCCAGTTTGTCGAGTTTCTGAGCCGTGGAAAAGCCGGCAAAACTTTTTTCAATCAAAAATGCGCTGATACCATGTGATCCGGCATCTGGCCGTGTTTTGGCGTAAACCACCAGGACATCGGCATCGGGGCCATTGGTAATCCACATTTTGTTGCCGTTGAGAACAAATCCATCACCCCGGCGTTCGGCACGGGTTCGCATACTGACAACGTCAGATCCGGAGCCAGGTTCACTCATGGCCAAGGCCCCAACGGATTGGCCATCAATCAGGCCAGGCAGATACTGCTGTTTCTGGGCTACGGTACCATTACGGAAAATCTGGTTCACACACAGATTGGAATGGGCGCCATAGGACAGGCCGACGGCAGCCGAGGCTCGACTGATTTCTTCCATGGCGATCACATGTTGTAGATAACCCATGCCACTGCCACCGAGACTTTCATCCGAGACTGTAATACCCAGTAAACCCATGGCACCAAATTTTTGCCACAAATCGGCTGGAAAATTATTGTCGATATCGATCCGGGCAGCACGTGGAGCGATTTCCTTGTCGGCGAATTGTCGGATAGCATCACGCAGCAGATCCGTGGTCTCACCATGGTTAAATTGCAGACTCGGGTAGTGGCTCATATCAAATCCCTGGCAGACTGTAAAATTAGAATATTTTGTAACGATTCAGCATATTTAGATTTTGCTTCAGTACCAGGCGTTTTCGCACGGAGAATGTGAGCATATAGGTCATAGGTGACCATTTGAGTACGAACACACGCCGTAATGGGACAAAAGATGAATGCGCTGAATCGTTACAATATTTTTAGGTGGCCGTGGCATGGATCAGTCCAGCAAGCAGATCAGCGTTTGGGTCATGCTGGCGCAAAGATTTTTTTGACCGTCAGTGACTGCATAGACATCCACCAAAGTAATGGTGAGTGTTCGACCAGCCTTGCGAACAGTGCCTTGTGCCAATAGTTGTGCTCCCCGTGCAGGAGCAATTAAGTTGATTTTGAATTCTACGGTTAGAACCCGGCTGTTGACGGGCATCAACGTATAGGCAGCGTAGCCACCGGCGGAATCCGCAATGGTGCTGGTGATACCGGCATGAAAAAAACCATCTTGCTGACACAGGTCTTGCCGGAAGGGTAGGGCAATCTCGCAATAGCCTGGTTTTATTGTGCCCAGTCGTGCACCCAGCAAACTCATAACGGACTGTTGGGTGAAGCTATTCTGAACCCGAGCCTGCCAGTCTGGGTCGACCGCTCGTAATTTCCCTGTAGCTGTGAGGTGTTCAGAAACATCAGTCACGGGAATGCTGCTCCAGTACGGCCAGTTGTTCCCTGCAGCCTTGCTCAATCCGGCTCAGTGCTGCCAGGGTTTGCTCAATGTCGTGGCTTTGTTGAATCAGACGTTGTTTGCGGTCGTCGATCCTTTCCAGAAAGTAATGCAATTGGCCAATTTCACCAGATTCTGCATCATACATTGCAATCATTTCTGCGATTTCGACCAATGAGAAACCCAATCGTTTGCCTCGTAGAATCAGCTTTAATCGAATTTTATCACGCCTTTGGTAGAGACGCTGTATACCATGGCGCTCAGGGTCGAGCAAGCCTTGCTGCTCATAGTAGCGAATCGTTCGGGTGGTGATACCAAACTCCTGTGCCAGATCACCAATACTGAAATTTATGGAGTGCGACTGATCCTGTTCGGGTCGTTCGCCGGTGGCAATTTTTGGGTGCATGTCGAAGTCAGGAATCCAGAAAACTATATTGACGTTTACGTTAACGTCAATTTACCTTTTAGGCAGATGTTTGTAAAGCGTTATGTGCAAACTTGTGAGCCCAGGAGGCTGTCCGAGAATTCGGCTTTACTATGACAATAACGACACCATTGCCACCGCAGATTTATACAAAATATCACCGTTTCTGGGACGGACACTACTTAAGTTCTTACCGTGTGGGCCGATATATCTCTATGATTATATGACAAGAGGCGAAAGTGAAAGGGGTCATATTCAATGTCTTCGACACATTTGTGGTCGAGCGCTTCGGGGCAGATGCCTATGAGGCATTACTAGACTCCTGTACGCTGCAAACCCGGGAACCCTTTGTAGGGCCGGGTACGTACCCTGATGCGGATTTTGCTGAGCTGATTATCAAGGCATCCCAGCAGTTGAATCTACCTACCCCCGACCTGTTGCGAGCCTTTGGTCATTTCTGTTTGCCCAGGCTCGTCGACAAGTTGCCCGAGCTGCTTGAAGGGCATACCGCCAAGAGTTTTCTATTGTCGGTGGAAAATGTTGTACATATTGAGGTTCACAAACTCTATGCCGATGCATTGACACCGACCTTTCGTTATCTGGATCCCGCCCCCAGTCATTTGTCAATTCAATACAGTTCACCTCGTCGTCTCTGCCACTTGATGGAGGGTCTATTGGACGGAGTCAGCGAGCACTTTGCTACGACTATCAGCTATCACCAGTCACAGTGCATGCTTGATGGTGCGGAAAGCTGTGTATTCGATCTGGAATTTTTGGCTCAGCAGGGAGGATGATTGTGACAAATTTTTCCACTGAAAAAATTCTTACCCGTAGGTTAGATCGAGCTACCAAACGTATCGAGATACTGGAAAAGATGATCGAGACCACATCACGTGATCTCTTTTTGGCGAACCAGCAAACTATTCAGGAGAAGGAATACATTGAGAGCTTGCTAGAATCGATGGGTGTATCCCTTATTGTGGTTTCTCACGATGGAATCATCCGGCAAGTCAATGCTGAGACGATACGTTTGCTTGGGTACCCTGCGGAGCAATTGCTCGGAAAGCAGTTTGCAGAGCTATTGGGAGATAATCGGTTTGAGGAGTTGATTACCGATGTGGCCTTCAGCCAGTATGAGTGGGCCTACACCGCCCACGATGGCCGGAAAATCCCGGTTTTGCTCTCCGGAACGCCAGTTCGAAACAAGGCCGGAAAGGTGTGGGCCACCAGCTGTATTGCAGTAGACATCACGCAGCGCAAACGAGCCGAGGGGCAATTCAAGGTGATGATCGAAACATCGGCCGATGCAATCATGACTCTGGCCCCACCAGACTGGAGTTTTACCTCTGGAAACCCGGCTACCGTGGTTATGTTCCGTAGCCGGGATGAGCGACACTTTATCTCTTTTGGTCCGGCACAGCTGTCACCAGAGTATCAGCCGGATGGCCAGGTATCGGCCATCAAATCGCAGGAAATGATCAAATTGGCACTACGGAAGGGATCACACTTTTTCGAATGGACCCACCGGCGGCTTGATGGCCAGATCTTTCCGGCCACCGTATTGTTGGCCAGGTTTGAATTTGCCGGTGAAATGCAGCTGCTGGCGACTGTACACGATATCAGTGAGCGCAGGTATACAGAAGATCAGCTCATGCGTTTGTCTAAGGCCGTTGAGTATGCGAATGAGAGTATCGTCATTACCGACCCGCAGGGTGTAATCCAGTATGTGAATCCGGCTTTTGAGAAGTTAACTGGATACACCCTGCGAGAAGCCATAAACCAGAATCCCCGAATCTTGAAAAGTGGAGTTCAGTCTGCCGAGTTCTACGCTAATCTGTGGCAAACCATAAAGAATGGCCATGTCTGGTCTGGCCGCATAAGCAACAGAGCAAAGAATGGTACCGCTTTCATCGAAGATGTTACGATTTCTCCCATTGTTGACGATAACGGCGTCATCACCAACTTTGTTGCGGTGAAAAAGGATATTACCAAGCAGATAGCCCTGGAGACGAGAGCACTGCAGAGCCAAAAACTTGAATCGATTGGACAATTGGCGGCAGGTATTGCTCATGAAATCAATACACCGATCCAGTTTGTAGGTGACAATACCGTTTTCCTGCAGCGTGCTTTCAGTAGTTTGATACCTGTACTGGAGACTGGTCGGCAGCTGTTAGATGGTAGCAAGCAGGATGGAAAAATTGCCCCGAAAGCAGTTCTGGCTGCAGAAATAGCCTACAAGAAAGCCAAGATTGGTTTTCTTGCCAAACAGATTCCGAGGGCAGTGGAGCAATCTCTCGAGGGGATAGAGCGTGTAGCACATATTGTTTCGGCAATGAAAGAATTCTCCCACCCAAGCCAAGGTATGATGCAATCGATTGATCTGAATCATGCTATAGAGACTACCCTCACTGTGGCACGAAATGAGTGGAAATACGTGGCGGATATGGAGACCGATTTTGACCAAACACTCCCGGCCATGATGTGTCTACGTGATGAGTTTAACCAGGTGATACTCAATATCATTGTTAATGCCGCTCACGCAATTTCAGATAACACCAACGCAGGGAAGGACGGCAAGGGAGTCATTCGGGTTGTGACACGATGTGATGGTCGCTGGGCAGAGGTGAGAATCAGTGACAGTGGGACGGGGATCCCGGAGGAGGTACAGCAGAGAGTTTTTGATCCTTTTTTCACGACCAAAAAGGTCGGGCTGGGGACAGGCCAGGGACTTGCCATAGCCCGGTCTGTAGTGGTCGACAAGCATGCAGGCACCATTGATATTGATTCGGCGGTGGGAGAGGGAGCGACCTTTATCATAAGACTTCCCATACATGGGGTCGAGAACACTGCCAAAGGGTCGGTTATGTGAAAATTCTATTTGTTGACGATGAACCCCGAATCCTTGAGGGTATTGAACGGATGCTTTTTCACCTCACGGACGAGTGGGATATTATTTGCACAGAGAGTGGAGAGGCAGCGCTCGAGATATTGGACAATGAGTCCTGTCAGGTATTAGTAACCGACATGCGCATGCCCGGAATGGATGGTGCTGCGCTGCTGCAGGAAGTGTGTGTTCACCATCCGGATGTGATTCGTATCATCTTGTCGGGTCATGCCGAGCTCGAATCTGCACTTCGGGTTGTACCGGTTGCACATCAGTTTCTTACCAAGCCCTGTGCAGCCGAGACCCTGGTAGAAACGGTGGTTCGTAGCTGTCGCTTACACAAGACCCTGAAGAACAGAGAACTCAGAAAGTTGATTGGCAAGCTCAAAAACCTTCCTTCAGTTCCCCGAATCTACTCGGAACTAGGTACAGCATTGATGGATCCCGCGATGGATGCCCAGGGTGTTGCACAGATTATCAGCCAGGACCCGGCAATGTGTGCCAAAGTTTTGCAACTCGTCAATTCTTCCTTCTTCACCCGCGCTGCGCACATCTCTGATATATCCCAGGCAGTGGTTTTACTGGGGTTTCAAATGATTAAGAACCTTGTCTTGTCGGTTGAGATTTTCCATCTGTCTGCGAATACTCCAAAGCTGCCAGAAGAGTTCCATATAGAAGAGCTGCAGCGGCACGCATTATCCACAGCGCTGATTGCAAAGGATATGTTCAGCGGCCGGCTACAAGTTGATGACGCCTTCATGGGGGCTATGTTGCACGATATTGGCAAGCTCATCCTTGCTTCAGAGGCACCATGGGAGCTGGATAATGCCCTTAAGCTGGCTACTGAAGAAACCCTGCCAGTGTTTGTTGCAGAACAAAGGCTGATGGGGGTATCCCATGCTGAAATCGGCGCATATCTTCTGGGGATGTGGGGATTGCCCTATCCAATCGTAGAAGCGGTGGCAAACCACCATAATCCGATGCAATATTCTCAATGTACGACCTTCGGTATTCCCGAAGCCGTCCATCTGGCAAATGATCTGGTGAATGGTGCAGAGATTGACAGCGGCTATCTTGAGGATTTCGGTGTGACGCAGAAGTTAGCTGCTTGGCGCAAGCAGGCAGAAGATCTATGCTTGACCCGTGGAGAGAATCTATTATGACAGCGATGGATGAACAACCCCGAATCCTCTTTGTGGATGATGAGCCAAATGTACTCGAAGGGTTCGAGCGGACACTGTTTGACCATTTTGATGTGCACACAGCATTAAGTGGGGAGGCAGGTCTTGAGCTCATCAATGCCGAAGGACCCTTTGCGGTGGTCGTCTCGGACATGCGTATGCCCGGGATGAGCGGTGCAGCCTTTCTGGCGCAAGTGCGTACCCAGGCACCTACCACGGTACGTATACTCCTGACCGGATACACTGATATCGAGGCCGCCATTGCTGCAGTGAATGACGGCAATATTTTTCGCTTTTTGTGCAAGCCATGCCCGCAGGACACCCTGGTGCGAGCCCTCAATGACGCAGTTGAACAGCATCGTCTCATCATAGCGGAACATGAGCTTCTCGAAAAAACCCTGCATGGTGCGGCCCAGGTCCTCATTGAGATGCTCAGCATCGCTTCACCGCTCGTGTTCAGCCGTTCCCAGCAGATTCGATCCTATGTCGCATACATGGCCCAAAGTTTGGGAATCAAGAACCCTTGGGAATACAATTTGGCGGCCATGCTTTGTCAAATAGGTTGTATTGCCATTCCGCCTGATACATTAGCCAGAATATATGCTGGGCAGACGATTTCCGATGCTGAACAGCAGATGTTTGATGGGCATCCTCAGGTTGGCTACAGGTTGCTGGCACATATTCCTCGTCTTAAACAGGTTGCCCTGATGATCAGCGGACTGAGTGAAGCCGGAGTGTCTTCGCAGCCGAAAACCCAGCTTGGAGCTGAAATGCTCCGTATTGCCGTGGCGCTTGATCGTCTGGTCATGGGGGGGGGCGAGATCGAAGCTGCCATTACCCGGTTGCTACGTCAGGAGATATTCAGCAAGAAGCTCCTCATAGCCATGAGTGGTTTTCAGCCAAAAAACCGGGCCTACACTGTCAGGGCAGTTTTTGTCCGGGAGATGAACACTTCCATGGTATTGGATGAAGACGTACTCATGAAAAATGGAAATGTGGTGGTTAGCGCAGGCCGAGATCTGAATACCGTGCTGATTGCGCGGCTTAAACACTTTAGTACGGGAGTGGGTCTGGTCGAACCCATTCGTGTGCGTCTTCCAGCATAGCGAAACGGCAGAGAATAAAGCCAATATAGCAGTTTGATCGTGGGTATATGAACCACATTTGTTCCATTATTCTCGGATCACCGATTACTATCCTGTCGAGCGTACCCGCGGGAGCAGGATCCAGCCCCACGGATCGGGTACCTCGCCCAGCGGCACCTCGATCAGTGCAGGTGCGTCGTTATCGAAGGCCCGCTCAAGCGTCCGTGCCAAAGCCTCGGGTGATTCAGCCCGATAGCCAGCGATGCCGAACGAGCGGGCCAGCTCGACGAAGTTTGGGTTGTGCAGGTCGGTGGCTATTACTCTGCCATCGTAGAGGTTTTGCTGCATCCGCTTGACGTTGCCGAAGGCTCCATCGGTGAACACGACGGCGACGACGGCGATCCCGTGTCGTGCCGCGCTCGCCAGCTCGCCGACATTGTACATGAACCCGCCGTCTCCGGAGATGGACAGCACCCGGCGTTGTGGAAACGCCACCTTGACCCCTAGCGCTGTCGGATATCCGAAGCCCAAGGTTCCCTGATAGCCGGGAGTGATGTAGGTACGGGGTTGATAGACGGGGTACGTCATTCGTGCGACATAGCCAATCTGGGTCAGCTCCTCGACAAAAATGCCGTCGTCGGGCAGGGCCTCGCGTAGCACTCGGATATACGACTGCTGAGGCTCCAGAGTGGCCAGCTCGGTAGCCACCTCAGCCTTGATGGCTGCCACCTCGGCAGCACGCTTGGGTGGCCCCGGAACACGCTCGGCAAGGGCGTTGGCCAGAGCCTCGAGTACTACCACCGCGTCGCCGGTGATCCCGAGTTGCGGTGCCGCCGTTCGGGATGAATCGGTGTCCACGCGGACCACTGCGAGCTCATCGTCCGTACCCCATTGCTGAGCCAGTGCGAAGCGGGTGCCAGCGGCCAACACAACATCGGTGGACGCCCACAGGCGGTGGGCGACGACGTGATTAATCGCCAGCTCGTGGCGCCCGCTTAGCACCCCGCGACCCGAGCGTGACCCAACCACCGGGGCGTGTAGATGCTCGGCGATTCGCCGCAGCGGTGCGGATGCCTCAAGGGCACCGCCGCCGACGACAATCAGCGGCGCCACCGCCGCTGCCAGCAGATCGGCCGCTGCGGCGATTGTCTTAGGGTTCGGTTCAGCAGGTGCCGTCGGCTCGGTGATCACGGCGGTGGGGACCTTGGCTTCACCAGCCATGATGTCCATCGCCATCTCAATCTCGACCGGACCCGGTCGGCCGCTGTGCATTTCGCGGAACGCCTGTCCGACCAGGGTCGGCGTCTCGGCCAAGTCCTCGATGCGCACGGCCCACTTGGTCACCCCCCGGGCTACGGCCAACTGGTCCGGGAGCTCGTGCAGCATTCCAAGGTCGCGCCCGATGGCCCACGACGGGATCTGACCGACAACGCAGAGCACCGGTGTACAGCGCGCGTAAGCTGTGGCCAAGGCTGCCGAGGCGTTCAACAGCCCCGGGCCCGGGACCACCACGCAAACCCCCGGCCGGCCCGTTGCGGCGGCATAGCCGAAGGCCATGTAGCCGGCCGCCTGTTCGTGGCGGCAGTGGACCACGCGGATACGATCGCGGGCGTCGTAGAAGGCGTTGAATAAGTGGTCGAGCTGGACCCCAGGTATCGCGAATACGGTATCGACGTCGTGTTCGACGAGGGCCTGCACGAGTGCCCCGCCACCGCTGGTTCGGGAGGAAGAATCTACCATTGATGTGGTCCTTTGTGTTTCCAGAATTCTGTTGCGAGATATGAAATGAGACGCTCAACTTCCTTGAAAGTAAAATCTATCATGCTTCGTCAGGCAGAACCTTGCCCGGGTTCATGATTCCCAATGGGTCCAGGCTGTTTTTAATTTGTCTCATTAACGCAATTTCAAGGCTGGGCTTATAACGGGACATTGCGTCGCGTTTGTCGGTCCCGACGCCGTGTTCGGCGCTGAAGCTGCCGCCGAAATCATGGGAGGTCCGAAAGATACAATCATCGCACTTTTCCTTGTAAGACAGAAAAATTTCCGCCGCCAGATCAACCGCCGGGAGCAGGACGAAATGGACGTTCCCATCACCAACATGGCCGAAGGAGATGGTGCGAATATGCGATGAAACTGACGCTATGCGGGATGCCGCACGGGGGATAAATTTGGAAATTGATGAGATAGGAATAGATATATCGTAGCTGAACCTTAGACCCTCTGCCGCCAGACCTGCAACAATACCTTCCCTTAGCGCCCATAAATTTTTCGCCTGTTGCAACGAATTTGCGACCACCGCATCAATGAGTGAGCCGTCTTCCAGGCCACTCTCCAGCGGCTTCATGAGCAAGGACTGTACGTCCTGACTACCCAGGTACCCCGATAGCTCAACGAGGGCGTAACAGGGGTGCTGCCGATCAAAAGGTGCAACAAGGTGGAGGCCATGGTGGCTCGCCAAGGCTAAACTTTCCCCGTCCATCAATTCGAAGGCGCTCAAGGCATCGCCTGCATAGCCTCGCAATGTAACGAAAAAGGACAGGGCCGTATCTATCGAAGTGAAGGCGACCAGTCCGGTGACCCAATCCACGGGCATGGGAAATAGTTTCAGGACGGCCGCTGTAATAACCCCCAAAGTACCTTCAGAACCAATAAACAGGTTCTTCAAGTCATATCCGGTATTGTCTTTGTGCAAACTTCGCAGGCCGTTCCAAATTTGTCCGTCGGGCAATACCACTTCCAGTCCAAGCGTCAATTGGCGTATATTTCCGTAACGTAAAACCGCCGTACCACCGGCGTTGGTGGCAAGATTACCGCCGATTCGGCAACTCCCTTCCGCACCCAGGCTGAGAGGAAAGAAAACGCCGGCTTGGCGTGCGGCAGACTGCACATCAGCCAGGATAACCCCGGCCTCGACGGTCATCGTGGCGTTAAGAAGATCCATCTCCCGGATGCGATTGAGCCGGGTGGTATCGAGCACAATACCACCATTGGGTACGGTGCCGCCGACCAGTCCCGTATTTCCTCCCCGGGGGGTTACCGCGATGTGCCGGTCGTGACAGATGGAGAGTACCGCCGCGACTTGTTCGGTAGATGATGGGCGGGCCACCAGTTGGCAGCTTCCCTTTTTGGTGCCCTGGTAATTTTGGCAATAAGCTGCCAATTCGGTGGGATCAGATAGTACCCGACCCTTGCCCAATACTTCTTCAAGCCTGGAAAACAATGAGGTAATGGCTGAAGGGCTTTCCATCGGGCGCTAAATGCACAGCATTTCCGGGGAGAAGACGATGGAGATCGCCTCGGTGGGGCAATCCTGTCGGCAAGAACCACAATGCCAACACTCTTCCGGCCTGGGCAGATAGGGTGCGCGCTTATTTAGATTACTACCGAACGGTAGCCGCTCCTCGGTGATTTTGACCATTACCCCCGAACCTTGTGGGCTTTCCATCAGTTTGGGCCGGTGCATGAAAATAACGTCACCGGGACATATGGAATCACAGGTGCCGCAGCCATCGCATTTAGCGAGATCGAATGTTACCGGCATGGTTCATCTTCCCTATTTATCTTGGTAAACGATACGTTCGAACGAGCAGTCGACTGCGTCGGCCCGCTGTTTTACGACCACCAGACCACACCAATTTTTATCGTCGGTTTCCGGGAAGTCGAGCCGGTGGTGGTAGGGTTTGTTGCGGCTTTCGGTCCGGAACAAGGCGCTGCTGGCCATGATCTTACCAACGGATAACAGGTTGCGGGTCTCGTTAACCCGCATCAGATCGTGTCGATCGTCGACCTTGATGTCATCCATATGAATTTCCAGCTTGGCAAGCTTTTCAAGACCGGCCTTAAGCCCCATTTCTGTTCGTGCAGGCCCCACATGCTCGCCCATTATCTTGCGAATGGCATCCTCTATCTGGCGATAGGGGGTGCCATTGTTGTTATAAAAAGGAGCAACGAACCGATCCACCGTTTCCTGAACGAGTGCCGCCGAGGGTGAATCTCCCAGTCGCCTTTTCAAGGCGTAAGCCGCGGCCGATTTACCGGCTTTATAGCCACCGGTAATGGCCCCGTGGACGCAACGATTATGGTCTGCTGAATCACCACAAGCATAAAGCCCGGGCACCGTGCTGGCACCCTCACCGTCGATCTTGATGCCGCTGCCGGTAACCTCGGTGGGTCCGGCCTGCATCCCTTCTGAAACCATAATCTCAAGGGGCTTGTTGGCCAGGTCCTCGCCCCGTTGTTCGAAGTAATCGGGTAGCGTGTCCTTGTCATAGCCCAGGGTCGACTGAAGGAGGCGCATTTTTTCGCCCGGTAAATGCGTGCAATCGACATAGACGGGGCCTCGTCCGTTGCGTATTTCGTTGAGGGTGTTGAAGACCACCGTGTATCGGGGCGCCTTGTTACCCAGGGGATGGCTACCTTCCATGTAGTATTCGCCAAGGCTGTTCATGAAGCGCCCCCCCATGCCGACGAGGGCATTGAATCCGGGTGCCGCGAAGCCCTTGGGTAAAATGGTCATGCGCATGTATTCCATATTGGTCAGCGCCGCTCCGGCTTTGAAGGCCATCATCTGACCGTCGCCGGTGTTGTAGGGGCAAAGCCAGGTATTAAACGGGTTGAGACGGGGGTTTTCGTAAAGACGATTGGTGTTTCCGGTTGATATTATGGTCGCTTTCGCCTTGAAGACGAAAAAACTGCCGGTCCGGATGTGGTAGCCCATGGCGCCCACGACTTGTCCGTCTCTGGTCAGTAGGTCGGCCGTCATGGTACGTCCGAAAACCTTGCAGCCCGCTTTGCGGACCGCCTTACCCAATTTTGGTTTGAGTAGTTTGCCGTTGAAGTTGATCCATAAGGGACCCGGTTGCCCCATGGATTGGGTCCGGTAGAAAGTTCCATCCGGTTGTGTCAACGGGTTGCCAATTCTCGCCATCCGTTCAATGGCCGCCGGAAGTTCCGCGCAATACAGGGATTGGATATGGCCTAAATGGTTTGTGCCGCGACCAATTTTTTCCACATAACTTAAAAAGGAATCCTCGGTATCCCATGAACTATTCGTATTGAGATAGGCCATGAAGTGATCGACACCGCCACCGATATCGCCGGACCGGTCGATATTCGACTTCTCCAGGACGATCACAGAAGCGCCGGTATCGGCGGCACCCAGGGCCGCATTTGCTCCGGCAAGACCACCGCCGATGATCAGAACATCTGCCGAAAATTCTCTTATTTTCATATTTCAGTCTCCTATAAGCCAAAAATACGGATGGCATTTCTTCCTCTGACTTTCCTGCGGTTGGCATTGGAAAGCGAATTGACGCGACCCAAACAGCCCGACATATCACCGATGTTGTGTGGGTAGTCGGAGCCATAAAGAACATGATCGGCGCCACCCACATTGAGACAGAGGTCCAGTGCGCCTTGGGTAAAAATTACCGTGTCGTAGTAGATTTGCGACAGGTAGGTACTGGGCGCTCTGGAAATTTTCTCACGGCAGGGCGGCATGGTTCGGTAGCAAATATCCAGGCGTCCGGCCTGGTAGGGCAGAAAGCCTCCACCATGACCGGTGATGATTTTGAGATTACTGTACCGGTCAAAAAACCCGTCGAAGATCATTCTGGAAATAGCCAGGGTGGTATCGAACATAAATCCAACACAGGCGACAAGGTTGTATTCGAAGACTTCCATTTCCTTGGCCCCGGGAGGAACCGTAGGGTGAACGAGAACGGGCAGGCCGCGCCGGTCTATTTCCTCCCAGACCGGCCCCAGTTTCCGGTTCGTTAAGGCCATTCCGCTTACGTTGGCAGAAACGAAAACACCGACAGCACCGCTGTCACAGGCATGGGCTAACTCAGCCACAGCGGTTCGTGGGTACTGCCAGGGAAGAGTGGCAAACCAGCGGATGCGATCCGGGTAGACCTTTTGTTGCTCCGCCATGCCGTCATTCATAATCCTTGCTGTATTCATACTTACCTGTTCGCCACCCCAATAAACACTGGGGCAGGTCAGGGATACGATTGCGATATCGACGCCTGCCTTGTCCATGTTCTCAATACGCAAACCATAATCGAACATAGCGTCCATCAAGGTCAGGAATGGAGCGCCATCGAGCCGAATGACCCGTTGCCCGCCAGATTCATCGACCGTATAACGTTCCCCGTGTTTTGAAATCAGCTTCACCCACCGGTCGCTGAGCATATGGGTATGAACATCAATAACAGTCATGAGACGACTCCAGGGCGGTGTTTATCGTAGTGGTTCTTTCCGACCATCAATGCCATCACGATTCCCGTAGGAAGCAGGGCCAGTAAAGATTCTTTGCCGATCCAAAGGGTTGAGGTGCCGACCAACAAAGCGGCCGTAAAAAATAACGAAGAATACAAAGCAGCCACTTTCCTGTCACTTTCCCGACCGACAAAACCGTTGGCCATCAAATAGCCGGCAAAAGCCACCGTGACGAAAGCGAGCACAATGGCAAGCCAGGAGCCTTGCGCTACCAGGGCCGGGTTCAGGGCAAAGATAAACGGCATGATGAATGCCGAGGCGCCAAGCTTGAGTCCCGCGAGACCGGTTTCCCATAGTCCCGCCCCGGCCAATCCACCAGCGGCATAAGACGCAATGGCGACCGGCGGGGTTAACATGGATAACAGCCCGAAATAGAAGATGAATAGATGAGCAGGCAGTTCCGGCACACCCATTCCGACGATGGCCGGTGCTAAAATGATCGACAAAACGATATACACCGCTGCGGTCGGCATTCCCATGCCGAGGAAAATGGCGATGATCGCCGTCAGTCCCAGCATCACCAGCAGGCCGG
>VAOU01069909.1_pt1 | contig 15969 bp, 11 predicted proteins | sample 3393871 | NCBI WGS metagenome assembly VAOU01 (sample SAMN08290440, study PRJNA428436) | hydrothermal vent metagenome | isolation source: Deep-sea hydrothermal vent chimney | place: Atlantic Ocean: South-mid Altantic Ridge | depth 1820 m m
CTGGGTGCCGGTGCACTGGGAGGTATTTTTTATCTCGCCGTCTTTATGCTCGGGCTGGGTTTTGGTATGGGTGAGCAGATCATTGTTGCCCGTCGCTATGGTGAGAAACGGCTCAAAGAGATTGGTAGTGTGGTGGATCACTCTTTTTTGTTCCTCCTGTTACTGGCAGTGGGGGCGTTCGTGGTCTTACGTTTTGGGTCGGAAGAAGTCCTTCGCTATAGCGTGAGATCAAAGGATATTTCTGCCGGCACCATAGCCTTTCTCGATTACCGTGCTTTTGGAATTTTCGCTGCTTTTATGAATGTCGGGTTCCGCTCTTTTTATGTCGGGCTGGCGCGTACCAAAGTGATTACTTACACAACGGTGTTCATGGCGTTGGTAAACATTGTGCTGGACTATCTGTTGATTTTTGGGAAGTTCGGTTTCCCTGAAATGGGTATCGCCGGTGCTGCCCTGGCCTCGGTGATAGCTGAGTTTTCTGCCATGATCTATTTTATGGTTTACACAGCTATTTATATTCGTTTTGCCGACTATGCTTTGTTTAGGTTTCATGGGCTGCATTGGAGAAAGATGCAACGTATTTTGAAAGTCTCTTTTCCCACTATGATGCAGCAGTTTATCTCTCTCTCGGTGTGGTTTATTTTCTTTTTGTTTGTGGAGAAGATCGGGAAAAGCTCGCTGGCCGTTTCCAATATTATCAGGAGTATCTATGTGTTGCTAATGGTTCCCATCTGGGGCTTTGCCACTGCCGTCAACACGCTTGTAAGCTATCTCATCGGTGCCGGACGCTCCGGCGAAGTGATGCGGCTGGTTTACCGCATTATTTTGTTGTGCTTCGTTGGTGTTGTTACTCTTGTCTCTCTCGGCATCGCCTTTCCCCGTTTGCTTTTGGGCATTTATACCAATAACCAGCTACTGATCAATATGGGCATACCGGTGTTTCATGTTGTGAGTTTTGGCGCTGTATTGCTCTCCATCGGATTTATTCTGTTTAGTGCGGTTTCAGGAACGGGTAAAACCGATATCTCACTCGCCATTGAACTGACAGTTTTGGTCGTTTACCTGACATATACATATCTCATTGTGGAACATTGGCACGGAACTGTTGTCTTGGCCTGGACGGCCGAATGGGTCTATGGTTCATTGCTCAGCCTCTTTTCCTTCATCTATTTGAAATCAAACCGGTGGAAGAAGGTGCACATCTAAACATCCAAAAATACGGTATAGCCGTGGTTTGTTATTGCAGAATCCTTATTTTTGTTCAAAATTAATTTTTCATGCCATCAAAAAGCAACAAGCTGAAAGTAAATAAGTTCAAGGAAACCAAAAAAAGTGCTCCTCCGAAAAAAGGAGATAAAAAGACGAAGAGCAGGAAAAAATCAACCCGGACTCAAAGAAAAATGGATCCGCAGGTAGCGAGAATGCTGGGCTTTTTTCTCGTGGTTGTTTCGCTGTATCTTTTGATGGCTTTTACCTCGTTTTTTATTAATTGGTTTGAGAGCAATCCGGCCAACGTGGTTTCGCGTACCCTCGGACATTATTTTAACGACCACATTGAGCTGGTACGTAACTGGACTGGAAATCTTGGCGCTTTTATCTCTAACTGGCTTGTCCTGAAAGGCTTTGGTCTGGGAAGCTATTTCTTTGTTTTTTTGTCGTTTGTGTGGGGATTACGGCTGATGTTTAAGGTCAGGATACTCTCTGTCTGGAAACTTTTTCAAGTGATACTCATGGGGTTTTTCTGGCTTCCATTGCTGATGGGTATGTTGTTTCCCAACCATCCTGACAATATTCTCGGTGGTAATTTTGGCTTTCGGCTAAATGGCTGGCTGACAACTTATATTGGCACGCTGGGATTGATTCTGGTAATTATTTTTATTCCTGCTATTCTCATTCTTATCCGCTATAAATTTTCGTTCAAACGCAAAGCAGGAAAGAAACAAAAACAGGAAGAAGAGACGGGTATGACGGCTAATAATTCTTTGCGGCCTGAAGACAAGTACAACACGGTTGAATTTTCTGTCACGGATGAATCCCCGGCAAAAGAAAAAGCGGTTTTGGATATTTCCGAAAAGGAAGAAGTGATAGAAGCCAACGTGGAAGATCCAAAAAAGGATGGATCCGATGACCTGGAGCTTACCATTGAAAAGCCCAAACAAGAGACAAAAGCTAAAGTTATTCCCGGTGAGCATAAAGGGCTGGATACGGAATTTGATCCCACGCTGGATCTGCCCGATTTCAAGTTTCCGGGACTTGACCTGATGAACCGGTATGATGAGGATGTTAAAGTTGATCGTGATGAACTGGAGGCCAACAAACAAAAGATTGTGGATACGCTGGATCATTACAATATCTCCATAGTAAAAATCAAAGCAACCATTGGCCCGACGGTTACTCTCTACGAGATTGTCCCTGCACCGGGTGTCCGCATTGCGAAGATCAGAAACCTCGAAGACGATATTGCCCTGAGCCTTTCGGCGATGGGTATCCGGATTATAGCACCCATTCCCGGAAAGGGAACTGTGGGCATTGAAGTTCCCAACAAAAATCCTTCCATTGTCTCGATGCGTTCCATACTGGAATCGGAGAGATTCCAACACAGTAAGATGGAGCTGCCGCTGGGGCTGGGAAAAACCATTGCCAATGAAAGCTATGTGGTTGACCTGGCCAAAATGCCGCATATCCTTATGGCTGGCGCTACCGGACAGGGAAAATCGGTGGGGTTGAATGCCATTATTGCTTCACTTTTGTATAAGAAGCATCCCTCCGAGTTGAAATTTGTTATGGTCGATCCCAAAAAGGTTGAACTGACCCTTTATTCCCGCATCGAGCGGCATTACCTTGCCAAGCTTCCCGACTCGGAGGAGGCTATCATTACGGACACGCGGAAAGTGGTGCGTACACTCAACTCGCTGGGTATCGAAATGGATAACCGTTATGAACTGCTGAAACAGGCACAGGTGCGGAATATTAAGGAGTACAACCTGAAATTTAAAGCACGTAAGTTGAATCCAAACCACGGACATCGGTTCTTGCCTTATATCGTATTGGTGGTGGACGAGTTTGCCGACCTTATTATGACGGCTGGCAAAGAGGTGGAGAGTCCCATTACGCGGTTGGCACAGCTGGCTCGTGCTGTGGGAATTCATTTGATTATCGCTACACAAAGGCCTTCGGTAAACATCATCACCGGAACCATAAAAGCCAACTTTCCTGCCCGGATTGCCTATCGTGTGATTTCTAAAATCGATTCCCGTACTATTCTCGATACCGGTGGCGCCGACCAGCTCGTGGGGCGTGGCGATATGCTTATGTCCACCGGCAGCGACCTGATTCGTTTGCAGTGTGCCTTTATTGATATCGATGAGGTGGAAAGAGTGACGGATTATATCGGACAGCAGCGTGCTTACCCTGATGCACTGCATTTGCCTGAGTATTATGATGAAGAGACCGAAACACCGGGACCTGTCGATCTGAACGACCGGGATGAGCTTTTTGAAGATGCCGCACATATCATTGTGCAAACGCAACAAGGTTCCACGTCCCTTCTGCAACGAAAATTGAAGCTGGGTTACAACCGTGCCGGCCGAATTATCGACCAACTGGAAGCAGCCGGAATTGTTGGCCCCTTCGAGGGAAGCAAAGCCCGTGAGGTAAGAGTAGCTAACGAAATGGCTTTGGAACAGTTTTTGAAGGACATGGAGAGTAGAAATAAAAATTAATGAATGAAATTGTCAAAGATGAAATTTAAAATCACAATACTTCTAGCTCTCTTGTTTACAGGAACGCTTTATGCTCAAAATAATGCCCAGAGTTTGCTGAAAAAGACACTGAATAAGATGACCTCCTACAAGAACTTTTCTTCCGGATTGTCTTATTCTATGGTGAACGAGCAGAATAATATTCATGAAAAGAAAACGGGTACCATATTGGTGGAAGGCGACAAATTTCGTATTGCCCTAATGGGACAGGTCATTATTTCGGACGGAAAAAGCATGTGGACAATTATAAAAGACTCCAAAGAGGTTATGCTCAGCACATTGGATCCAAACGATCCTTCTAATGTTTCTCCCACAAAAATTCTGGAAGAATATTCCGATTATCACGCAAGGTTTGCAAAAGGAGGGAGAAAGGGTATGGTGAAGACTCTCCTCCTGACTTCCAAAAAGAAATCTACCTTCCATAAAGTCACTATTACCATTGATGTTTCCAAATATCTGGTGAAGAAGTTCTCTTTGTACGATGATGATGGGAATATCTTTACTTATGATATCTTCAACTTTAAAGCGGATGTGAATTTCCCGAAGGGAACTTTTACGTATAATCCCAAGGACTTCCCGGGCTATGAGCTGGAGGACATGCGGTAAATCGGGACTTTATTTCAACTTCACAATTCTAAAATCGTTAATCCCTGCCCCCGCCAGAATGACCCTGTCGGGCTGGCGTCTGGTCAGGCGGGGATGTTCGATATTCAAAGTATAGAAAATACGCAAAATTCCCCCATGTGGGAAAACCAAAGCCACTTTCTAAGAAGTTGAATAATTTATTTTATCCGGTAATTATACAAAGTACTTCCTGTTGCGGTAATGATGTTTACCTCGCGGTTGTTGTTCAGACTTCCTACGGTAAACGGTGTTTCTCCGGTTAACCCACGGTTTATGAGGATATTGCCTTTGCTATCAAACAGGTAAATAGTTTTTTCTTGCGAAGCCACTATCCCCAAAACTCTTTGCCTGTTGCCAAGCGAAAAGAACTCGGGTTGAACGGTAATGTCTTCATTAAAAGAATAAGAAAACAGGAGCTTCTTAAATCGGTCGAAGACTTCCAGCTTATTGCCATCCACAAAAATAAAATCTTTATACCCATTGCCATTAAAATCATCATACAGGAAGTAGTGGTTCGGAGAGAAATTCCCGAAATTTGTAAACTGAAGCTTTCCATTTTTGGATATGTAAACCAGTTTTCCCGAAATATTGGTGGTCAAAATCAGCCCTTTGTTGTTGGTTTTATTTACATAATAGTCCGAATGTTTCGCTTTGTTCACGGGAGCTTTCAGGTAAATTCGTTGTTGTCCCCGCCGGTTGACGATTTTAACATGGTTGGCATCGTCATTAATAATGATATAATCCTTTCTGCCGGCGAGTAGTCGGACAACTTTTTGGGATACAAAGGCTTGCATTTGTGGCTTTCGCCATCCTTTCACCTCGTTGCCGTTTAATGTGTAGTCGTAAATACGTTTGTCGGCTTGTGCCAGCAGGATGCGATAATCTTTTCTGTGGGTATAGTCAAACAGGCTTAGCCCATTGGTTGCGTGTGGATGCACGGCAATGGGATAGCCGGCCACATACCTGCCTCTACGATCAATAAGAAACAGGTCGTCTTTCGTATTAAAAAGGTATTGGATTTTTCCATTTTTGTAAAAGTCCACCGGATAAATGGAACTCAGCGGACGTTGTGGGAGCCGTTTGGTCCATAAAATCTTCCCTCTGTGGTTGATGAGGTACATTCGGTTTCCGCGGTCGAAAACAATGATATCGTATTTTTTACTTTTGTGGTCTTTGACCAAAAACGGTTTGCCCACAATGGCATCATTCAGTTTGATTTTCCAAAGAGCCAGGTTTTCTTCTTTAAAGGATTTGTTGTAGCGGAGATAGAAATTGGTATAATACAAGGAAGCACCATGGCTATATTGGAAAGCTACTCCCTGGATATTTTTCAAAAAAGATTCGTAATTCTCTGAGAGGGTTGCCGCTGCCTTTTTAGTCAAAAAATAATTGATCAGCCCCGGCAGTGTGCGGGGCATGATTTGAATGAGCAAGTTGGATGTGCCGGCAAGGTTGTTGGAAAAAGATTTGTAGTTCTCATCCAAATCCAGTGTTTTTCCTGTTTCGCTGTAATGAATCAGGTTAGTCAGTGCGCCGGGAGAATTGGCAAAAACCGCAAAGCCATTGATGATGCAATAATAATTCTGTGTAATGGCGGAGAACTGCTCGCCATAAATGTCGGGTAAGAAATTGTCAATATTTATTTTTCGTATGGTATAATTCCCGGAACGATAAAGTTTATGACTCCCGCTTTTTATGGCCAGATTCTTTAGTAGTTGTATTACACGCGGGGAATCTTTCATCTGTATGATGGCCCATATTCTCTGTGGAATTTCTTTGCTGCTTAGGGCATTGGAAACAAGTGAAACATCACTTCCTGTAAGTTTAATGAGGCTTTTGATACCTGACTGATAGGTTGTTTTGAATTTGGCAGAAACCTGATCCCCGATAAAGGTAGAAAAGTCTGAAAAGCCCCGGGAATAGGAGAAAGTGCTGTTGAAAGGAAACAGCGTGTAGGCATTTAGCGAAACCGGCTGTTGACTTTTGAAATGTACCAGCGCATTATTGCCTTTGGCTTGGGTATAACCGCTAAAGATGATATTTTGTGAATTGATTATCAGGTCAACTTCGCTCCATCCGGCAAACTTGCTGATACTTTGGGCAACGTTTTTAAACCTGCTGTTGGTAAAACCGGAAAAGAGTTGTCCCAAAACCGGGTAGTAAACAAAAAGCCGTGCATCTACCAGTTTCCCACTGGTTTTTTTCACCGCTTTGAAGCCATCGTTGTCGCTGAAATGCATTTCCTGCATGGTATATCCCGATATGGAAGCCTCCATTAAACTCTCTTGTGTAGAGAAGAGCAGTGAACCGTCCATTTTCCATAACCAATATGATTTGCCGGTTGCAATGTTGAAGATTTTAATCACGACGACCGGAAAGTTCCCGCGATGTTTATAAATAACCACGAAGCCGGTACCGAGGGACTTTTTAAGGAAGTTTTTAATGGTTTTGATACGAGGCAGCTTTTTACTTTGCAAAAGAAACAAAAACTGGTTCTTTCCAGGATACAAGGCTGCAAAAAGCTCGCCTTGTCTAAACTGCTTAGCCCATTGTTTGTTTGTGTTGAAAACCGAATCCACAAAGGTCAGCCGATAATAAATCGGTATAAATCCTTTCGTTCGGGTGAGGGCATCCCATATTTCATTGTTTTTATTGAATTTGGCCATAAAATTCCCTGCATGATCAGCCTGTAGAACCAGTGCCGGCGTGTTAGGAAGCATTTGCCAAAGGTCACCCCGGTGTTTTGTTTTGGTGTTAAACAGGTATAAAATCCCTGCCACTACCAACAAAAGCAAAAAAAACAGATAAATAAAATATCTTCTTTTCATACCAACCATCCGTTAAAAACTCAAAAGTACGAAAACTTTATCCGTTTTTTACTCCGGATGATGGTCTTATTTAACAATGGTTTGTTAATAGCTCCAGGCAACGTAAAAAGTGGGATATTTTTCAGAATCCCAGCCGTGTTTGAATGGCAGAACGGAAAGTTTTGCGGTGATAAACAGAGCTGCCGTGTGCCTGAATGGCCAGCTTGTGTTGCAGGGTCGGGTAACCTTTGTTGTGATCCCATCCGTAATATGGAAATTCGTTGTGCAGTTTACGCATGTGAGCATCGCGGTGTGTCTTGGCCAAAATAGAGGCAGCTGCAATGGACATGTACTTTCCATCACCTTTTATGATGGTGGCATGGGGAATGTCTTCGTATTCCTTAAACCGGTTGCCATCGATGAGCAGGAAGTCAGGCTTTTGGTTTAATTGCGCTATGGCGCGATGCATGGCGAGGATGGAGGCATTCAGGATATTGATTTCATCGATCTTTTCCGGGCTTACCGAAGCCACAGCCCAGCAGAGTGCATCCTTCTCAATGATTTTACGCAGCAGATTACGATTTTTCTCACTCAGCTTTTTGGAATCGTTGAGCAGATTGTTTTCAAAATCAACAGGAAGAATTACGGCGGCAGCAAATACTGGTCCGGCAAGGCAACCCCGTCCGGCTTCATCACATCCGGCTTCTGTCAGCGGCTTTTTATTGTAATGATTAAGCAGCATAAAACAGGGGCAGAAGATGGTTGATGAAGATAAAAAGTATCCACAACAGCACAAACAGGTTTGCCCATTTTAGCCGTCTCATCTGCGAAAAGAAAATACCTATAACCAGAGAAGCGGGTAAGGCCGTTAACATAAGTGCCTGAACGGGAGCAGTAGAAAGAAAAACGATGAGCAAACTAAAAAGTAATCCCCACAAACTTACCGACGCATGTTGTCTCCGACTAATATTAAATGAGGACAGACTGTCGAGAATAGAAAATGCCCCGATGAGTATTATAAGCGCCACCAGCAGGAACATCATCAGGTCAAGGTTACCGGTAAAGGGGTTCACAATTTCACGAAAGTGAAAATATTGTACAAAGCCGGACAAAGCTTCCGGAAGTTTGTTGAACCAGAAATAGCCGGAGAAAACGAAAAACCAGGGCATGAGTATCCCCAATACCACGGTAACGTAAGCCCTCCATTGGTCGGCCTGATAAACAAGCAGCGCAAACCAGGCAAACAGCACCAATAGTACTGCCGGCGGGAAGAACAGGCTGGCCAATCCCAGAAAAATCCCGGCGTTAAAAGTGGAGGTGATGAGCTTTGTGCTATTTTGAAAATCAAAGATTTTCTGATAAAAAAAAGCAAAAAAGAAAGTCGCCAAAAGAAATGGACTCATCTGTGTTAAGAACCCCGATGTACTGCCGATGAGGATGAAGAAAAAGGCTGTGAGGTAGCTGTTCCTGTCTGTAAGGCGATGTTTAGTGGCCACCTGGTTGATGAGCAGCACTGTTAAGAAAAAAAGAATAATGGAAAGAAGTTGCTGAATCCATGGATTTAGTGTAAGAAAGCTTGTTTGTCCTGAAGAAACATTCCCCGTAAGAAAGATCATTTCCGGAAGCCACAATACCAAAATAAGCAGGATAAGTGCCAGTAGTCTTGAGAGATAGGATGCCTTAAAAAACCGAATAACCATGGGCATCACTGTTTTAAATCGAAGCCCAAATCGTTCCTGTAATATTTTCCTTCAAAATTGACATGTTTTACATTGGCATAGGCATTTTTCAGGGCTTCTTCCATGGTGTCACCATAAGAGGTGATGGCCATAACCCGGCCGCCACTTGTTTTTATCTCGTTGTTTTCCACGTCGTTGCTGGCGCCAGCATAATAAACAATACACTTATTCAGGTTATTCAGTCCTTTGATAATTTTTCCTTGTTGGTAATTTTCGGGGTAGCCACCGGAAACCAGCATGACCGAAACGGCATAGCGCTCGTCCACTTCCAGCTTGGTTTCGTTGAGGGTACCTTTTGAAAGGCTTTCAAAGATTTCCAGCAGGTCGCTTTTTATCCGTGGAATTACTGACTCTGCTTCCGGGTCGCCCATACGGCAATTGTATTCAATGACGTAGGGGTCATCGCCCACTTTTATAAGCCCAAAAAATATAAATCCACGGTAGTCAATATTTTCTTTTTGCAACCCTTTAATGGTGGGTTGGATGATATTTTCTTCTACCTTTCGCATGAACACCGTGTTGGCAAACGGAACAGGCGAAATGGAACCCATACCTCCGGTATTCAGCCCGGTATCGCCCGTGCCAATACGTTTGTAGTCTTTGGCTTCCGGCAAAAGGAGATAATTTTTTCCATCGGTAAGTACAAAAACCGAAAGCTCAATTCCATCGAGAAACTCCTCGATAACAACTTTACCGGAAGCTTTTCCAAATTTAGCCTCAACCAGCATATTCCGAAGTTCTGTTTTGGCTTCGTCCAGGTTATTGAGTATCAGTACGCCTTTGCCGGCAGCAAGGCCGTCAGCTTTTAAGACATAAGGGGCGCTGCTGTTTTCCAGAAAATGCTCTCCCTGCTCCAAGGTTTCCGCTGAGAAAGTTTCATAAGCTGCCGTAGGGATGGCGTTCCGTTTCATAAAAGTCTTTGCAAAATCCTTGCTCCCTTCCAGTTGGGCACCTTTGCTGTCCGGACCGATGACCGGTACATCATGCAAAATTTTATCCTGCAGGAAGAAATCACGAATGCCGTTAACCAAAGGTACTTCATGGCCTACCACCACCATGTCAACCTCTTTCTCGATGACAAACATTTTCATCTCCTCGAAATCGGTGGGATTGATGGGGACGTTGATGCCTGTGAGAGCAGTTCCAGCGTTACCGGGAGCAATATAGATTTGCTCTGCTTTCGGACTTTGTGCCAGTTTCCAGGCAAGTGCGTGCTCCCTACCTCCGGATCCTAAAATTAAGATGTTCATTTTTTATGATTTTGCTTGCTGCATGGTCTTTTCAATGGCTTCCCAAAACTGTTCAGCGGTTTTGTCCCAGCTAAACATTCGGCTTCTTTGGAAACCTTTTTCCACCAGTTTCTTCCTTAAATCCGGGACAAAAGTAATCATTTTCATGGCTTCGGCAATTTCTTTTGTTTGAAACGGACTGACGAGCAGTGCTGCTTCGCCCGCCACCTCAGGCATAGCGGTGATGTTGGAAGTTATAACAGGAATGCCTGCCCGGAAAGCTTCCACTATGGGAATACCAAATCCTTCAAAGAACGGGACAAAAATCAATGACATAGCCGCCCCCATCACATTTTTTAACCTTTCAGGTTCCATACGGCCGGTAAAGATTACCTGGTTTTTGTGTGTCATTGATGCGAAAGCCTTTTTAATCTCACGACTCCAGAACATTTTTTCTCCCACAACCACAAGGCAGGTGTCCGAGGCCGTTTCTCGAACGAACAAATCGAAAGCCTTGAAAAGGCCGGCAATATTTTTTCGTGGGTTTAGTGCGCCCACAAAGATGAAATATGGATGCCCCTGCGATATTTCCTGTCGTGTCAACTGTTGCTGCTTTTCGGATATTGGTGCGTAAAGGGGGTTGGCGCCGTTGTAAGCCACATCAATTTTGCCTGGGTCGATGCCGTATTGCTTAACGATATCCTGCTTGGTAAATTGCGAAACAGTCAGTATCCGGTCGGCTTTCCAGGCATAACGGGGTGTGAAGTAGTTGTAATATTTTCGTGGCAGCCAGGGCATCATCTCCGGATGATGCACAAAATTCAGGTCGTGGATAACCATCAGATTTCTGTAGGGAGAGGTTAGTGAATTGTATGCGTCGGGTGAGATAAAAATGTCGGACTGAATTTTTTTAAGTGCCTTCGGCAGGGCATGCTCAAACCACCAGTAGTGCAGCACCTGATGCCGCGCCGGTGGCGGAATAACCACGGGTATCACGTTATCAGAAAAAATGAATGATTCATCATACGGTCGGTCAAACAAGAAATAGAAAGAGTGCTCCGGATGGGCTTTTACCATACGGCTGAAACTTTCATAGGTAAACCAGCCAATGCCTTCCAGCTTGTTTTTCAGCAGTAACCGGGTGTTGACGGCAATTTTCAAAACCTGTTTTGTTTTTGAACAAAAATACCATTTTTGTTGCTTTGTTTTGTAGGAAGATGGAAGCCGGAAGACCGGAGTTTTCCGTTCGCTATTTCACATTAAACTCCAGCAGCATTTCGTCCTCGATGAAGACCTCAAAATGGTCGTTAACTTTTGTTGGTCCAACGCCCGAAGGAGTGCCGGTGAAAATAAGGTCGCCGGGTTTCAGCGAGATGAACTGTGAAATGTAGGCGATGATCCGGTCGAAACCGAACATCATATCGGCGGTGTTGCCTTGCTGCCGGAGTTCGCCGTTGATTTTTAATGAAAAATGCAAATTGTTGATGTCGGGGAACTGATTTTTGCCAACAAACGTTCCAACCGGGGCAGCGCCGTCAAAGGCTTTGGCAATTTCCCATGGAAGTCCTTTTTTCTTCTGTTCGGCTTGGAGATCGCGGGCTGTGAAGTCGATGCCAATGCCGATTTCATCAAAATATTTGTGCGCAAATTTCTCCTCGATATGTTTGCCGTTACGGTTGATTTTCAATACAATCTCGGTTTCATATTGAACATTGTTTGAAAAACCGGGATAAAAAAACGGATTGTTTTTCTGCAACAATGCCGTGTCGGGTTTCATAAAAAAGACCGGTTTTTCCGGAACAGGGTTGTTCAGCTCTTTGGCATGTTCGCGGTAGTTGCGGCCGATACAAATTATTTTCATTTTTTCATTAATTTGACATGAAATTTATTACTTCACTATAACAATTTACCTGCCATGCGCAGTTTGATTTTGGTAAGAACCCTTTTGGTGTAGAGCGGGAAATCGGCTTTTTGCATCCAGTCGTAGTAGGAGGGTTCTTTGCGGAAGACCTCTTCCACGGTTTTGCCTTTGTGTTTGCCAAAATTGATAACCTCTTCGCCTTTGGCGTTGTAGATAATTTGTCCCAAAAGGTCGGCATTTCGATGGTGAGTGGAAAACTTCGCCAGTGCTTCCATGTCGTTGACCACGGGTGTGCTGGTCTTCCCCTCTCTGTCGGTGAAGGCTGTGCCGGCATAATGGTCGAGTTGTGCTTTCAGCACTTCGTAGGTGGCGGTGACATCAGCTTCAGCAGAATGAGCATTTTCCAGCTCTTTTTGCAGATAAAAGCGGTAAGCAGCTTTCAGCGTGCGCTGTTCCATTTTCATAAAGATGTTTTGCACATCGACAAAATGGCGGTTTTCCACCTCAAAATCCACATCGGCGCGTAGAAACTCTTCTACCAGCATGGGAATGTCGAATCGGTTAGAGTTGTATCCTGCCAGGTCACAGTTGGTGAGGAAACGGTGAATGTCTTTGACAACCTGTTTAAACATGGGCTTGTCTTTCACACTTTCCTGCGAGATACCATGGATTTTTTCTGCTTCTTCCGAAATGGGATAATCGGGATTCAGCAGCCAGGTTTTGGTCTCTGTGGTGCCGTTGGGGTTTGCTTTTATGATGCAAAGTTCAATAATACGGTCTTTGGAGACATTCAGTCCTGTGCTTTCAATATCGAAAAAGGCCAGTGGCCGCTTGAGGTTTAATTCCATGGTTTGTTCTTTAATTTGGGGCTGTATTTTGGTGGCAAAGTTAGGAATTTTTGGAATTAAGAAAGGCATAAGTCTTATGCATTTTAATAATGGGATAACTTCAGGAGGACGCCTGAAGCAGTGGACGCCTGAAGCGGAGAGGGCTCTATTTAAAAATGGTTCTAAATATAAGTGCCCTGTAAATATTTATCTTCCCTTTTGTGGCTACGAAAAAATAAATACTCTACTTTTGGGTCGTCATTAATGACTGTATAAAAGTTAAATCGTATGAACTTACACGAATATCAAGGAAAATCTATTTTAAAAGGTTACGGAGTGTCTGTCCCCGTAGGTATTGTGGCTGAATCGCCCGATGAGGCTGTGAAGGCTGCCAAAGAGATTCAAAAACAAACCGGTTCGGACAAATGGGCTGTGAAGGCTCAGGTGCATGCCGGTGGACGCGGAAAAGGCGGTGGCGTGAAAATTGCCAAAAGTCTGGACGAAGTGAAACAGTATGCTGACCAGATTATCGGTATGCATTTGGTTACTCCGCAGACCAAAAAAGAGGGTAAACTGGTAAGACAGGTGCTCATTGAACAAAACATCTATTATCCCGGCCCGGAAAATGTGGAAGAGTATTACATGAGTATTCTGCTAAACCGTGATTTAGGCCGCAATATGGTGATGTACTCACCGCGTGGTGGCATGAACATTGAAGCAGTGGCTGCCGAAACACCTGATGAAATTTATACCGAAATTATCGATCCCAAAGTGGGCTTGCAGGGCTTTCAGGCTCGTCGTATTGCTTTCAATTTGGGTCTTAGTGGCGTGGCATTCAAAGAGATGGTAAAGTTTGTTTCTGCTCTTTATCGTGCTTATGAAAGTATTGATGCCAGTCTTTTTGAAATCAATCCGGTGATAAAAGCCGCTGATGGAAAAGTTTATGCTGCCGATGCAAAAGTGGTGGTGGACAACAATTCACTTTTCCGCCACAAAGATATTGCTCACATGCGCGATATTCAGGAAGAAGACCCTGAAGAAGTGGAGGCCGGAAGTTACGACCTGAACTTTGTGAAATTAGATGGTAACGTGGGCTGTATGGTAAATGGTGCCGGGCTGGCTATGGCCACCATGGACATCATTAAAATGTCGGGCGGTGATCCGGCCAATTTCCTTGATGTGGGTGGCTCGGCTGATGCCAAAAGAGTGGAAGCTGCTTTCCGTATTATCCTGAAAGATGCCAACGTGGAAGCTATTCTGGTGAATATTTTTGGCGGTATTGTCCGTTGCGACCGTGTGGCTCAGGGTATCGTGGATGCTTATAACAGCATTGGCGAAATCAAAGTGCCAATTATTGTGCGTTTACAGGGAACCAACGCTGTTGAGGGTAAGGAGCTGATTGATAAATCGGGTCTTAAAGTGCTCTCTGCCATTCGCTTGCAGGAAGCTGCCGAGCTGGTAAACAAAGTGGTGGGTGGCTGACCGACGACTGTTAAATAAAGATAAAAGGCTGTTCGCACTGGTGGATGGCCTTTTTTAATGTGATAATTTGGTAATGTGATGATTCACATGGTCTAAATGACTGATGTCAGGTTATTGGTTGATTTTGCTGTTTTTGGATTCAGATTAATCTTGTTCATGCCGAAAAGTTTTATCTTTGTACCATGCAGAAAGAACCTGTTTTGTTGGACTTAGAGTCTGTTCCCCACATTGTCGGGCAGGGAGCACTCAGGCAGGCTACCGCTTATTTTTCCAGCCATAAAAATATTTTTATTTTGGTAGATGAGAATACGGAGAAATTTTGTCTTCCGGTGTTCCGAAATAACCTTACCGGTGTCAATATTACAGGTATTGTAAAGATAAAAAGTGGTGAGGTGAACAAAAATATCCAGACTGCATCGGCTATATGGCAACAGCTCACACAGTTTCATGCAGAGCGCAACTCGTTGATGGTAAATCTTGGTGGTGGTGTGATTACCGATATTGGCGGGTTTGCGGCAGCAACCTATAAGCGGGGGATAGATTTCATCAATGTCCCCACCACGTTGCTTGGACAAGTGGATGCCGCCATCGGCTCCAAAACAGGTGTTGACTTTAAAGAATACAAAAACCAGATAGGACTTTTCGCTGATCCAAAGGCTGTAGTTATCGATCCGGTTTTTCTAAATACGCTGGACAGGAAGCAGTTCCGGTCGGGATTTGCAGAAATGTTGAAATATGCGTTGACAATGGATGTTCCACTTTGGAACATGATGGATAACCGTCATTTTGAGACTATGACTCCTGATTTGGGGCGTATGGTTGTTCGTTGTGTTGGAGATAAAATTTCCATTGTGGAAAAGGATAAATACGAATCAGGGTTGCGCAAATTGTTGAATTTCGGACATACGGTGGGACATGCGCTTGAGACATTTTTTCTGAAAACGGATACGTCTGTTACGCATGGTGAAGCTGTGGCCGCCGGAATGATTTGTGCCACAAGGATTTCCGCTCAATGGCCAGGCTTTGATTGCCGTTCACCGGAACAGATTTATGAAATGATTGACCGGAATTTCCAGCGGCTTATTTTTTCAGAGAAAGATATTTTCGGGATATTGCGGCTGATGCAACAGGATAAAAAGACCAAATCCGGTCAGCTTCATTTTACGTTGCTGACGAAATTAGGTGTGGCGGTACCGGACGTGGTGGTGCCGGAGGAAAAAGTGAAGGAGAGCCTTCGATTTTATTTAAGAAACCAATGAGTTATCATTATGCTTCAAATTAGTTATAATAAAAAGAAACTGACCGGTACTTTCAGTTTGCCGGCTTCCAAAAGTGTGAGTAACAGGTTGCTGATTATGCGTGCTCTTGAGTGGAGTAAGGTGCTTTTCGATAATCTTTCGGAGGCTGAAGATACTTACATGATGAGGCTTTATCTTAGCTTTATCAATACCTGTGCCGGCTCGAATATCCCGCTTTCACTCGATACACACAATGCGGGTACTGTTTTTCGCTTTCTGTTGGCATATCTGGCACGGCAAGATGGAAAATGGCTTCTCACAGGCGGCGAACGGATGCGCCAGCGTCCTATCGGGGCTTTGGTGGATGCGCTTCGCAGCCTTGGTGCAGATATTAAATATAC
>VAOU01067078.1_pt1 | contig 15955 bp, 10 predicted proteins | sample 3393871 | NCBI WGS metagenome assembly VAOU01 (sample SAMN08290440, study PRJNA428436) | hydrothermal vent metagenome | isolation source: Deep-sea hydrothermal vent chimney | place: Atlantic Ocean: South-mid Altantic Ridge | depth 1820 m m
CAAAACCCGGAAATTTTTTCCTTTCAGTAACAATAATCACTTATTTTACTACCTTTGCGTGAATTAAAAATTGTACCTATGAAAAAATATGTATCATTCTTTTTGATTGCGCTTTTTGCCGTCGTCCTTTCGGCATGCAGTCAGGGACAAAAAAAAGAAGCAAAAAAAATGACAGAAGCCATTAATCCGGCCAACATGGACAAAAATGTAAAGCCGGGAAACAATTTTTATGAGTATGTAAACGGAGGCTGGATAAAAAGCCATCCCATCCCACCCGAATACAGCCAATACGGAGCTTTCACCGTACTTTACGAAAACAACCAGAAAGAGCTGAAATCACTGGTTAAAGAAATCTCTGAAAAGAAAGATGTTAAAGAAGGGAGTATCGAACAAAAAATCCGCGACTTTTACAACAGCGGTATGGATACTGCCCGTATTGAGGAGCTGGGTATCACCCCCATCAAGCCGGAACTTGCAAAAATTGCAGCCATCACCAACCTGAAAATGGTACAAAAGGAGATGGCACACATGAGTACCACGGGTGTTCATCCGCTTTTCTATTTCTATGCCGGAGCCGATAAGAAAAACAGCACGATGGAAATCGCCAACCTGCATCAGGGTGGTCTCGGCTTACCCGATGTATCTTATTACACGAAAGACGACCCTGCTTCCAAAAAACTCCGTGAAGAATATGTCAAACACATAGCCAGGATGTTTGAGCTCAAAGGTGATAGCAACAAAGTTGCCGTCAAAAAAGCACAAGAAGTGCTAAATTTGGAAACCAAACTGGCCAAAACATCTTTTACACGTCTTGAACGCAGAAATCCTGAGAAAAACTACAACAAAATGACGCTGGCACAATTGCAGAAAATTTCGCACGACATCAATTGGAAAGTTTATTTTACCAATATCGGACTGAACAACCCGGGAGATATCAACGTAGGGCAGCCTCGCTTTTTTACCGGTATCAGCAAGATTATGGAGGAAACTCCGGTAAATGTCTGGAAAGCTTATCTTGAATGGAACCTGTTAGATGCTGCAGCACCATATCTAAGTAAGAAATTCGTGCAGCAAAACTTCGACTTCTACGGAAAAACCATGTCAGGACAAAAGAAAATACAACCACGCTGGAAACGGGTTATGAGATCCACATCCCATAGCCTCGGTCAAGCTCTCGGTGAACTTTACGTGGCAAAATATTTCCCCCCTGAATCCAAGAAACGTATGGTGCAGTTGGTGAACAACCTGAAACTGGCCTTTGCAGATCGTATTGAAAAACTGGATTGGATGAGCGACACAACGAAAGAAAAAGCCATTGCGAAACTGAAAGCCATCACCGTAAAAATTGGTTATCCCGACAAGTGGAAAGATTACTCCAAACTGAATATTGTACCGGATAATTATTTTAAAAACTTAACAAGTGCCAGCGAGTTTGCTTTTAACTTCAACCGCAACAAAGTTGGAAAACCGGTGGACAAATCCGAATGGGGCATGACACCGCAAACGGTTAATGCATACTACAATCCATCGAACAATGAGATTGTTTTTCCCGCAGGTATTTTGCAACCCCCGTTTTTTAACAAAGATGCAGATAATGCTGTGAATTATGGCGCTATTGGCGTAGTTATCGGCCACGAGATGACCCATGGTTTCGACGACCAGGGCCGGAAATATGACAAAAACGGAAACATGAACAACTGGTGGACGGCACAGGATGCCAAGCGTTTTAAGGCAAAAACCACAAAATTGGCTGACCTTTACGACCACTATACGGTTCTCGATTCGCTACACGTGAACGGACAACTGACCATGGGTGAAAATATCGCTGACCTCGGAGGCCTCAATATTTCCTACGAAGCTTATTTAAAATCGCTGGATGGGAAGACCCCGAAAAAAATTGATGGTTTTACAGGTACCCAACGGTTTTTCATGGCTTTTGCTCAGGTGTGGCGACAAAATATTCGTCCCAAAGAGATGGCCAAACGTTTGAAAACCGATGTACACAGCCCCGGAGAAGCAAGGGTAAACATCCCACCGTTTAACATGACGGCTTTTATAAAAGCATTCCATATCAAACCCGGTGACAAACTTTTTATTCCTAAAAAGGACAGAGCCTACATCTGGTAGCTCAACCTTATCCTGACTACGAAAACGGTTATGATTTATTTCATAGCCGTTTTTTTTGTGGCTGACCTCCCGAAAACCTGAACCTCCAAAATGATTACTTTTGCATCATGAGAAAATTTTCAAAATGGCTACTGAATTTGTTTGGCTGGAAAACCATAGGAAAAGTTCCTGCAGAGCACAAAAAGCTCCTGATCATAGAAGTGCCGCACACCTCTAACTGGGATTATCTGTGGGGCATGCTGGCCATCACTTCCATTGGAATAAAAGTGAATGTTATCATCAAGAAAGAGATGTTTTTCTGGCCCGTAGGTTCTTTGTTGAAAAAGCTGGGGGGCATTCCTCTGGATCGCAGTGGACACCTGAGTAAAGTAGATTCACTTGCCGCCCTGTTCCGTGAAAAAGAGACATTAAACCTGGCAATAACACCGGAAGGGACACGGGGACTAAGCACAAAGTGGAAAAGGGGTTACTATTATATAGCAGAGGAAGCCGGAGTACCTATACTGCTTGCAGCCCTTGACTACAAGAAGAAAGCCGGTATTTTTGGTCCGGTTTTATTCCCGACAGGTAACTATAAAGAAGACCTTAAAAAGATCGAGGCTTTTTATAAAGGAAAAGTCGCAAAATATCCGAAGAACTTCAACCTCAGTAGCCACTATCTGAAAGATGTAGGAACTCACAATAACCAGAGAATTTCCTAAATTTGCCCTCCCATAAAACATGGAAATGCGAAGGACTGCACACTTTATCTTATGTCGATTGCTCAGTTGGAAAATTACCGGAGAAATACCATCCTCCGTTAAGAAAGCAGTTATCATTGTAGCTCCGCACACATCGTTGTGGGATTTTGTTTATGGACGTTTTGCTTTTTGGATACTTGATATTGATGTCAGATTTATGATAAGTGAGAAGTATTTCAAGTGGCCGTTAGGCTGGCTGCTCACTGTTTTGGGAGGCCAGCCGGTAAAGCAAACACGTCTCGCCAGGCTTTTACTTGAGATTTTCAACCATTTCAAAAAGAACAACTCTTTTTTCCTCGTGATAACACCAGAGGGCACCAGGAAACTGGTTAAGCAATGGAAAAAGGGGTTTTATCAGATAGCTATTGAAAACAATGTACCTATTATCTTGGCTTTCATAGATTATAAGGATAAAAAAGGTGGCTTAGGACCTGTTTTTTATCCCACGGGTGATTTTAATATAGACATAAAAGAGATAGAGAATTTTTATAGTCGTTTTCATGCTAAACATCCCGAACTTTATAACCTGAACAAACCTAATTTTATAAAAGTTTCTTAGAATGATTAGTGAGAGAAATCATCATATCCCGTTTTTGTTACAGATTGCAGCAGTTATACTGTTACTTCTGTTTCTTGTTTCAACACTTTCCGCACAAACACGTCATGTCTCGTACAAAGCGGTAGAAGTAAAAGGAAAACCTCCCGTTATTGATGGACTTTTGAATGATAAAGTTTGGGATTTAGCTCCCTGGGGTGATAACTTTACCCAGTATGAACCGTATGATGGAAAAGCACCCTCGCAAAAAACAGCTTTTAAAATTCTTTACGACAATAACAATCTTTATGTGGCGATACGTGCTTATGACACAGACCCTTCCAAAATTGAAAAAATCCTTTCACGCCGTGATAAAACCGATGGCGACTGGGTAGCTATCGGCATTGACAGTTACAACGATAAGCTGACTGGTTTTGTTTTTTCGACTAATGCCGTAGGCGTAAAGTTTGATGGTAAGTTCACCAATGATGACCAGATGGACGTCACCTGGAATCCGGTCTGGTACGTTAAAACCTCCATTGACTCGTTGGGATGGGTTGCCGAAATGCGCATTCCGCTGTCGCAATTGCGTTTTGCAAAGGCGAAAAATCATGTATGGGGCCTTCAGGTTATCCGGAAGATATATCGCGATCAGGAGATGGACCTGTGGTCGCCACAATCTAAAAAAGAATCGGGATGGGTAAGCCACTGGGGAAGCCTAACAGGTATTGACAATATTCATCCCAAAAAAGAGGTCGCGCTAACGCCTTATGTTCTCGGTAAGCTAAAGACAGAGGAAAAACAGCCTGGAAACCCTTTTGCCACAGGAGTTTCACCAGGCTTTTCAGTTGGTTTGGATGGGAAAATTGCCGTTACCAACGACCTGACACTCAACTTTACAGTAAACCCTGATTTTGGACAGGTGGAAGCAGACCCATCGGTAGTAAACCTTTCCGCTTTTGAGACTTATTTTCCTGAAAGAAGACCGTTTTTTGTTGAGGAAAATAACATTTTTAGTTTCCCGTTGACTGTTGGTGGAGGCAGGTTTAGCAGAGAAAACCTGTTTTATTCGCGCCGTATCGGGCGCGCTCCGCATAATCAGCCGGATTTATCTACAGGCGAATATGCAAAAGTTCCGGAAGCTACACGTATTATCGGTGCTTTTAAACTTTCGGGAAAAACAGAAAAAGGCTGGTCTATCGGCGTCCTCGAGAGTCTGACCAATAACACCAAAGCAACAATTGACAGTGCCGGAATCCGTAGTAAACAGACGATTGAGCCCATGACAAACTATTTCAACACGAGAATACAAAAGGATATCAACAAAGGAAAAACCATTATCGGGGGAATGGTTACGGCAACCAACCGCTTTATCAAAGACAGCAGCCTGATGTACTTGCCCACAGCAGCTTATACAGGCGGTATTGACTTTCAGACTTTCTGGAAAGACAAAGCTTATCGCCTGAGTGCCCAGGTAGTAGGAAGTAGTATAAGCGGGAGCATGGAAGCCATCACAAATGAGCAGGAATCATCAAGGCGTTATTACCAAAAACCGGATGGCACGAGGAGGCTTGATACTACACTCAGAATACTTCAGGGAACAGGATCCAGCTTTGAATTTGCTAAAATAGGCGGAAGCCATTGGCAATATGGCATACGAGGGAGTATGCTTAGTCCCGGACTGGAAGTCAACGATCAGGGTTACATGCGTATCGCTGATATGATAAAACAATCAGCATGGGTAAGTTACAAACTTTGGGATCCCTTCAGCATTTTCCGTTCAATGAATATAAAAATAAGCCAGTGGAGCGGGTTTGATTTTAAAGGAAGAAACACGATGGCCGGAGTCAGTCTCAATTTTAACACCCAGTTTAAAAATTACTGGAATGTAAATATTAACATCCGTCGCAGGGGCTACGAACTTGACCGCCACGAATTGCGGGGAGGGCCTTCCATTAAACTGCCGGGGAACCAGGGCTTTCAGATTGGTATCGGGACAGACAGCAGGAAAAAACTATCGGCAGGCGTTAATTTCAGTTTGGGAAAAGGAGATCAGCGTTATAGCAAATCAGCAAGTCTTGGGGTACGTATCAGTTATCGCCCCTTTGCGGCACTCAATCTCTCAATAATGCCAAACTACTCGAGATCATCAAAAGACTTTATTTATGTATCTACCAAAATGGAAAATGGAAAGAATATTTACCTCGTTTCCGCTATTCAAAAGGAGATACTCTCGGCAAGCCTGCGTGTCAATTTCTCTTTTACGCCGGATCTTTCACTGGAATACTGGGGGCAACCCTTCTTTTTCTCAGGAGACTATTCCGGTTTTAAGAAAGTTATCAACCCTGACCAAAAAGTTTTTACGACACAATTTCACCAATACACGGCGAGCGAAATTACTTACGACGAAAAAAATAATCAATATCTGATTGATGATAACGGAGATGGAAATATTAATTTCACGCTGTCGAACCCCGATTTCAGTGTTATGGAATTCAGGTCGAACATGGTGCTTCGCTGGGAATTTGTTCCCGGTTCTACTTTCTTCTTTGTGTGGTCACAGGGGAAAAACAGCTATTCAGATGATGGAACCTTTAATTTGAGTAATAATATTGGGCAGCTTATTAAAGCCCATGCCACCAATATTTTTCTCGTAAAATTTTCTTACAGGTTTAGCATGTAAATTTTTACATTAGTTTTACAAAATTAGAAATTGAAATTGTTGGGTTTGGTCTAAAAAATCTGAAAATAATTTCAGCCGCTTTCATCCCCTTTTATCCTCCCGTCTCAGCCGGAATGTGCTAAAAGGGAAAGCGACTAAAAATCAGTATATTCCTACACTAAACAGGATGTCCTGATTTTCATATATTGCCTCAATTCATCTTTTCAGACCAGACTCAGTCGCTTAATATCAAATAAAAATACCAGCGCCACATGGCCACTACGATACAAACAGTCAGAAACAAAAAGCAAAAAAGGGATTTTGTCAATCTGCCTTTTGAAATATTCCGGGACAATGTTTATTGGGTTCCACCCATAAAATCCGACGAATTAAAAAGCTTCGACCCCCGCCACAATCCCGCTCTGCGTTTTTGCGATGCCGAATTTTGGGTAGCCTATCGTGATGGGAAACCAGTGGGGCGCATCGGCGCTATCATCAACCATAAATACAATGAAAAAGTTGGTAAAGATTTGGGGCGTTTCACAAAGCTGGAATTTTTTGATGACAAAGAAGTCTTCCGGATACTTATGGACGAGGCTGTTAGCTGGATGAAAGAAAAAGGGATGAAAACAGCTCATGGACCGCTGGGGTTTACTAACCTCGACAACCAGGGATTGCTCATAGAAGGGTTTGAGTACCTCCCATCGGTAGCTTCGGTTTACCATCACCCTTATTATCAAAAGCATATAGAAGATTACGGTTTCCAAAAAGAGATAGACTGGCTTGAGTTTCTGTTAAACGCCGGGCCTAAGGCTATTAATAAAGCAACGCGAGGAGCCGAACTAATGAAGAAACGTTTTGGTTTTAAGGTAGTTAGATTTAAAAAAGCCCATGAACTTCTTCCATACACCAAAGCTCTTTTCGATATAGTAAATGATGCCTTCGCATCACTGCCGTTTGTTGTCCCTTTCGATGAGAAAATGGTGGAATTGTACACAAAAAAATATTTTAAAGTTATCAATCCTAAATATATTTACTTTGTAAAAAAAGATGAAGAGATAGTGGGTTTTATTCTTGCCGTTCCTTCTTTGTCAAAAGCCATGCAAAAAGCTAACGGTAAGTTGTTTCCGTTTGGCTTTTATCACATAAAAAAGGCCATTAAGAACCCTCAGGTCATTGATCTGTTTTTGGGAGGCGTAAAACCTGAGTATGAACATAAAGGTGTTGCTGTTGTTTTGTACTCGGAAATCCAAAACCAAATGTTGAAAGACGGTCTGCACATTGTGGAGACAACCGGTAATTTTGAGACCAACAGTCATGTTATTGCCAACTGGAAAAATTTTGATCCTATCCAACACAAGCGCAGGCGCTGTTTTATCAAAGATATTTAAAGAAATCTTCAATCCCCTTCCGGGGAAAAAGCAAGATTGCCGGATATTCTCTATCTTTGCTTATCAAAAATATTTGAATTATATCACGTCTCATGAAATACAACAGAATTCTCTTAAAATTAAGTGGCGAAGCCCTCATGGGCAGCAAGCAATATGGCATTGACCCTGAAACATTAACCGCATACTGCAACGACATCGTTGCGGTTGCCAACCTGGGGGTACAAACAGCCATCGTGATTGGCGGGGGAAATATTTTCCGCGGGCTTCAAGGAGCTTCCGAAGGTTTCGACCGGGTGCAGGGCGATTATATGGGTATGCTGGCCACGGTTATCAACTCCATGGCGCTACAGGGTAAGCTGGAAAAACTGGGACTGAAAGTCAAACTTCTTTCCGGCTTGTTTATCGACCCCATTACGGAAACCACCAGCGGTAGAAAAGCTATTGGATACTTAGAAAAGGGTTTTGTTGTGATTATTGCAGGTGGAACGGGCAATCCGTTCTTCACCACAGACTCGGCTTCAGCACTGCGTGCTGTTGAAATACATGCCGATGTACTACTGAAAGGTACCCGCGTAGATGGCGTCTATTCCGCCGATCCGGAAAAAGATCCTACAGCCACCAAATATAAAGCACTCACATTCGATGAAGCCTACGAGAAAAATCTGAAAGTAATGGACATGACTGCTTTTACACTCTGCAAAGAAAATAATCTTTCCATTCTTGTTTTCGATATGAACCAAAAGGGAAACCTCGCAAAAGTGGTATCAGGGAAAAAAATAGGAACCGTTGTAAGCCGGTAAAAATATTTCAAAAAAGTTACACTTCGCGCTGCGCTGCATAAGCCCGCCACTTATCAATCACCACTTGCATATCTTCCGGCAGTGCGGACGAAAAGCTGAGTATTTTTCCGGAAACAGGATGAACAAAGCCCAGTGTCATGGCGTGCAACGCCTGACGCGGTAATAATTTAAAACAATTCTGCACAAACTGTTTGTATTTTGTAAACGTAGTTCCTTTTAGGATAATGTCACCGCCGTAACGCGCATCACTAAACAGCGGATGCCGTAAATAGCGGAAATGCGCCCTGATTTGATGGGTACGACCGGTTTCCAGCCTGCACTCTACCAGGGTTACATAACCCAACCGTTCTTCAACCTTAAAATGAGTAATGGCGGGTTTGCCATACAAGCCGTCCGGGAAAACCGTCATCTGTCGGCGGTCTTTGGGATGACGACCTATGTTGCCCTCGATGGTACCCTCATCTTCTTCAAAATCGCCCCAAACCAGCGCCTGATATTTACGCTCCACACTATGGTCAAAAAACTGTTTGGCCAGCCTGGTTTGTGCCAGCTCATTCTTAGCTACCAACAGCAACCCACTGGTATCCTTATCAATACGATGCACGAGATATCCAAAGCCATTTTCGACCTCTTTAGTTTCTGATTTTTGAAAATAGCCGGCCAATGCATTCAGCAAAGTGCCGTTGTAATTGGCATGAGCAGGATGTACCACCATTCCTGCTACTTTATTTACCACAATCACATCCCTGTCTTCATAAACCACTTCGATCGGTAAATCTTCAGGCAAAATTTCCACGTCACGTGGCGGATGCGACAATACAACAGAAATAACATCTCCAGGCCGCACCTTGTAATTGGATTTTATCGGTTTGTCTTTGATAAGGATATTTCCGGCCTTTGCAGCAGTCTGTATCTTATTTCGTGAGACGTTTACAATGCGGTTAAACAAAAATTTATCGATACGAAGCGCCTCCTGCCCGGGATCGACAACAATACGGTGGTGTTCATACAGTTCCTGACCATCATCGGTCACAAGAAAGGGCTCTTTTTCTTTCATATCTAATGTTTTACGATAAATTTAGCAGAATAAATCCTGTTTCCGGATTGAACACGAAGCAGGTACATCCCGTTGCTCAGAGAGCGCGTATTCAGTAAATTCCGGCGCAGTACCCGATGGCTTACCAACTGGCCAAACAGGTTGTAAACAGCTACTTCCGTAGCAACACCGGGGATTAAACCATGAGCAGTAAAACGAAGCCGGTTTTGTGCGGGGTTGGGATAAACATTCAACGACACCTCTTTTTCCGGCAGAAGCCTGCCTGCCCCCAGGATCATATCCTGTCCAAGTATCGGCCGCAAAAGCAAGGCCCCTTTAAAGCTGGTTTTATACCACGCATTATCTGCAAAATAGAAAATGTCATCACTGGCATCGTCGTTGGTGTCAAACCCAACGTTCAGGCTTTGGTTTTGCTGCTGATAGCCCACATAAAAAGTTCCGGAAACCAGAATGGCCGTATCAAGCCGGTAAGTGGTAAAGGGATAAATTCCTTTTTCCCAATTTACTTTAAGATTATCCTGACGGTAAATTTCTTCACCCGGTTTGCCGTTATTATCACGCCAAACTACCAAATCAAAAAAAGGGGAAGGATTATCTTTTAATTTGTTGAAATAAATCCGCAGCGCACGCAACGTATCGGGTACATTTATTTTAAAGCGATAAGCCAACTCCGCCCCGGCTGGTTCCAGCGTATATCCCATCTCCGGAACACCATCGTCGTAAGCATACTGGTTATAGAATCCCTGCCGGTAAATCATTGAATCAACCAGCGGTGGCGAAACTGAAGAGTCGCTAATGTAATGTTTGATAAGATAGGAAGTTGTATCCCGGTCGTAATCCAGCGAAAAAAGACTGTTCACCGGGGGACAGGCCTGAGCTGCACCACCACTGCTGCTGCAATTCTGAAAACCAAACTTATAAAATGGCGGCAACACCTGGATTCCGCCATCGTAACCATAGGCAAATGAACCGTTCATCTGGCTAACCTGATAATAATAATGAACATCATGGTCGGTACGATCCAAATTATCGATGTAAACATGAAAGTCAGGGGTCAGAGAGTTGGTCGGATCGGAACGGTATTGCCGGTAAGGCATCTCGGTATAATGTTTTAGGAAAACCGGGTTTGTCCCGGAAAAGCCAATGGCACGATGGGTGGTGTCTGAAGCAGATCGTCCGGTATTCAGATAGACATAATCCAGATTCCATTCATCCACATTACTTTGCCAACTTGGGTTAATATTGTTAGCGATGCTGGCATAGTTGAAGAACCTAAACTGAAAGCCTTTGTAAAAATAAGCCGGATTGCGCAAGGGAACCATGACCTGTACAAAATCTTTCCCATATTTCTTCTGAAAATCTTTTAGGGTCATGCCGGGTGATTTCCAAACCGTTTGCCAGGCCGTAGCGGGAACAGAAACCGAATCGCACGGGAATAAAAGACTGTCACCCCACACCAATGTGCTGTAATTGACAACATAAAAATTGGTATCACAGGGAGGCTTTGCCCATAATGTGTCAATAGGATGCAGGGTATCCTGCGGACTACTCAGAAAATTATTTGCGGAAACCCAAACCGAATCGATATGCGAAAAAACGGTATCGCCTGTCAATACACGAAAAGCCAGCGCCAGTGAATCACCCGGTTCGGGGGCATCGCCCATCCCCTGAGGCTGGTAATAAAAACTCAGATATAACGAATCGGACGGCCCTAACTTTGCCGGCACTGGCGAAAAGACAGAATCGAGCCTTATGGGCTGTGAGGTAAGCCTGTCTGCTTTAAAAGGAACTGAAGTAGCTGTACTATAGATGTTTCCAGTCGAGTCAAGGGCATCAAACGTGGCAACCCACTGGTTAGGCGGCAGGTAACAAAAACTGTTGTTGACAAAGGTAGCTTTTTCGACCCATCGGTGTGCATCGGGGAACACCCGTGATGTGGTAAAATCATCGAAAAATGGAAGTGTGAGTAGCGGTGTTGGCTGTGAAGATTTAAAATCCGGTGTGTGTTTTTCTTTCAGAATCTTTTGCTGTATCACGACGTTGGATGGGAGTCCGGTTAACACCTCCTGTGCCTGCATTGCTGGTAAGGCTGCAAGCCACAAAGCCGCTATAGAAAGCCATCGCCTTCTCATGGCGTTTGCGTCCGGAGTTCATGTACCTGAACCGAATCCTGCTGCGTAGTATCGGCAAGCATTTGCCGGATGTAACCCTTGAAATCAAAATTTTCATCGGAGCGATACCAAATATCCACCGGACTTCCCATGTCGAGAAGTGAGTGGCTGTAAAAAGCAGGTTCCATTTTATAAACACGGGCGTGGGTTGTGTCATTCCCGTCCAGAAAATATTCTTGTCCCACATTGAGCGAAGAATAATGCAGAGAAGCATGGGCAGCTTTCATCTTATCCCCTATCAGAAACGGCAAAGGAACAGGTGTCGGATGGGTACCTTTGCCCACCACGAGGCCGATGGCCGTACCTTTAGGAATTTTTGTTTTCGTATCGATAGGATCGCCGTTGAGCAGCTGGTCCACAACTGCATTTTTGGCAAAATAATCCACATACTTCAGATTTTTTACAAGCAAACCCTTTTCTTCGAGAAGTACAAGTGCCTGCCGCAACGACAGATTCCGGAGGTCGGGCATCTCCACCATCTCCAACGTCTTAGCCACAATAGTCAGGTAAATATGACGCCCTTTTTTCACTTTGGATCCCGGTAACGGATTCTGCATAACAATGGAACCAGGGGCATGGCGCACATCATATACCGAGTCAATCACCATTAAGTCAAAATATTGGTTAAATCCTTTCTGATCTAAATCGGGGACGGTTTGTCCGGTAAAATTTGGGACAAGATAGACCTCTCCATGGCGTGTAAAAACAGCGAGGAATTTAAAAACGCCCCAAAAGATTACCAGCGTTAACACCATGGCAATCAGCAACTGAAGATAAAATTTCTTTTGTCCCAAAAAATAAAAAAAACCCATGTTTGATCTTTTAATCGAAAGTATCGTCTAAAACGGCTTTAAATATTAACTTTGTTCAACAATTAATATTGTACACCATTCGGCAAAGGTAAAAATTATTGGGAAGGAGAAATGAGAATTTCCGGCTCTGTAAAAAATTACAAAACGATTAATTATGAAGAACATAGCCATTGTTTGCGGAGGCAATTCGGGTGAATTTGATATTTCTATGGCCAGCGGAAAGGTCGCCTTTAAGTACATCGACCGGGAAAAATACAACCCGTTCCTTGTGGTGATACAAAACCAACGGTGGGAATGGTACATGGAAGACGGGCGGAAAATACCAATCAACAAAGCCGATTTCTCCATCGAGATAGAAAACAAAACCATTCACTTTGATGCCGTTTTCAACGCTATCCATGGCACCCCCGGAGAAGATGGCAAGCTACAGGGATATTTCGATTTGCTCCACATGCCTTATACCACCTGTGGTGTGGATGCTTCCGCTTTGAGTTTCAACAAATTTTTGTGTAACAGGTTTGTCCGGACGTTTGACATCAAAACGGCTGCATCCTTTTCTTTTTTAAAAGGAGAAGAGATAGACAAAGTGGCCATCATCGAAAAGTTAGGACTCCCTGTTTTCATCAAGCCTTCCGGAAGTGGCTCCAGTGTGGGCATTTCCAAAGTCAAAACTCCGGAAGAATTTGATGAGGCCATAGAAAAAGCCTTTCGGGAAGACAACCGGATACTCATCGAGGAGGCCATCGTTGGTCGTGAGATTGCATGTGGCCTGGTAAAAAAAGGCAGTAAACTATTGGTTTTCCCACTTACCGAGATCATTTCGCAAAATGACTTTTTCGACTACAATGCCAAATATTCCGAGGGAAAAGCCAGAGAAATAACACCGGCAGACATTTCCACGGAGATTGAAGCCGACATCAAAGCCATCTCTTCCATGCTCTACCGGCAAATGGATTGCCGTGGTTTTGTCCGCTTTGATTATATTCTGACGGAAACGGAGCTTTACTTCCTGGAGCTCAACTCTATCCCCGGCATGACTGAAGCCAGTATCATACCCAAACAGGCACAGGCTTTCGGGCTGACAAAAAAAGAGCTTTTTACAATGGTGGTGGATAACCTTTTTCTTTAAACAATAAAAAAGTTTTGGAATTTATTTGAAATTTGGCTTTTGTCATTTGGGATTTAAATTTAGAATATCTACAGAGACTAAAGTCTTGGATTTAAAAAGGGCATAGTTTCAACTAACGAATAAGATCAAAGAAAATCTTATTTTGAAAATATGTTGTACCTTGCTAACAAATTAAAACAAAACCTTTGCAGGAAAACTTGAGACAAAGAAGAAAGCGACCCAAATTACTTCAGACCGCTTTAAATGTTTTCACAACGGAATAATCCTTATTGTGAATTGCTTGATTTGTAACGCAAAGATAAGAAAATAATTTAAACATAATACATTATGAAAAGAATTCTGGGATTGGATTTGGGAACAAACAGTATTGGGTGGGCAGTCATTCAATTAGACTTTGACAAAAAACAAGGGCGCATTAATGGATTGAACAGCAGAATTATCCCGATGGATCAGGCACAATTAACTGATTTTGCATCTGGAAATTCTATTTCCCAAACAGCTGACCGGACAGGATACAGAGGCGTCAGAAGGCTTTACCAAAGAGATAATCTGCGAAGGGAGCGGCTGCACAGAGTTTTAAATATTTTGGGATTTCTCCCTGAACACTATAAAAACGAGATTGACTTTGAGGCTCATCCGGGACAATTCAAAAAAGAGATAAAGCTGAATTATCATAAGAATGAAAAAGGCAAATCCTCTTTTATTTTTAAAGATTCTTTTATGGAGATGGTTCAGGATTTTCAATCTCATCATCAAGAAACCAAAATTCCTTATGATTGGACACTTTATTATCTGCGCAAAAAAGCCTTAACCCAAAAAATAAGGAAAGAGGAGCTGGCTTGGATTATCCTGAATTTTAATCAAAAGCGCGGTTATTATCAGTTAAGAGGAGAGGAAACAGAAGAAAATGAAAAAAAAGATGAAAAGTTTTATGCACTTAAAGTCATTGATGTAAAAGAAACAGAGGATAAAAACGCTAAAGGAGTTTGGTACCATGTAATTTTAGAAAACGATTGGATATACAAAAGGCAAAGTAAGGAGCCGTTATTCAATTGGATTGGGAAAACCAAAGAGTTTATTGTCACGACGACCATTGATAAAGAAGGTAACCCAAAAAGGAGTTTCAGATCACCTAAAGAGGATGATTGGAATCTTTTAAAGAAAAAGGCCGAACAGGAGATAGAAGAATCAGAGAAGTACATTGGTGAATTTATCTATGATGCTCTTCTTCAAAACCCAGCTCAAAAGATAAGGGGCAAACTTATCAGAACAATTGAACGTAAGTATTATAAAAAGGAGTTAAACGCTATTTTAAAAACTCAAATAACATCACATCCTGAATTGCAAAACAGAAAACTTTTTAAAGCTTGTGTTGAAGAACCATACCCCAGAAATGAAGCACACCAGAATAACATTAAAGACAAAGGACTTGATTATCTGTTTATAGAAGATATCATATTCTATCAGCGGCCTTTGAAAAGCAAGAAGTCAACGATTTCCGGTTGCCAGTTTGAAACCAGAACGTTTAGAAAAATAATAACAGATAAAATAACCGGAGATGAAAAAGAAATATGGGTAACAGAGCCCGTTAAAGCTATTTCAAAGTCTCATCCTTTGTATCAGGAATTCAGGTTATGGCAGTTCCTTAAAAACCTGAGAATTTATCAAACGAATGATGACAAAGCAAGGCTGATTGACAAAGATATTACCAGTGAACTATTTAAATCAGAAGCTGATTGGACAGATTTATTCGATTTTCTCAATCAGAGAAAAGAGGTTGAGCAAAAAAATATTATCCAATACCTCATTTCAAAAGGTTTAATCAATAAAAAACAAAAAGAGAATTACCGGTGGAATTATGTGGAAGACAAAAAATATCCGGCCAATGAAACAAAAGCACAGTTTCTCTCCCGATTGAGCAAAGTAACTGATTTAAAAGATCCTTTTCATTTTTTACAGGAAAAAACGAAGTCAGGCAAAGAAATAATATTGAGCAGGGAAGAACAGCTATGGCATCTTATTTATTCTATTAAAGACATAAATGAATACGAACAAGCACTTCGTTCGTTTGCAAAAAAGCATAATATCGATGAAGTGTCTTTTGTAAAAAATTTCATCAAATTTCCTCCGTTTAAAAATGAATATGGCGCCTTTTCGATGAAAGCCATTAATAAATTATTGCCCTTGATGCGTAGGGGAAAATATTTTGATGAAAATATAATACCGGAGGATGTGAAAAACAGGATTGTTGCTATCATGGAACGTGTCAACGCCTTAAATCCGGATGCAGAAGATCTAAGCAAAGAAATTGAAAAGGTCGTTGACGATGATATTCCAAGACAAATGGTAAAAAGCTTTATTCCGCTTATTGGAAAAAATCCTTTCAGAGGGCTTAATACTTATCAGGCTTCGTATGCCATATACGGCAGGCATTCCGAAAGCAAAGACATACAAAAATGGGAGAATCCAAAAGACATTGATAAATTCCTTGCAGGATTTAAGCAGCATAGCCTGCGCAACCCAATTGTGGA
>VAOU01080050.1_pt1 | contig 15865 bp, 11 predicted proteins | sample 3393871 | NCBI WGS metagenome assembly VAOU01 (sample SAMN08290440, study PRJNA428436) | hydrothermal vent metagenome | isolation source: Deep-sea hydrothermal vent chimney | place: Atlantic Ocean: South-mid Altantic Ridge | depth 1820 m m
ATTTCTATATTTTAACATTTTATAGTACAGTGCCTGCATATGTTTGGATTTTCACTTTTTCCTAAGACGGTTACTGTCGCTGAAGCGTTTGAGAAACTTGGCACCGATGGACACATATTGCTTGATGTACGCACAAAAGGCGAAGTGCGCGACCTCGGCATAAAAGGAGCGGTTCATATTCCACTTGACCGTCTTGAAGCCGAGCTTGAACGCCTAGGAGAGCACGCCTCTATCCATGTCATCTGTCGCTCAGGTAGCAGAAGCGGCATCGCGGTTCAGATAATGAATGGCGCCGGCATCTCACAAGCGGCAAATGTTACCGGCGGTATGATTGCATGGGAGCGCGAAGGACTTCCGACCACGCGCGGCTAGCGCGGCGCGGCGCTAGCGCGCGCAATCAAAAATCACCCCCGCGCAATCAAAAAAACCACCCCCGCGCGGCTTGCCTTTATTTCAGCAAATCAATTTTTTGGTCGGCTCCTCCCCATTACTTACAGGAACTATTCAGGTTGTATGATATTTTCTGCCGAAAAATATCGACAACCTCTTGCAGAAGTCTCCCAGACTTCCTCGCCCCTCCGCCGCCATGCGAAAAAAGGTAAGGAAATGGTTTTGTCGGCCGAGTTCGCTACAACTTCAAATCACTCCAATTATCCAAATCCGAATTATAAGCAATCTGCCAAATTCCCGCGGGGCCAGGTTTTACTAAACCACCTTTAAACTTCTTATTTTTCTCTAACCAGCTCTCAAGCGCTCTTGCCCTTATCTTTGCACCATCACCAGTTGCAGTAAAACCTGACTTTGTATCTATAATCCAAATATCTTTTTCTGTTTTTATAAACCAATCTGGAAAAAATAATCTTCCATCATCTCGTTTTACTGAAAAATAATCTGACCCTTGATCTCCATTTTTATACCACCAAATAACGGAGTTGTTTCCCTCAAGATACTTAATAAAGTCTTTTTCGTTCTGATTATCTTTCTCAATATAGCAAGGTTGCATTGCACATTTATCACTTTCTATTTTTTCAAAAATACTACTATACTTTATTTTTGATAATGGAACTTTTACCATTTTTATTTCGTGCTTTCTTTTATCTTTCTCCTTTTCTTCTACTTCTCTAATTTCTTTATATTCCAATAGGGACTTATTGATAATTGGTATCAAAATACTGTTAGCCCCTTCCATTAAGTCATTAATGATGTATTGATAATATTCCTTTTTCTCCCCAACTTTTAATATATCTTCAAAAAATACATTCAAGGTGGACTTTAAAATTCCATAAGACCGAGCAATACCTCCATATTTAGACTCCTCTTCTTGTTTTGACAAAATTTCTATACAGAGCTTTTTATATAACTTCTCAATGTCGGTCAAAGACATCTCTTGTCCAAAATCTTTTGACTTCTTTAAATTCTTGATGAAATTATCGTAATCAGTAATTTTTTGATCAACTATCAAATTTAAATCAAGATGATTGTTAAAATAAAATCCAGCGTCTTTTAAAGACTTCTCATTTTTATAATATTTCTTAGCGACACTCAAAAATGTACTTTGAAAAGTTTTACCTAAGTCACCATAACTTGTTCTTTGCGAAACAAAAGTTTCCAATTTAGTCTGCTCAATTCCACTTCTAACAAAAGAATCATAAATTTTAGTTTCGTTTGGACCAATTCCTTCAAAATTTTTATAAGATTCTACAATTTCATTTTTAGTATATGTTGTGTAAAGGTAAGAGTGATTAAGCGCGGAAATTTGGTATTTTTTTGCCTCTGGCATTCTTAAAATTCTACCTAGAAGCTGAACTTGAAAAACGGGACTTTTCGTTTCTCTATACATCAACATCACTTGTGCACGCGGGCAGTCCCACCCAGTCGCTGGAGCTTGCTTGAATAGCAAAACCTCTACATCATTATTATTTTTTGTGATATTTGCCAAATTATCTGTTTTGTCTTTTCCTGTGAGCCATACCGCAATTTTATTTTCATCCACTTTTTGCTCTCTCAAATATCCCAAAACAATATCTTTCTGCTTCATTTCTTCTTGATTTTTTAGTTCATCATTTGGAAGCTGTATCATTAGCAACGGATTAACATCAATCCCATTTTCATCATATATATTCTGCAATTCTCTTCTTTTCTTTAATGCCAAATCTAAAACATATCTATCAAGATCTTGTTCACCCTTACCTTCAAAATCTTCTTGGGTCTGAGACAAAATCCCCTCTTTTATGAGCCCGGCACTTACAACTTCTTCATACTCAATATTTACATCAACTTCCTTGCTGTCGTGAGTAGCAGTAACTTTTAAAATTATTCTTGGATTAATTTGTTTAATTTCTTCTTCTGCAAGCAGTGAGCCGCTTTCTCTGTGGGCTTCATCAATTATCAAAACAATATTTCTATCTTCCAACTTTGTCCTTTCCAGCATTCCATCCCATGTTATCTCGGTTTCCCCTTCTCTTCTTAATTTTCTACCATCTTTATTTGCGGTCTTAATCTTTGACCAGTTAAAGAATAAAATTTCATTTTGTTCCAAAACCTTATCTCTATCCAAATCATCCAATCCAGTAATTTCTATTGCCGTATTTCCGTCATAATACTCCGTAAATTTCTTTCTACTTTGCGAAGCTAAATCCCCCTCTTTTGATCCTCCAATACTCACCCACAAAAAAGCCAGATTTGCCTCCGTCAATCTTGGATCATTTACCAGCTCTTTTACAAATTGCGCCATCATCACCGTCTTACCAGAGCCAGTCGGCGCCTGGAATCTTATTGTTTGTTTTGACTCTTTTTTCCATTTATGCAAAAACTCGTCAGTCAAACTCTCTAACGCTTTTTCTTGAAATGGTTTTAATATTATTTGTCTCATAATTTTTATTTATTACTTGTGGATAAGTGTTGCTTTTTAAAATTTTAGCTGTATTGTGTAAATAAGGATTGGGGTGTCCCCAGTCGACATTAACCACTCATTTCGGGTGGTTTTTGTTTTATGGAAAAATTTTCCACCCCTTTTTTCTAATTTTAGATTTCAATATGTCATAAGCTGGATTTATATTCTTAGAATATAATATCTTTCTTGCTATTGGATAAGATATTAAATCTGACAACTGGAGACCTTCATCATTGTCCATCTTGTTTTTGAAATCAATTTTTGAAAATAACCTTATAATTCTTTCAGAAGAAACATAGCCAGTCCCCCTCGTCCTTATTTTCTGGTAAACATCAAGCAAGCCTGCGTCCTCTTTTTTCCCTCTTTTTTCTATGACCATCTCTACCTCACTGCAACCTTCTAATTCATCACAATCAAAAACAGTTCTCTCTATAATAAAATTTAATGACATGGTATATGGATTATCTGCAACCTTTCCATATTTTTTAATATGTTCATTTTTCAGTATTGCAACTGGATTTACAACAAAATCAGTTTTTTCAATAATATCATCAAGCTCTTTGTAAAACCTTTCTTTTATTTTTAAGTCAAACAAGATTTGAAAAGGCGGATTTATCTTTCTAATATCCCTTGAATGTAAGATGATTTCTTTGGTACCGAAAAAGGTATTTTTGAAGTCATTTATTTTTTCTTGGAAAACTTTATATTCTTTTTCAGAAATCAAAACACCACCAATCATAAATATCGGAAAATTTTGATCAACATTTGATAGGCTATGATCACCTGTTTCATCTATAAATAAATAATACTTCATAATTAATTATTTAATCTCTTATATATTTTTAGTATTGGCTCAGGAATATCTTTAACAGTTACATTTTTATATTCTGCATAATCTTTCTTGAAGTCATTAACTCCATAAGAAAATAGATAAAGTTTTACATCTTTTTTATCCAAAATCTTTTTTTCCATTTCTGCTAACTTGTCTAAATTTTCTCTAAAATAAATACCAACAAATTTATCTTTTTCATCTGTAAAAATTTGATAAAATTTATTTTTAACAACTTCTTTAAAAGCGTCTTCTTTGAGTGCGATCATTTGTCCAGCTTCATAAGTAAATTCCAGTTTCTTTTTATCAGACACTTTTTCTATATTCTCAACATCAACAAACTCCGTTTTAAAATATTCCAAACTACCACCGAGCCCTTTCACTTTTTTACCTTTTGGTGTTGTGTAGCCTTTCATTACCTTTTCTATTCTCTTGTGCGTAATTCGTCTACAGATTCCATGTTCTTCAATTTCCTCTTCACTCATTCCTTTTTCTCGCAATTCTTTTTCAAGCCCATTTAATTCGTTGTTCGTACACAAAATAAATTTTCTATTTCCTCCGTCTTCTTTGTTAAGATCTAAAACAGCATGTCCAGTTGTTCCAGACCCTGTCATAAAGTCTAAAATTACAGAGTTTTTATGAAAGCTGCTTTTTATAATGTATTTTATTAAATTCAATGGCTTTGGATTTAAAAATACACTACTGCCTAAAATATTTTTCACCATTTCAGTATTTTTCTGATTATCATATAAGCCCCAAGAAGATTTTAATGGAATATTTTGATTTTTAAATTCATTAAAAAATTCTTTTTTTCTAACTTGACCTTTTTTATTTTTTGGAAAAATTATATATTTCTCTTTTATTAATCTATCTAACTCTTTCTTACTAAAAGCCCATGTATCTGTAAAAGTATTTCCAGTTTTCGGATCTGTTATTGAAAAAGATTGCTCTTTGTTTTTAATCGTACTTTTTATATTTGTATTTCTCCAGGTGCCTCGCGGATCACTATCTGGATTTTTAAAATCATCATCTTTGCGCGGCTCTCCTAAAAATGAAAATTTATTACTTTTCTGATAAATTAAAATATACTCATGTACATTTACAATCATATTTTTTGGAGGGACACCTTTTGGGGAAGATTTTTTATCCCAAACCACACAATCTACAAAATTTTCCTCTCCAAAAATGCCATCACTCAAAATTTTTAATTGTGCGACTTCGTTATCATCAATTGATACAAAAATAACACCATCTTTTTTCAAAAGTTTTTTTGCAAAAACCAGTCTTTTCTCCATAAAAGAAAGCCATTTTGAGTGTCGAAAATTATCCTCCTTATCTACATAGTGATCATTGTAAATAAAATCTTTATTTCCTGTATTGTATGGCGGGTCAATATAAATAACATCAATTTTTCCTTTATGCGTATAGTTTAAAACCTGCAAAGCATGATAATTGTCCCCCTCAATCAAAATATTTGTTGGTTTATTTTTATTTTTATCTTTTATTTGCTTATCTTTTTTTGCAACCAAAATCGGCGCCTCGGTTTTGCACCGCTCCACAACTTCCTCTGTGTGGTCTTCCCAAACCAAACCATACTTCTTTTGCTTTTTTAATATCTGCAACTCCTTTATCAATTCATCTTTTGTATATTCGTTTAAATCTTTTTTACTTGCTGGAGCTTTTTTTGCCAAATCAGAAATCAAACCTTTTTTCCTAATCTCTCCAATCATTTCCGCTGTATATCTTCTATCTTTTCTCTTTCCAATTCTTTCAGGCACAACAAAACCCTCTCGCTCCCAATTTCGCAAAGTATCCTCATGCACACCCAAAATCTCCGCCACCTCTCCGATTTTATATTTTTTTTCTGTTTGTTTTGTCATGGTTACTTTATTAATATAAAAAATATAATTCCCATAGTTGCAACAACAACCAAGATATAAGAAGTTACAAATAATCTATTTACTAATTTATTTGTAACTATTTGCTTTTCGGGAAGATTTAATTCATCTGGTATTTTTTCAACCTCATCAATACCTTTTTTGAGATACGAATATGCTTTATTAGAAATATTTTCATAAAATCTTGCTTTTCTTAAAACGTGTTGAAACTGCAACGCACTACCAATAATAAAAATAACGAAAGCAACTAGAATAAGAATAATGATAGTTTTAATAAGGCAAACATATTCAACACCCCCTCTTAACAAGATTACACCCAAAAATGATAATTCGGCAATCCCAAGAGACCACAACCAGTTCTGTGACATTTTAATAGTATCATTGGCAATTAGTACATTTTGCACAGATGCATCAAAAGCATATTTTTGTCGTTTTGATATGCTATATTTTGACTTTTTTTCTTGAGTTTCTTTTTTCATAACTATTCTTGATTATCTTTTTGCGTTTGCTTATTTTCTGCAATTTTTTTAATCAATTTCAATTTATTTTCTTTCTCAAATCTATTTATATACCAATCATCGATTAATTGCTCAATCAATCCAATCAACAGTTGCGCTTCGTTTGGCTCAACATCAATTATCAAATTAATATCCTTTTCCATATGAGCTCCAATATTTGCAACACTTCTCACAGAATCTATCGCACTCCAAACAAGAGGATCAATTTTATCTTCTAATTCTTTTATCTCATCAATCAATCTTCCTTTTTTGATATTATGAAAATCCCTAATCATTCCCTGTAAACATCGGCGAGATAAAGTGGCGGAAGCTTTTGGACTTAAATCTCTTATTCTGCAAGCTTCATAATAATCATCTTGAATAGCTTGCGGAATATAGTCTGGCAAAACTTTCGCTTCTGATTCTGGCATTAACTGCCAATCTAAAATTTTTTCTTCAAGTGATGGGCTATCATAATAATCTCTTTTAATAGTCCAGAGAGAATAATGCAACCATAATTTATTACATTCTAAATTTGGACAGGTTATAGCACGAGTCAAAACTCCAACCTCTTTAGTTTTTAATTCATTAATTTCCTCTTCATTTCTTTCTTCCATTTCATCTTCTTGATGTAAATCTAAAATCTGATCAACAGTTGGATTGTGTAAATCCAAAACAAGCCATTGCTCAAAATAATTTGGATCTGTGATTGTTGTCGTTTGTCCACAATATGGACATTTAAAATTTATATTTGTCATAATTATTTCTATTTCTTATTTTTTGTATTCCTTCTTTTGTTTTTCTTTTGTTTATTTAATTGATAGTCAATCACTTCATCTCTAACTCGACCTATATCAATTAAAACTTGCACGGCTTTATCCTTATCATTATTTAATCTGTACATATTAAAAGTCTTCCACATACCTCTAAAAGAGGCCATCACCAATGAAAATCCAGTTGATAATTTTTTATCTATCTTTGAAACTATCAAACCTATATCATTTGCTTCATCATAATCAATACAATACCCATGGTCTGGATAATTCATCACTAATCTTTCAGCTATCTTTTTTATATCGATTTTATCTGAAGACTCATCTTTAAACATTCTTAATGATAACAATTTAATAAGATAGTCTTTTGATGTCTCTAGTGATTTTAAGTATTCGCCTAATAACAGTGGGTCTGGTAATTTTTTTGCTAACTCGCCAACAACAACTTCATGATTATTAGTCGCTTCACTATTTAGCAAGTCCAAAGCATGTTTTATTGATAATGGGCTTATTCTTCTCTTTAATCCTTGATGCACTATTTGCGGATCAAGTGGACCAAGCTCTGAAATGTCGCTAAAGACAATTTCATTTGAAGAAGCAGCAATCAATGTTGCCGCACTCTTAGCTTCTCTTAAGATATAAATTTTTAATTCATTACTATATTTTTGCAATAATTTTCCAGCTAAAAAAGCTGAATGTGCATCTCCACCATAAGAATATAAGAAAACATGCAATTTATCCTGTTTCCCAATTTTGTTAAAATCATCAAAGATATTAAAAATAATGTCTTCATCAATCTGATCGATTGGTGGAATTATAAGTGGATATACAAAACCGTCTATATTATCTGAAATTTTCTGTATAGCCGTAGTTAATGGACTGAAATCATCCATTTTAGATTGTTCATTTGATTTTCTTATTTTCATAATCTTATTTCTTACTTTTTTTATTAATTTTCGGATCTAAGTTATTTTTCTTTTTTCTATCAGGATTTGACTGCAAAAAAGGTTTTTGTCCTTTTCTTTTTGTTACATGATAACCTGGCAAATTTCCAGCTCTTGCTTTTTTAATTAATTCTTTATTTCGTTTCTCTACTAAATTTTTCAAATCTATAGTTTTTACATTCCTCCCTGTTTTTGTCTCTTTTATTGTTTTTAATGTTTTCTTTCTTATCATAAGATTTATTTTTATTACCCAATTTATAATTAAAGATATTTCAATCGCTAGAGTAGAGTTATCTCAACACACTACCTCATATCTTATCATAGTGAGGTAAAAAAGTCAAGTATTCATAACTTATCTAAGTTATGAGTAAGATGCAGAAGAATCGTTATAAATATAAGAGAGCAACGCTTGTGCACACATTGGCGTGTTTGAGTAAGCACAATATGATTTGCTTGTACCCATCGTCTGTTTGGCACAAATCTCTTTCTTTCCGCACAACTACCACAAAACTCTACTCGAGGGCAATGAGTGCACCAAGTATGCATTACAAGCATAGTGAGTAGCCAATGCAAGGCGCTTCTCGTAATCGAGTAGACAGATAATTTACCACAGTCGTAGCACCACATTTCGCAAAGGAATGGAGAAAGAGAGCGCGGCGCGTGAGCAACAAAACTTGTTTAACGATCCTTGGAATGACTGTAGTAAGAAGAGAGCGGCACGGTTGTATTGCGAGAGTTGCCATCAAACTCTCCTTGCAGAGAGTTTTTGCAGAATTACCACACGCTCTCGCCGTGTGGAGCACGCGCTAGCGCGCGCAATCAAAAACCACCCCCGCGCGGCTGCGCCGCGCGGGGGTGGTTCTATAAAAACCCAAACAAAAACTACTCAGCGTGTGAGAACAAACGCTTTCTATTCAGCCACGCGAGGAGAGCAAGCACTATCACACCAGCCGCCACAGCATACGGAACCGTCTTTCCTGTTGTTCCAGATCCCGCTGCCGCTGCCGTCTGCGTCGGGAGTGTTGAAGTTGCAGCCGTGCTTGTCGCGGTCGTGCTCGCCTGCGCACTCACTGCAGCCGCCGCTGCATCAGTAGCCGCCTTAGTCTTCGCCGCCTTCGCCGATGCAATCTGCGCCGCCGTTTTCACTACAGTTTTATGCGTAGCGTGGTACACCGCATTCTTTGCCTTGTGCGTTACCTTCGGCAATGGCGGTATCGTCGAAACAACTTTCACCGAGCCCTGCGTACCCGAAATAGTATTTTTACTATTCGCATCAAGCACTGTTGACTTCGTTGTAACGCTTATGTGCGCCACCCCTACTTTCTTCGCTCGGAAAGTTATCGTTCCAAAAAGTGCCGTGGAAGTAATTCCCGATGGAATATATCCGGCGGTTTTTATAAGCACACCGGTTGTGTTGTTGACCACATCACTTCCCTTCATCGGCAGTACCAACAACTTAGGGGAAAATTTGAAAGCCGTCTCGGAAACAAGCGCCGGGTCAAATGAAATGTTCGCGCGGACAGTGTAAATATGCGCACCGTTCGGGTTTACCATCACATTAACAGTAAACACCTTCCCCGGAGTAACCGGAATAGATGTCGGTGAAAGACTAATGACAGAGGCAAATGCTCCAGCCGGAAAAACAAGCACGAGTGCAACTATAGTTGCGGAAAGTATACGGTTCATAATTATTTTGTCTGATTCCAATGAATAATAAGGATGTTGAAGTCAAGAATGCCCACTACTCCATCATGGTTTAGGTCGGCGGAAAGGTTTGGACCAGTCTGTCCCCACTGCACCAGTAGCGCGTTGAAGTCCAGAATATTCACCACACCATCGCCATTGATGTCTCCAGGGAGCGGTGTGTTTGTAGATGTAGAAGTATATCCACCTCCACCACTACTAGTATTCCCGCTATTGGTACCACTCGGCGCGGAGACTTTAATGCCATAGGCAAACTTTGCCACAGGCGAGGCAACCGTTCCAAAACATGCAACCGCACGAATGGTCTTTGAACTGGAAAGAGTAATCGCTCCGGTAGTATATTTTGTGCCTTTAATCGGCGCACACGAAGGGTCATTGCCATTGGTCGTGTAGTAGATGTCATCGGAACCCACAGCCACAAGCTTTACGCTCTGCGCACTTGTGTATATTTTTTTCGGTGTTGGCGTTGCAGAAACGCCCGCATCCACGATGTCAGAGATTCCTGTCTGTATCCCTGTGTTCAGTGTGCCGTTATAGGTACTCGCCATAGCTGGCACCGCGACGGCAAGGAGTGCGAAACTCAAAATGAAAGTGATATATCTGTTCATATTTTTTTGAATTTAGAAACCAAGCCTACGGAGCGGTCGTGTCAATACCGTAGCTAGTTGAATAGGATCCACCTGCTGTCCCAGTCGGTACGCGCATCTCAACTATGATGTCCACTTGCCTGCCTGCCTTGTTAGGGTGCGCATCGCCACTCAATATCATCGGCGCGCTGTATGCGTTTGAGCCACCGATTGCGATTGCATTTACAGAAGTATTTGCAGTAGCAGCTTGTGCCGAGTAGAAGTGCAAGTTACTTGATGAGTTACCCATAACAGGAATCGTTGTTCCACCAACTCCAGTAAAGTCGTCAAACTTCATTTTCAGAGATGTTTCGTTCACAGGAACAGTCACCTGGAAGTCCCATCTCCAGCCTTCTGCAAAATCGCCACCAGCAACTGCATACCCTGTAGAACCACTCGCATTTGGCACTGCGCTGACACCCGTCACATTAAGTGTTACTGCACCCATCCCAGTGGCAAATGTGTTGTCACCAGATGTTGTTGTCTTTGAATCAGCAGTTGAAATCACACGGAAGTGATAAATTGTTGATGAAGTAAGACCCGAAAGCGTTACGCTGTGTGTTGTTGTAGGTGTTGTTGAATTAGTCGTTCTCTGTGAGCCATAGATAGAACTCGTTCCATACTCAACTTGCGATGTCGCATCCTTGCTTGTTGTCCAAGTAATTGTTGTCGTTGTCGCATTAACACTCGCTGCCTGAATGTTTGAGATTGCAAGCGCAGGATTTGCATTTACATTATATGTAACAGTCTTGCTCACCGTATTTCCTGTTGATGAGGTTACCGTTACCGTGTATGAATGAAGTCCAAGTGTTGGTGCATTCGTTTTTGATACTGCGGTAATTGTAGTAGCAGATGGCGTAACAGCGGTCGGAGATGACGGAATTCCATTTCCTACAGTAACTGTGTAGCTAGCTGTTTTTGTAACATCAAACTGCAAACCATTTGCGAAGCGTATACCTGCCCCTGAAAGCGTGTACTGATTTGCCACTATCCCACCCTTTACGGTGATTGTCGGGATTATAACCGGAGTCGCGGTAAAGATGATAGTTCCCGTGCCATATGCTGAACTATCCATGTCTCTTGCCATAACTTCAGTAGGTGTAACTTTCTTTGTCACTGGATTAATAACACTAACAACAGGACTTGTTATTGTTGTCGTTGTTGCGCCAAGTGCACCCATCGTAAGCGAGGTTGCACCAAATGATGCACCACCATCAGCAGTAAGTGCTAGTTTTGTTGTAGAATTCACCACTGTGTATCCAGCAGGATTACTTGCGTTTCCTGCATCTTTTGCTGTGACAGTAAGAATTGAATTGTGCTTTACCTGCACACTATTTGGACTGAAACTCAAAACAAAGTGATCAATCGGACCGGACGAAACCAAGTTTGCCGCTATCATTGATGTGGCGCTATTGTAGAACGGGTTGAAGTCAACATGTGAGGATACATACACTCCGAGACCGTTAGGATTTAGATATTGTGTACCTGAAATACTTGGACTATACGGACCAGTAGCGTCTCCCCACCAGTTATTTTGTGCCTGAACAGTATAACTAACTGCGGTACCGTCATTTTTTGGAGATACTCCAATTCCACCAAAAGATGTTTTAGAACCCTCAAACTTATTGCCACTGACCGTTACGCTTCCACCATCTGGATTGCTCTGAAAGAAGATGCCGAACTTGTCATACATAGCCTGTTGGTCAGTTGCTGAGGCACTAAGCAAACTAAAAGTATTACCCGTTATGCTCGTGCTTAGTGTCGGACCCTCAAGACCAATAGCATGAGTTCCAAAACCTTCAAGATTTGAGAATGTGTTGTCGGTAACAGTTAGACCTGCTCCTTGTTTGTTGTTTGTATATATGCCATACGCTATTGCATATGGATTACTACTGGCAGTAACTTTAATGTCATTAAACGCATTGTTACTAATGATAATTCCAGTACTCGCAGCCGTACCACCAATAGAGATACCATACACAGGATTATTTGAGCTTGTTATGTTGTTAAAGATATTGTACGAGAAGTTGTCTGCCTTTTGCCCAGCCGGAACGGTAATTCCTACCCCACCACCTGGATTTGTAATGGTAAATCCATTGATTGACACATTGTCAGCACTTACTGTCGTCAGACCGTTTATGACTGATTCTCCAGTTCCTGATGCTGTGCGCCCACTAGTAGCAACACCTTTTTGTGCACCATCTAGTGAAAGTGATTTGCTGATAGTTACATCTCCTGCATATGTTCCCGCCACTATGTGTACTGTACCGATTGTTGTGGTTGAGAGTGCCGTGGCATCCACACCATTTTGGATTGTTGCGAAGGCGTTGTAGCCGAAATACTCGCCAGCCAGTACCGTGCTGGTAGTAGGATAATTACCATTTACATATACATCTGTAACTGGAACATTTGAAAGAATACCGCCTGTCCCCGTATTGTTTACATAGTACGGTGTAAACTTTATGAACGCGGATGTCGATCCACCATTGTTCTCCTGCATCTTTGCCTTTATTTTTGAATATACGGCAGTACCATAATAGTTATTTGTTGCGTCAACTGTTGTGTTAGATACTTGGTTCTGCACAAAAGCAGGTACAGTCGCATTGTCAAATGTGTTTTCGTTTATTTTGATTGAACTGGCACTTGAATTATCTTGTACAGTAACACCAACAGCGTCAGTTGGATTTGTCTTTTCGCTGGTAAGATTACTAATCGTATTTCCTGTAACTAACGCACCTGGCGTATTCCCTTCGAGACCAATCGCGTGCGCCCAGTAGCCGTCAAGACCACTAATTATGTTACCGGTGATTTTCGCGTTAGTAGTTTTGTGATTGATAAGAATACCATATGCTCCATATCCTCTATCTGTTGAAAGCCAACCACCACCACTTTTAGGTGTCCAAGGAGTTGTATCAGCTTTAATACCAGTAATCACATTATCTTTAATTGAGAGACCAGTAATATTTTTTGTGCCAGATGTGAACCACCCGATTGATATTGCCGATGCACTTGTACCACCAGAGACCGTACCTGTAGTACTCTCACCTGAAGTAATATTCTCTATTAAGTTATTACTGATAGAAACACTATCAACAGGTGCAGAAGCAGACACAACCTCAATTCCCCTTCCAACGACATCGTCATTGCCATTTCCAATGTTCGTGATGATATTGTTTTGGATAGTAAGACCACTATGATCTGAAGAAGAGATTCCTGTTCCAGTACCCGAACCATCATTTGTAATAGTAAATCCGTCAATCGTTACTCCATCACTTGCGACAGTAACAGCTGTTCCGCTCGCTGGGGAAATAATTGATTCAGTACCAGAGGCAGGAGGAGTACTGTTTGGGTCAGTACCTGAATTTGCTCCATCAAGAATAAGCGACTTGCTTATCGTTACATTTTCTGGATAGTTACCTGCAGCAACATCAATTGTTGTAATTCCAGTTACGGCTGCATCAATCGCTCCTTGAATTGTTTTGAAGTCTGGTACTGATGTTGGACTAGTAGCATTATTGACAGTCAAGGTTCCGTCTGTATCCACAACGAAATTAACTGAATCTGTTTTAGTATTTCCAGCCAAGTCTGTTGCTTTGAATGTTACTGTCTGTCTACCGTCATTCAAGGTAAGAGTTTTTGGAGAAGTACAGCTAATTGTGTTATATGAGCCCGAACCTACTTTATAAGCACAAGTACCCAAGTTTGTATCAGTAGCGGTAAAGTTGAAGTCAACATTTCCACTAGTATTATGTACAACTAGGCCAGTTGTTGGAGAACTAATAGTCATTACGGGGTCAGTTGTATCAACAGTTACCGTGTATGGACTTAATACTTCAGTGGTTTCGTTACCAGCAGCATCTTTTATATGAACTTGAATATTGTATATACCGTCTGATGCTAAAGTACTAGCAGTGTGTGTCGACCCATCCCATATCTGTGTTGCAGAGTTTGTTCCGTCATACGGAGAACCTGGATAATATATTTTATGAATACTTGAATCTCCTACTTTCTGAAACTCTACAGATACCCAATCAACCGGCTCGTCGGCTTTTAGTTTCAAAGTCATTGTGCCCGGATTGAAGTACGCATTGGCGGTGTTGCCATCAAGCGTGTAGGAGGAAATTGTTGGGGCGTGAGTGTTTACTTTGAACTCCGCATTTTGTGCGACTTCAACATTGTGCTTCGCAGGAGAACCGCTATCAACGGCGTTGTCCTCGGAGTAGTAGATGAGGATGTTATCACCCTGAGGTGCAACGATTGGCGTAGCACTTACTGTTGTAGAGGCAACAACAGCCACGCTACTTGTGGCGTTGTACCACGAGTAGTGAATACTTGAGCAACTGCTCAGATTATCCGTGCAGGTGAGAGTGATAGTTGGAACGCCTGTTGTATGGTTGTACCAACCAGTTGATGCGGGCGAAGTGGTCGTTGCGAGCGTGGTTACCGGCGCGGTATTGTCAAAGTTATAAATATAATTTTTTGTCAATGCGTTTCCAGCAAAATCACCTACTCCTGTGGTAAATGTATATTGTCCATCAGGCCAAATGGATGTTCCTGCAGGTTGAGCCCACGGATTTAACGACAGTGACCAACCTGATGTTGTCCATTTTTTTGTCGTGTCAATGGTCATAGTCCATTTCTGACTAGATGAATCGTATGCTACCGAGATACCCATTTCAGCAAATAATGTCAGCATGTCTTGCGTGTATGGAGTGTATACTCCCGTTGCAGGATCATAGGTTTGAAGAGGATTAGTTGAGTTTGGGGCAAACATTGTTTGGATTGCTTGATTGGAAGTGTAGGGACTCGGACCAACCATGGAAAACTCCAAATATGCCAAGTTTGGGTCATTGGCAGTAAATGTAAATGTCCGTGTACCTCTTAGATATGACGAACCGCTACCACCAGCCGGAGAGACCGTCATTGTTGGGGCGGCAGTGTCTACTTTGAACTCCTGAGTATGTGTTGCACTGATGTTATGTGCGAGATTTTTGTCCACTGCGCTGTCCTCGGAAGACCATTCGAGAATGTTATCGCCTTCTAATGCAGTGATGGACGCCGAGTTACCACTTACTGTTGTAGTTGCCGTACTAACCATAGCGCCACTTGTGGAGCTATACCAAGCATAATGAATGCCTGAACAACCGCTACTGACACTGTTCTCTATTGGGTCGGAGCAAGTAAGTGTGATAGTTGGTGCTGTTCCTGTATACCAACCATTCAAGCCATTTGGAGTTGCCGGACTAACTGAGATATCTGTCGTTGGGGGCGTGTTGTCTATGTTGAAAGTGGCAGAGGTTCCGTAAGTAGTACCATTAGTCCCAGTAACACGTACCTTATATGTTCCATCCGAAATATTTGATACATTCCATTGAAATGGTGATGTTACATTTGTAGTACCAGCTGGTATTGTCACAGCATTTGACCAATTACTAAAGTCTGAAGAATACGACAACTTTAATGGTTGCGATAGTGTTCCACTTGAACTCCAAGTAATATCTTGTGCTCCGCGCCAATACGCCCCGACAGCGGGGGCACTTACCGTGACGAGACCAGTCGCACTCGCAACCGGAGCGAACATTAGGAGAGCGGATAAAGACACAACACCTACGGCAAACATTTTGCTAAAGTTCACGAGCGTTTTTTTATTCATATATTTTGTATGCGCAAAGCGCGTTTACGAGCTGTCTGTAGCTGCGTA
>VAOU01052737.1_pt1 | contig 15818 bp, 15 predicted proteins | sample 3393871 | NCBI WGS metagenome assembly VAOU01 (sample SAMN08290440, study PRJNA428436) | hydrothermal vent metagenome | isolation source: Deep-sea hydrothermal vent chimney | place: Atlantic Ocean: South-mid Altantic Ridge | depth 1820 m m
CCCAAAATGTTGCCAGTTCCAGCAGGGATAATATTCCAGGCAAACGCAGTCGTCCATCCTGTCGTCGTTGGTAGTCTTAACAAAAAAACTGTCGGGTAGAATACAACATCGCCTATGACTAATCAGGTGTGATCAGATAGAATCCATTCATTATTGCGGGTGTCGTATAATGGCATTACCTTAGCTTCCCAAGCTAAAGACGTGGGTTCGATTCCCATCACCCGCTCCACACTACTCCTAAGGAGCCTCTGATCAATTCGTGAACTCGGCGATAAAACTCAGATCATCCCTTTTGCTGCGCGTGCATGTGGCGATTATCATAACAGTGGTGTCTTCTATCCCCAGTACTTCACATGCTGCAGAAATGCTGTACATGAAGCTGTGGAAAGAAAGCAACCAATACCATTTACGCTCGTCAACTACTATTAAGGCGCCACCCGAACTCATCTTTAATGTGCTAGTTGATTACAATAATTTCTATCGTCTGTCCGGTGGTATAAAAGAAACACGCTATTTGCAACCCGACCCGGATGGGACGCCTGTCGCATTCACACTGGTCGAAAGCTGCGTGCTGTTTTTTTGCAAACAGGTTAAAAAAACCGATCGAGTAATAATTAAGTCAACCAGTGAGATTGTTCTCGAAGCCGATCCAGCTCGTAGTGATTTTAAATTTATGCGTAGTCGCTGGACTATAAAAAAATACGGCAAACAAAGTCTGCTGACCTATGACATGGATATGCAGCCTGACTTCTGGATTCCACCGTTCATTGGCATATGGGCACTTGAACGTAAACTTCACACTACCGCCATAAACATGGCTCAGCGTCTGGAAGAAATGGCCGCAACCGGTACGCCGCTAAGTGATTTTAAAATTAAGTAATTTCCCGCAACATTTTTTGACAGTGCGTTATACTGAATTCACAAGCAGCAAAAAAAGTGCATCGATTAGGGCATCCTAATCAGCAACAGGAAAGAGTAGACAGGGAGCCTCTATGGAAAATATTCAGCAAGTTTCCACCAACACCTCAAATCAAACAATCCTTTACATCCTCGACACCAATGTATTAATACACGACCCCGCTGCCATACTCGAATTTGAAGAACACCATGTCATCATTCCGATGACCGTACTGGAAGAACTGGACAAGCTGAAAAGCGGTCGCCAGGCAATCGCCGCAGACTGCCGCCAGGCTATACGCGGGATAGATGAAATCCTTGGCCGTGCATCGCCTGATGAAATCGAAAAGGGCATCCCCATTCAGCGCGGTGACAAAGGTCCTGGCCATGGCTCCCTGTCTATATTGATGACGCATGCACCGGACAATCTGGCGATACTTCCAGCTCATCTTAATGACAATAAAATTATTAATGATATCTGCCTGTTAAAAGAGAACAGACCCAATCAGCGCACCGTATTAGTCACCAAAGACATCAATATGCGACTTAAGGCACGTGGCTGTGGCATAGAATCAGAGGACTACCACAATGACCAGCTGGTCTCTGACATCAACCTGCTTGATGCTGGCTACCTTGAATTTGAGGGCAGTTTCTGGGATCACATAGAAAATGTTGAAACTGAACAGCAATCTGGCCGTACCTTGCACAGAATTACAAAAACAGAGTCTTTACAGGAAATATATCCAAATAATTTTATCGTCGATGAGCAGGGAATGATTGCACGCGCCGCCGAGGTGACAGATGACACGGTCACACTTCTTCATATGGAGCACACTCGTTTCTTACGGCAGGAAGCATGGGGGCTGCGCCCGAGAGATGTCTATCAGGCGATGGCATTGAATCTACTGCTTGACCCTGAGGTACATCTGGTAAGCCTGACCGGTTCTGCAGGTTCAGGAAAAACCATACTGGCACTCGCTGCTGCCATCGAGATGACCGTAGCAAGCAAGCTGTACCGTCGCATTATCGTTACCCGCAGTACTCAGGGACTGGATGAAGATATTGGCTTTCTGCCCGGAACTGAGGAAGAAAAAATGGAACCCTGGCTAGGCGCTATTACTGATAACCTGGAAGCATTGCATTATGATGATGAAGATGCTGAAGGAAGTATCGATTACATCCTTAAAAAAGTACCTTTGCATTTCAAATCCCTTAATTACATACGAGGTCGCAGCTTTCAGCACAGTCTGATACTTATTGATGAATCGCAGAACCTGACACCGCACCAGATTAAAACCATTGTCACTCGTGCAGGCAATGGCTCAAAAGTTATCTGTCTTGGTAATTTATCCCAGATCGATACACCTTATCTCAGCGCAACAAGTTCAGGGCTCACCTACCTGATTGAGCGTTTCAAAGGCTTCCGCCATGGTGGAAGCATCCGTTTACAGGGGGTTCCCCGCTCATTACTTGCGGAGTATGCTGAGACTAACCTATAAGGAGCCTCTAATATTCCTGAATTAATAGAGGTTCCCTTAAGGATATATAATGCTAAAATATCCGGGCTGGGCCAGAGCAGTAAGACTCTGATTCTGCTTTAAAAACCACACTACAGGATGGTTCGTATAGAAATTTTCATCTATTCCTCAATGGCAGCAGCCTCACACAAAATCAACACATGACACTTTTTGGTGTAATCTACGCATAAACTGGATAAATGATTTTCAAACAAATGAGAATGTAATGTTTTTCGACCCTAAGGATGAACTCAACAAAGACCTCAAGGGCAGCCTGGTTGAGCTGTCAAAAGAATTGCTGTATGGCGATGAGGGAATGATGGCCAGTTCCATAGGAAAATGGATCACCTACCACATGCTTTTTGCTAACGACACCACAGCAGGTAATAGTTCCATCGGCGGAATGGAAGTTGCTCACATAGAGAGTATCGAAGATTTCCTCAATAGCGGTAAAGGTAGCCAGAACTGGAAACAGTTCGAAACCATTAGCCAGGAAACAAAATTAGAATGGATAGCACTGATTCTAAAACAGATCATCAACGGTGAAGTACAGGTTGATAATGAACTACGCCGATATGTAAGCAGCATTGTAGACCAGCCAAAACTCGTTAAGCATATAAACGATGATATCGAAAGCTACACAACTACGCGTAAAGACTGGCTTGAGTCCTATATTGATCTACCGGTCATGCCAGTTATCATGAAATACCGGAGCGTCGCCTCAAACCTTGATTCACACGAACAGCAAAAAAAGATAGAGCAACAGGAGTTAATGAACAAAGCTGAAGATGCGAACTCGCGCGTTAAAATGACTCTGCAAAAATTTGGCAAGCTCGAAAAACGCTATGAAATTGATAATGTGGACAGCATCCTGGATATGCTGGAGGAAGTGATCAATGAACCTGAAATAAGTGAAGATGACGTGGCAAATTTTATCCTGATGAATGCCCCGCGCTTTGATGAGGATGTTCGTTATCTGCTTACCACGCGCTTTCCTGTTTCCCAGGTTCCCTAATAAAGTAGAGTAAACGCCGGCACGCAATTCGATGACCCGTCCGCACGGTAATATAGCGAATTTCAGTCCAGGTAAAGACTGACGACTACAGGGTAATCCATCAACTTAAGGAACCTGTAAAAAGACCGTTTTTGCGCATTCAGACATACTAAACAAATGGATTGGCTTCATTAGAAATGTCTTATTTAACCTGTCAGGATATTTAACACTTCTTAAATTTAATGACTGTAAGTCATTGTAATTATATGGTGGAATGAAACTTGCATTACAATAGTTATGATTTTGCATTATATAGTGTCTTAATGATAAAATTGACACGCTAAAAACACGCTTAGGGAATGAGCCTCAATTACTTCCCTGAGATATAGCAACAGTCACTAGATGAATAAAACGCCGCCCGCAAAAGTACTCCTGGTGGACGACAAACCGTATGACGGCGATCTGGCCGCCCTCGTTTTACAACACCACCTGCCTCACGCAGAATTGATAATCGTTGAAGATGCGATCGAGTTTGCTGAGCACCTGGCACTGGGAGGATTTAACCTGGTTATCACCGAGCGGCATCTGAAATGGGCGGAAGGCAACCGCGTCCTCCAGAGCATCAAACGTCTTTACCCTGAATGTCCGGTAATCTTCTTTTCTGCCGAAAAGGCCCCGCCCGGCAGCAGCGAAAACCACACTAAGCAGCCCGACGCTCAGATCAAAAAAAGCAGCGCCGGATTTCTGCATCTACCTGTCACTGTAAATCAATTATTGCAACCCAGAGAACCCTCTGTTGATGAAAACAACTCAACCGGCCCACTTATGGACCGCTTACCCGTTGGAATTTTCGCACTCAACCAGGAAGGCGAACTGAACTGCCTGAACGCGGCCTGCAACAAGATTTTCAGACTTGACTCAAACGACGAAGAACCCCCTCTACTGCAAAACCTGCTAGCTGACGATGCGGCTCGGGAAAAAATTAACCATGTCTTGCAGCAGGGAGAAGCTGTCAACGACCTCGATGTGCAACTGTGTTTTGGCGATGAAACCCCTTACTGGATCCGTCTTGACCTGTGGCCAAGTGAAAAAGCGGTTGACGACGGGACACATCATTTCGAAGGGAGTGTCTCCGATATTTCTTCCTTCAAAGATGCCGTTTCCAGCCTGTCGCGCAATGCCGCCGAACTCAGTCGCTCGAATGCGGATCTTGAGAAGTTTGCCTACGTCACCTCGCATGACCTGCAGGAACCTCTGAGTTACATATCGCGCTATGCTAATCTTCTTCACGAACGTGGCCACCTGGACGAGGATTCAGAACGTTTTATGGAACATATTATCGATAGTAGTAAGCGCCTGCAATCCATGGTCGATGATATTCTTGAATACTCTCGTGTCGGCACACAGGACAATGAATTCGAGCTTGTGAATTTTGGTGATCTGGCAGACACGGCGGCCAGAAATATGGAAAAGGCCTTCCAGGAGAAACATGCCAGTTATAAACGTGGTGAACTACCTGTGTTGCACGCAGACGACCGGCAGATTAAACAACTGTTCCAGAACCTGTTCTCAAATGCGTTAAAATTTCATGGTGACAGGCCACCCAGAATACTGGTCACGGCAAAAGAGAAACCAGAACACTGGGAGTTCGCCGTTCAGGATAATGGCATTGGTCTTGAGAAGAAAGACCGCAAACGAATATTTGATATGTTTCAGCGTTTACATACCAGTGAGGAATATCCCGGAACGGGTATTGGACTGGCCGTATGCCGCAGTATAGTGGAGCGGCATGGAGGCACCATACGGGTAAAATCCATTCCCGGAAAAGGATCAATATTTGCCTTCACAATACGCCACAAGCCCCCTTCCAGAGAGGCTTGATGAGGAATCCGGCATGAGTAGTGAAAACTGCACCGAACTAACTGTACTACTGATCGAAGACCGAATCGCAGAAGTAGACTACATTCGTGAGATACTTTCACAGGTGCAGAACTGTCACTTCTCCATCACCCATGCCGATCGCCTCGACAAGGGCCTTGAGTTACTCGAACAGATGCATGTCGATGTTCTTCTTCTCGATCTCTGTCTGCCAGATAGCACCGGATACAAAACATTCCAGACAGCACACAGTAGTTTTCCTGCTGTGCCGACCATACTCATCACCAACATCAACGACGAAACACTGGCTGTACGCGCCGTACGTGAAGGAGCTCAGGACTATCTGATCAAACGCAAGATGGACAGTGAACTGCTCTCCCGCGCCATACGCTATGCTATCGAGCGCCAGAATTCTGAAGAAGCCCTACGCATCAGCGAGGAGCGTTATGCCCTGGCCGTGCGGGGAGCGAACGATGGTATCTGGGACTGGGATCTCGACAAAGGAAACGCCTATTACTCGGAACGCTGGCATAGCATTCTGGGATTTGATGAAAAACTGCCTGCCACCATCAACAGCTGGACAGATCGTATACACAAAGATGACAAGGCGGACTTTAATCGTACCCTGGAGGCGCACCTGGCAGGTAATTCCTCCCATTTCTCACATGAATACCGTATCCTGACAAAAGATCATAAATATATATGGGTATTAAGTCGTGGTATTGCCGTGACTGACCATGACGGCCATAACATGCGTATGGCAGGCTCCATCACTAACATCAGCAAACGCAAGGAGGCAGAAGGCCAATTGGTTCATGATGCCCTGCATGATCATCTCACTGGCCTGCCAAACCGTAACCTGATGACCGACCGACTGGATCATGCCATTCAACGCATACAGGGGCGAGGCGAACATACGATTGAATTTGCCCTGCTGTTTCTCGACCTTGACCGCTTCAAAAATGTCAATGACAGCCTGGGACACAGTGTTGGCGACGAGCTGCTGGTACTGATTGCGAATAAACTGAGGGAGATTGTCCGCCCGGGTGATACGGTTGCCCGACTGGGTGGTGATGAGTTCGCAATTCTGCTAACAGAAGTGAATGACCTGTCAATGGTGACCCATGTGGCAGATCGAGTATTGACGGAATGCGCCACGCCCGTCGTAATCAACACCCACGAAATCTGCACCACCGTCAGCATCGGTATTGCTTTGGGAACAAAACGTTACACATCCTCTCACGAAGTGCTGCGTGATGCGGATATTGCTATGTACTGGGCCAAGTCCGAAGGCAAGGCATGCTATGAAATTTTCGATAGAGAGATGCACAGTCGCGTGGTTAAGCTACAACGGCTGGAACTCGAATTGCGTCAGGCTGTCGATAAGCATGAGTTTATCCTTCACTATCAGCCTATCGTTTCATTATCTAATGACAGAATGGTGGGTTTCGAAGCCCTGGTACGCTGGAATCACCCTGTGCGTGGTCTGGTGGGACCAGCAGAATTCATCAGTACTGCGGAAGAAACCGGCCTGATAGTACCGCTAGGGTGGTGGACATTGCGAGAGGCCTGCCATCAGGCAAAGGAATGGCAGCGGGAATTCCCATCGGACCCCCCACTCTCAATCAGTGTCAACATATCAGGCAAATTATTTAATCAACCTGATATGATCGCCTGCCTGCGCAATGTACTAACGGATACAGACTTGCCCGCCACCAGTCTACGCATGGAAATCACCGAAAGTGTGCTGCTGGATCATGCCGATGAATCTTTAGCCAAGCTTGACGAACTGCGCAATCTCGGTGTCGGCCTGCATGTGGATGATTTTGGCACAGGCTATTCCTCATTAAGTTATCTGCAAAAATTTAAATACGACACACTTAAGATCGATCGCTCTTTTGTCAATCAGATGAACAGCGATAAGGGTTCGGGGGCAATCGTTCAGACCATTATTGCACTGGGTAAGCTACTGAACATGAACATCATTGCTGAAGGTGTCGAAAATCGCACCCAGCTTGAACGTCTCAGAGAGCTGAAATGCCCTCAGGTTCAGGGATTCCTGTTTTCCAGGCCAGTGGATTCGGAATCTGCCTCACGCATTTTAAGTACTCCTGATAAATATTCTGGCGAATATCTCATGTAGCCAGGGAGTACTATCCAGGTATGGCTATATAATGAGAAAAACCGCAATAAGGGTATCTCTAAATCACTAAAACAGGCCTAAGCGGTCGACTGTGGTAGCGATATAATCACAGTATGAATATCGCTGACAGACTAATTGACTGGCAAAAACACCATGGGCGCCATGATTTACCCTGGCAGGTTCGCGGGGATCCCTATTCAGTCTGGGTTTCCGAAATCATGTTGCAGCAAACTCAGGTTGCAACCGTAATACCCTACTATGAACGTTTTATTGGTCAGTTACCTCATATTCAGGATCTGGCCGACGCGAAGCTGGATCTGGTGCTACATCTCTGGAGTGGCCTGGGTTACTACGCGCGTGCCAGGAACATGCACAAAACATCACAAATCATCATGGATCAATATGGCGGCAAATTCCCGGTAAATATTAATGATCTTATTGCACTGCCAGGTATAGGAAAGTCCACGGCCGGTGCCATACTGGCACAAAGCCTGGGGCAGCCACACCCCATTCTGGATGGCAACGTCAAACGGGTATTATCACGCTATTTTCGCATTGACGGCTGGCCCGGACACCGGGACACAGAAAAAAGGCTCTGGCAGCTCAGTGAAGACCTTACACCATCAACCAACGTTGCCGAATATACCCAGGCCATTATGGATCTGGGCGCAACTGTATGTACACGCAGCAAAGCTGCATGCAGCCAATGTCCCTTACAGAACTCATGTCAGGCATTACTAAATGACGAAGTAAGTATTTACCCATATAAGCGTCCAAAGAAAGCCCTGCCAGTTAAAGAAGCAACATTTCTATTCGTAAGAAACAAGCAGGGTGAAATCTACCTGACACAACGCCCACCCAGTGGAATCTGGGGAGGATTATGGTGTTTACCTGAACTTCGACCTGAAACAGGGACTACGGATACTGAATGGCGCATAAAAGATTTTCCCGCTGACATAGCAACAGAGCCGCCCCTGCCTGTAGTACGCCATACCTTCAGCCACTATCACCTGGACTTCACCGTAATACCCGCAACGCTCAAAGGGAACCACCGGGCCGGAATCAGAGAAACTGCCCCTGCCATCTGGTATAACCCTGCAAAACCAGCCAAACTGGGACTGGCAGCCCCAATAAAGAAAATCATCAACGAAACAGAGGTGTAGTATGGCTAAAACAGTCAATTGTGTAGTCCTTGGCAAACCAGCAGAAGGGCTCGAACGCAGCCCCTACCCAGGCGAACTAGGACAGAGAATTCTTGAAAATGTCTCACAGGAAGGCTGGCAGCAATGGATGAAGCACCAGACCATTCTGATCAACGAGAATCAGCTCTCTTTATTCAAACCGGAAGCCCGTAAATTTCTCGAGCAGGAAATGGTGAAATTCTTTTTCGAAGGTGGAGCCCAGTTACCCGAGGAATTTGTCACACCACCGAAAGAAGGGAGCTGAAAATCCGCTTTTACAATCGGCGCCCGCACGCATATAATCCCGCCGTCTTCCCGATGTGGCCAGGTAGCTCAGTCGGTAGAGCAGTGGACTGAAAATCCTCGTGTCGGCAGTTCGATTCTGTCCCTGGCCACCATTTTTTCTTAGACTTACTTCGCTACTTATTAGTCTCATTTCACTTTGTGAGATACCTGTGAAACACACTCACCTGGACATACCCTGCTGCATTTAAGTGGCCTTTAACATATAAGTGCTCCTCTTCTATAAGAAGACTTCCATCCAAAGAAGAATTACATGTTGTGCATGTGGGTGTGTATGTGTAATATATAACCATTACCGTTAAATATCTGAGGTATTCTCATGACAGCTCAAACACAGGAAAACCTGATAAGGAAACAATTCCTGGTTTCTCAATCAAATGTTAAAAAGCTAGAACAATTTGCATCGAAACAGGGCAAGTCGGCTGCTCAGATTGTGCGCCAGGCTATTGATGCTTATGATCCACAGGGTGCTGAATCTATGGATTCATCAGAACTGATGAAGCTAGTATCTACCAAATTGAAGGAAGCCATCAAATCCACGCAGAAGGCCAATAAAAAAGTAGCCGTTACTCTGAAAAAACTGGAAGGTAAGCGCTAATGGCTGGCTGGAAGGATATTCTTGTCGATACGTTGAAATTAACCGATGAAGTTAAACGGCTTAATGAAAAAACCGAAAAACTTTCTGATCGCACCCTTGATATTGATAAAAGAGTAGTACGACTGGAAACCATGGTTGAACTTGCTCAAAAAAGCCTGCCCAGTAAATAAGCCCCACTGCGGTACACTCACGGAATACCTCTCAGTTCTGACTACCTACGCTTACCTGTATTGACCTGTTGAATTCCACCACCATTTTTTCAATAAGTTATTTTCCCTCACCACTCACGTTAATGGCGCACCATCAGCGCTCTAAACTGGTAACCCCTTCTTCAAAACTTCGACTTATCCATTGCTGCTAACAGATAGTGACACGATTTTTAAATATTTTTTATTGAAACACATACCACTATTTCAATAAGCGTCTATATTATAAGGGAACAAGACAAAAAAAATCATTTTTGAGGTGTAGATCATGCTCGCTTACAGTAGCTCAACGGGGAAATACCAGGCATCACTCCATATACCGGTAAAGTTCGTCTTTCTGGGTGAATACAAGTCATATAAAGAAGCTGAAATGGATAAAAAGCAGCTACTGGAGACCAATGTGGTCTATGTAAAGACAAAACAGTGTCAACATTTTGACGCGTTCAGTCATGATTTAAGTTTAAATGCCCTATAGCATTGAACTCTATCTATCCACTCCTGATTAGCGAAACGTGAAGAACCCGATTGAAATTAATTTACGAGCAGAAATTGAATTCTGGCTATCGCTTATAGATGACTGGAAAAACACTCGAAATGAACCTGTTAATTCCCGAATTGAAGAAGCCTTAGCACTGGCTGAATTCAAGCTTCTGCAATATGCGTCTGCAAATGCAAAAATTAAATTGCATTAAATTCAAGTATCCCCTTAAGGTGAAAGTATAAAAATACACCTGGTATTTCTACCATGCATTCATTTATGAATGAAATTCAATAATGAAAGAATAGAGCCAGTTATTCTTCCATTTCAAACGTACGGTTAATGCCCGTATCGATATCATAAAGTTCTATCTGAACCGATTTACCATATCCGTAAACAGAAGTAATTTCTGCTGTGCGGTATTCTTTTTTACTGTAATCGTAGTAGATGATTTCTTTACCCGGGGTGGCTATACTTCGGCTGCTGAGCATAATATTTGTTCCTTGCTCTGTATCCTGCCCGTTCCATGCTAGTGCTGGCGTTACCAGAAATGCCAAAAGAAAAATTGATAGTGCTTTCATTGCTATACCCTCATTTTGTGGCAGCAATATGGCTATTTTTTACTATCTTTTTTTACCATGTACATTATTTGCCGCTATGCTAATTTTAGTATCATTAACAGCATATGCAAGATTTATAATGATATTTGCATAAATAATCCCTATTATATGATGTTTAACAAAGACTTACATCAAGCGATAAATGCACTCTGATCGGAAATAACTTCTGTTTTTCCCTGTCCCCTGACCATACTCGCAGGCAGCTGTGTACCATTTCGCCATTGAGCTATGGCCCCGGCTTTTTCCCTGCCTGTAATGATGAACAGTAATTGCCGACATCTGGCTAGCGCTTCCGTGCTCAAACTGACCCGTTCTGCCGGTAATTTTGGCGAATCATAGATAGCCAGGACACTTTCACCTGCCGGGTATGTATGACCCGGGAACAAACTGGCTGTATGGCCATCCTCACCCATCCCTAGCAGCACCATGTCGAATAATGAAACACACGCCAGACTCTTTGCATACTGCTTCGCTGCCAGCTCAGGCCCTAATTCAGCAGGAATCACATGTATCTGCTTTGCAGGGATAGCCACCTTGCCGGAAAGTGCTCTCTCTACCATCACACTGTTGCGGTCAGGGTGATCACGCGGCAGGCAACGTTCATCGCCGAACCAGAGATGCCAGCACTTCCAGTCACACTCTGCCGCTGCAAGCAGCCCATAGGTTTTTTCCGGTGTACTGCCGCCTGCCAGAACGATATGAAATTCGCCACGATCTGTAATGGCCTGTTTCGAGGCCTGTACTATGCGCTCGCATGCCGTACGCGCAACTGCATCAGGATTTTCCAGAATAGTCCATTTCATATTAGAATCATCATCCATTCCATTGTTTGCCCTTTGATTGTTGTATAAAATCTTAAACAAAACTCGGATAGCCTATAGAATTAGCCTCTAATCATTTCATAAGGTCTGTTTCTATTCCATTATTTCGTTAAGCTACTGATCATACTGGAGATTTAAATGAGTGATGCACTAAACTATTTAATTGCAACCCGTCCCAATATTGTGCTGCCCTATTTCAAAATGCTCAAAGAGGCCGGTAAACACCTGGACACCCGCACACGTGACCTGATTTCGGTAATAACCAAGGTAGACGCACAAACCGAAGGCGGGTTTCGTCAGTACCTGACCCGAGCCCTGCGAAATGGTGCCACGGCTAACGAAGTGCTGGATGCCTTGTTTATGGCACTGCCGACACTGGGCTTTGCCAAGATTGTCTGGGCTGCTGAAATACTGCTGGAAATGGATATTCCGGAATTTCATCCAGATAATTTAGACGCAGTACCGGAGTGGCACACCATCGGACCCATTAATGACTTTCCTGCCGGCGAAATTACCTATGTTGATAATGGCGGTCGCAACCTCTACATCTATCGAGATGGTGATGACTTCCGGGTTTACGACAGCCGTTGCCCGCATCAGGTCACCAACATACCGCATCTGGCACTGGAAGGTACGCAATTGACCTGCCCGAAACATCACTGGGTATTTGAAGTCACCACCGGAGAATGCACCGATGTCGGAAACCGGCCGCTAAATGAATTCAAACATGAAGTTGAAAATGGAACTCTCAAGGTGTTTTGGTGATCATCTGCTTCTAAAGCTGTATATCTCCACTCCGAAGCTTTTTCGCTGCCAGTCCAATCATAATCAGACCCCAGCCGTTTAAGATCAGTTCAATGGCAACGAACATGCCTATCACCCACAGGCTGGATTCGGGCCAGTTATTTAGAATCATAATGCCGAGCGCAATAGCGGCGATACCACCAATCAGGGTCCATATCCATCCGGGAACACCTTTCAGGCGAAATGCTATGATCAGGCGCATGATGCCAATTGCGATCAACGCCCAGGCAATAAGCAGTGTCAGGGTTGCAGATGCCAGCAGCGGGTTCTTTACCATTGTATAGCCGACCGCACCATAAAGCAGAGCGATAAGGATATTACCAACCAGCGACCAGCCTTTATGGCGAAATGCATTCACCAACTGGAAACCGCCACCAATTAAGATCAAAAACCCGAAAAACGTTACTGTCGTCAGAGTCAGAGCAAAGGTGACACCAATGCCTATCGTTCCAAGAATCGCCATAATAATACCGATTGCAAGAAACCAGCCCCATTTCCGGCTGATTTCATTCATCGCAACCGTTTCAAGACTCATTCTGTTTCCTCCTTTATCATTTTCGTTTTTCGATTAATTTGATAACAGTTTCCAGCATCAGAATGCTATCGAATTTTCATTATTACACGGGATCAAGACTATGTCGCCATCGTGTGACTGCCTTATCGAAAATCACTCTACTCTCCGGTGGGCCCCAACTGCCTGCCGGGTAGCTTTGTAATGGTTTTACATCCTTCGACCAGGCATCAATCACTGGGTCCACAATTCGCCATGCATATTCTACTTCATCATCGCGCAGGAAGAGGGAGCGGTCACCGCCCAGTACATCTAGCAGCAGACCTTCATAAGCATCAACCTTTACCTCACCTTCGTCCAGCAGTGACGCGTTGAGACTTACCTGTTGCGTGTTCATTTCCAGACCGGGTTGTTTAGCAGTCACTTCAATACGAACACAGTTACAGGGCTGAATACCCAGGATCAACCAGTTTTGTTTCATCCCCTCTTTACTGACATCACGGAACAGCTGCTGAGGAGGATGACGAAAACAGATGGAAATCATTGACTGGCGTCGTGCCATACGTTTGCCGGTACGCAGATAAAAAGGTACACCCCGCCAGCGCCAGTTATCGATGTAAAGTTTCAGTGCAGCATAGGTTTCGGTATTGCTGCTGGACGGCACATCCTGCTCATCGATATAAGCCGGAACCTTTACATCTCCGATATTACCAGCAGCATACTGCGCCCGGAATGCACGTGTTGATAAATCTTCTTCTGTAATAGGGCGTATGCATTTCAACACTTTGACCTTTTCATCACGCAGATCTTCAGCATCCATCGTCGCGGGGGGCTCCATCGCAACCAGTGTCAGCAGCTGCAGCAAATGACTTTGTATCATGTCACGCATGGCGCCACTGCCATCATAGTAGGCGGCACGAGTTCCGACCCCCTCCGTTTCCGAATGTGTGATCTGTACGTGATCGATATAGTTTCGATTCCACAGCGGCTCCAGCATAGTATTGGCGAAACGGAACACATTGACATTTTGTACCGTGCCTTTACCCAGATAATGGTCAATACGAAATATCTGCTCTTCCTTAAGATGCTGGCTGATCTCCAGTTGCAGTTTCTGTGCGCTTTGTAAGTCATAGCCAAAAGGTTTTTCGATGACGACGCGGCGCCAGCCTGTTGTTTCATGCAGCAACCCATTGTCACCCAGGCCATCAACTACCAGGCCAAACTCTGCAGGCCGGATCGCCATGTAGAACGCGATGTTGGCAGACAGGGTTCCAGCTGAAATTCTCTCTTCCAGCTGCTGCTTTAATGATGGCCAGATATCTGCCTGGTTATAATCGACTCGGATGTAGCTAAGCCTGCATGCAAAACGTTTGAAAGTATCCTCATCAAAACGGCCTGCCACACTTTCTTCAATCCAGCTTCGTACTTCAGCAACACATTTTTCGTTATCCCAGTCACGTCGACCGGTAGCAATGATCTTTGTCTCAGGGCATAGTTGACCTGCTTTTTCAAGCAAGTACAGCGCCGGCATCAACTTGATTTTCGATAGATTCCCCGTGGCTCCAAAGATGACCAGGGTAGACGAATCCATTTTCATAACTGACATTACTCAAACCTCATGTTTGCCGGATACCATATCCTTTATACCATGTTCATTCATACTTGGGGGCAAGGTACTGGCCCATAACGGCAAGACCGATAAGTCCAATGTCTGCCTGTGGCGTAATAGCTCCTGTTACGTATTCATTGCATAAATTAGTTCATACAGATTCTAACGTAAATATCAATTCGGTTTTTCGCACGGTATACGAATTCATTTTTTTGTGCTGGTACACAGTTATGGATCTCATCTTTCATAGCTAGTTCCTTTCCTTTTTTATTTTTTCCAGAAAACATCACATTCAATTGAAACTATGCGATTATCTTTATAGGATGTTACATTGCTTATCATTTCGAAATAAAGGGGTCGGAGTCGAAGTGCGACTCCGACCCCTTTATTTCGCACTTCGACTCCGACCCCCTTTATTTTTACCAGGACTAGACAGATGAAAAATAAAATTACAGTTATTCTATTTCTTCTAATTTCATTCACTGCCACCAGCAGAGCCAGCGCACCGCAACTGGGTGAATGGCAATTGTTGTTTGATAACGATGATGGTCGCGCTGTTGCTATAGATGTCTATCGTGAAACGCCCGTTATCCTCGATAAAGAAGGGCATATCTACTTCCTTAATAAGGAAATCGGTAAGGAAGCAACGGGTGACTGGTTTGGTGAAGTCTACGAAAACTGGCAGAAAGTCTCAGGTGGTGGTGAAGCCATGGATATCAGCATCGACGATGATGGTGTGCCATGGGTGGTAGGCCTTAAAAGTAACAAAATCTATCACCTGGATGGTGATTTCGCCGGCTCGAATCGAGGATGGATAGAGTACCCGGGTAACGGAAAAGCAAAACGCATATCCGTCTCCAGGGAAAATAGAACACCCTACATAATTGGTGCCGTCAGTGGCCGGATATTCAAGGGTGAAAATAATGGCTGGACTGCTCTCGATGAAAAACTTCTCGATTCATCCGGCAAAGAAATATCTGGCACATTAAATGCGCTGGATCTATACGCCATGTCATACAATGCTGTGGGTAATGATAAACCCGAATGGCATGACCTTGTTTTTGCCATTAATCAGGACAAACGAGTCTTCCTTCACGTGCCAGCAAAAAAAGCCTGGCTGGAATTACCCGGTAATGCGCGTGCTTCAGCCGTTGTGGCCTCCGGCAAGCTGGTTTATATCATAGGTGAAGACAATAAATTTTACGGTCTTGACCTGTCTGATGGCAAGCAATGGGATACTGCCGGCACAGGAACAGGC
>VAOU01103786.1_pt1 | contig 15799 bp, 8 predicted proteins | sample 3393871 | NCBI WGS metagenome assembly VAOU01 (sample SAMN08290440, study PRJNA428436) | hydrothermal vent metagenome | isolation source: Deep-sea hydrothermal vent chimney | place: Atlantic Ocean: South-mid Altantic Ridge | depth 1820 m m
GCTTGACCACAGACAATACATCTCTTTGGGTAGAACGGAAGTGCAAGGAGCCAGAATCCCCCTGTCAGCAATACGGCGAAAAGGGTTCCTATCCCAAGGGATCTTTTATGCCCGGTCTTCTTGCTGCAGTTAGTGCAGTGAGTAAAATCCACCTACTTATCCCTTCTCTTTCAACAGATTTTTAACACCAAAGCCCTCAAGAGCTTCCTGAATATCTTTCTTGCCCTTCAACAGCTTGAGTACAAGTTTTTTGTCTTCCAGGTGCTCCTGAAGCATTTGCAGTATCTCGGCCAGGTCCGAATCCTTCTCCTTTACATTATATATAGAAGAGGACTTTATGTCTATTTTTTCCCTCTCTGCAGGTCCCTCATCGGTGAGCAGTCAGTTGAGGGATATGCCCGTTTAAGTGGCTATTTTTTGCAGATTTGCAACATTAGGTTCCCGCTCTCCAGATATATAATTCTGCAAGGTCCTATAAGGAATACCGCACTTGGCAGCAGAGTCCTTAATAGTAAGACCTGACCGTTCAATTGCCTGCTTTAATCTATCAGACACTCGTTTGTTCATTTTTCTCTTGACATCTTATATATTACCCGATCCATCGATAAAGAGCCTCAATTATGGGAAGGGAGCGATATGATAGACTCTGAACGGTTTTAAGTATCACAAAAGCTTCACCTGGATGGTGAAGCGTGATACTTACCTCGGAGTCCCGGCTGGATGCCGGGACGAGAATGAGTGAAGAGTCTGTCATATTGCTCCCAACAACCATTTATTGCAGGATTCAGGTATCAGTAATTCTCTTCGAACAATTCATAGTATGACCTTGGATGTTCGCATGCCGGGCATATTTCCGGTGCCTCGGGGCCTTCGTGTATGTAGCCGCAATTCCTGCATTTCCATTTTACGGAGCTGTCCCGTTTAAAAACCCTGTCCTTCTCAATGTTTTCAAGTAGTGACAGGTAGCGCTTCTCGTGCCGGCTTTCAACTGCCGCTATCGACCTGAACGCTGCAGCAATTGCAGGAAAACCCTCTTCATCTGCAATGCTGGCATACTCGGGATACATCTTTGTATGTTCAAAGTTTTCCCCCTCAGCCGATGCCTTGAGGTTTTCCCTTGTACTTCCGATTACACCTGCCGGAAATGCTGCGGTTATCTCCACCTCACCGCCTTCGAGGAACTTGAAGAACCTCTTTGCGTGCTCTTTTTCGTTCTCCGCTGTCTCCAGGAATATGGCGGATATCTGTTCGTACCCCTCCTTCTTGGCCTTTGATGCAAAATAGGTGTAGCGGTTCCTTGCCTGTGATTCACCTGCAAAGGATGTCAGAAGATTCTTTTCTGTTTTAGTTCCTTTTAAACTCGCCATCTCTTCACCTCCGGTGTAAATTGAGTTATTAAAACGATGCCTGACAACAGCGGTCGTACTGCACTCTGAATTGTAGGGTATTTCCGGCATCAAATGCAACCTGTATTGACTTCCCGGAATTGCCGATGGAAAACCGGACAACAATGTGGAAAGGGACAGGGATAGTGAGTTTGAACGGTTTTAATTTCGCAGTAACTTCACCCGGATGGTGAAGTGCGAAATTACCTCGGAGACAGACAGGATGTTTGTCGAGAATGAGTGAAAACTCACTATCCCTGTCCCTTTCCATTTCCCTATCGCTGTTTTGTCAAAAGGAGCAGGGCTGATAGACGATCTGCGATTACAGACACTCTCAGAACGGCACAAAAAACCTGTATTCCCTGATAAAATCCTTGAAGGTTTTCACTGTTAAAGTTGAAGGCTCCTTTTCAAGGCTGACAGTGTAGAACTTTCTCCTGAGTTTTTTGTCTTTGATGGATAGTATTTTGACTGAACCCTCCTTTACGGCCCTGAAAACAGCCCATTTTGAGACAAGGGATATTCCTATTCCTGCCTGGACCATCTGTATAATCAGTTCCGGATTGCCGATGGTCATGGATACCTTTATATCTTTGGGGTCTATGCTGTTGGTTTGAAGAAACGTATCTATAAATTCCCTTAGGCCTGAACCCTTTTCAGGCATGATGAACGGCTGTGTAATGAGACGTCCGGGCCTTATGGACTTCTCTCCTGACAGCGGATTATCGTCAGATGCAATCAGCACAATCTCATCCTCAGCTATCACCTCTGAAAATACTATTGTATCTTTTATGTTGCCTTCAACCATGCCTATATCTATTGCACCCTCATTCAGGATATCGATTATCTTTTCGGTGTTAGAGACCGAGACCTCTATACCGACTTCAGGATATTTTTTCAGAAAACCATAAAATACCTGTGAAAGCAGATAGGTTGCCACGGTCGGACTTGCTCCGATATGCAGAGTGCCTTTTACCTTCCTGACGGTAGTGTAAACATCATCTTCCATGCTCCTGTACAGGGCGAGAATGCTCTTTGCATGTTCGTAGAAAACCTTTCCGGCAGGCGTGAGGGATATGGTTTTGGGATGCCTGTTGATGAGCTTTGTTCCGAGTTCGTCTTCAAGGTTTTTTATCAGATGGCTCATTGCAGACTGGGTTATGAATTTTGCCTCAGCCGCCCTGGAAAAACTCTTCATCTCGGCAAGTAGGCAGAATGCCTTTAATCTGTGGTCTTCCATAGGGTTTTATTGTAAAGGGTCAGGGAGATATTTTCAATGAATGTGAATACCTTCCACTCTTACAGCAGTGAATTTGTAGCTGTACGTATCCGTGTGTGTATCTCCAGCACCACCTGTGAGCACGTTAACCGGAATTTCAGAGAGGTGAAATGCTGCAAAGGCCGTTCCTGAAAGTATTGCTGTATCTAACCTCAGGTTCATAACGATTGTCCCCCTTCGTGAACTTATTATTACCTTTTGGCCGTTCTTCAGGTTTAACCGTTCAATATCGCCAGGGTTCATGTCAAGAAATTCCGTTCGTCCGGTTGCAGTCTCTGTCCGTCCTGTCTGGGCAGCATTGTTGAAATGATAGAGCCTTCTGCCGGTAATGAGTATCAGTGGGTATTCTTCAGAGAGTTTTTCCGAGGGTTCATGATAGGGGATTGCGTAGAAGGAGGCCCGTCCTCCAGGGAACCCGTTTATGTACAGCCGCTCTGTTCCGGGATGTGACTCGTTTGTGCACGGCCATTGCAGCCCGTTTGCCCCAAGCCTCCTGTGAGATATCCCCCGGAAGTGATAAGTAAGGGATGCTATTTCGTCATATACTTCTGCAGGGGATCTGAACTCGGATGTCAGTCCGAGCATGTTTGAGATCTCCTGAAATATCAGCCAGTCCGCCTTTGCAGACCCAACCGGGGTAATTGCCTGCCTCAGGAGTCTTACCCGCCTTTCCGTATTCGTGAATGTGCCGTCCTTTTCTGCAAATGATGCTGCGGGCAGGACAACGTGGGCATGTTGGGCCGTCTTTGTGAGGAAGAGGTCCTGGTATACCATAAACTCAAGTGATTTTAGGGCTTTTTTTATGTTAGTCGAGTCGCCATGTGTCTGCGCCGGGTCCTCTCCCCAGATATAGAGCGCCTTTATCGTGCCTTCCCTTGCAGCCTCCATCATCCGGACCGAGTTTCTGCCTTCCCATGCAGGAACCGGCCTTCCCCATGTTTCTGAAAAGCTTCTTCGGACACCTCTGTCTGCAATAGGCTGGTATCCCGGAAGCACGTTGGGAAGGCATCCCATGTCGCTGGCCCCCTGGACGTTGTTCTGTCCCCTGAGGCACAAAACCCCGGTTCCGGGCAAGCCTGTGTTTCCTGTGGCAAGGGCCAGGTTTATCAGTGCAAGCATGCTCTCCGTACCGTATTCGTGTTCGTCAATTCCGAGGCCGCTGATGATAATGGATCGTCTGCTGCTTCCATAAACTCTTGCAGCCTTTCTGATGAGTTTTTCCGGCACACCTGTAATATCCGCCACTTCCTGAAGGGAGAGGGAGAAGACGGTTTCCTTGACCCCTTCCCACCCGGTTGTATTATTTTCTATAAACTCCTTATAGAAAAGCCTTTCCTCTATTATCACCCTGAGCATACCGTTAAAGAGGGCTGTATTTGTACCCGGCATCAACTGGAGATGGAGATCTGCTTCATCGGTGAGCGGAATTCTCCGGGGATCTATTACCATCAGCCGGGCCCCTCTTGTGCGGGCCCACTTGATATGAAGTGCGGATACAGGGTGTGCCTCTGTGGTATTTGAACCGGTAACGAGGATTACTTCTGAGTGCCTGAGGTCGGTAAGAGAGGAAGTGGAAGCACTGATGCCCAGGGCAACTTTGAGTGCTGCTGCTGCCGGTGCATGACAGAGCCTTGCGCAATTGTCGATATTATTCGTTCCTATCGCCGCTCTCATCATTCTCTGGAACATGTAGTTGTCTTCGTTTGTGGCCCTTGCAGAACCAATGCCCCCGATGGCCTGCGCTCCGTATTCCTCTTTTATTGCCCTTAGTTTTTTTACTATCAGTGAGAGGGCATCCTGCCAGGATATCTCGTTGAATCCTGTATCTGATCTTATAAGCGGGGTCCTGATCCTGTCCGGATGGTGAATAAATGCATAGCCGAACCTGCCCTTTACGCAGAGGTTTCCTTCTCCTACGAGGTCAAGACTGTCTGTTGTAACGCCTGTTACTTTGTTGTCTTTGACATCAAGGTAGATACTGCACCCGGTGGCGCAATAGGGGCATACACTCTTTATCCTCCGGTCAGGCTTTTCCCTGTGAATCTCGACTATGGCACCGGTGGGACATATTACCGCACACTGTCCACATCGTTCACATTTCCTGTCAAAGATTATCCCCTCAATATCCGGTGAGATGGCGGGGTGACGGAGTGCTCCGACCTTTCTGATTTCGGTACAGAGTCTTGTGCATTTCAAACAGCGTACGCACTTGTCGAGGTCTATCCTTAGCTTGTTTTCAAAAACCTCTTCCCGGGGTTTTTCAGTTGAGTTGAATACAGGCCTTTCAAGACCCACGGCCTCGGCCAGTGCAAGAAGACCGCAGAACTCGTACTGATGACACTCAGCACAATTCCCCTTGTGCCGCCTGATTATCGCCGTTACACGTCTTTTGCGGGCCTTTTCCGACTTAACGGAATCTGTCTCAACAACCATGCCGGGCGCTGCCTTTGTTTCGCATGCGGCCCTGAGCCTCCCGTCTATTTCAACGAGACAGACCTTGCAATGACCTGAAACGGTCAGGAGCGGGTCATAGCACAGGGTGGGTATGAAGATGCGGTTTCTGTTTGCGGTCTGAAGGACTGTTTCCCCGGGAATGATTCCGGTTGTTTTTCCGTTCAGTACAATTGTTCTCTTCTTCTTGTTCGATATATCCATACAGGGCCTCCATAAGCTGAAGCCCAGGCGGACGGCTTCGTGATTATTATGGAGGCTCCCCGATGGTTTATCCATCTTACTTCCGCCAGTAGCCTTGAAAAGTTTATTTAAACAAATATTTAATGATAAAACATTGTAATAAAAACCTCAACGCAAGTCCAATTCAAAAAATTCATTAGATCAATGAAACAAATCAATTTGACTTTTCACTGAGATAAGTCTTATTTTTATCTGATGGCTATGAAGAAGAGACGCCTGATTGTTGCATCAACCAGCAGTACACAGAACTCAGGCCTCTTTGAGGTTTTGGTCCCTGCATATGAGCAGTCTTCCATGTATAATGTCAAGGTTGAGGTTGTCGCAGTTGGAACCGGGAAGGCGATAAGGATTGCAAAGAGGGGTGAGGCTGACCTGCTCTTTGTCCATGACCCTTTCAGGGAGGTGAAGTTTGTTGAAGGGGGTTATGGTGTCAACAGGAGGGCTGTTATGCACAATGATTTCGTGGTAGCCGGCCCCGGAGATGACCCAGCCGGGATTAAAGGTTTAAGTAGTGCATCAGAGGCGTTTGATCATATTGCCGAATCCGCTGCTCCCTTTGTCTCAAGGGGGGATGATTCAGGGACAAACATGAAGGAGCTTGATATATGGGAAGATGCCGGCATTAATCCCCGGGGCAAGGGGTGGTATTTTGAGACAGGGGAGAAGATGGGAGATACCCTGATTGCTGCAGACCGGAAGAGGGCCTACACGCTTACTGATGCAGGGACGTTTATCAACTATAAGTCAAGGATTGAACTGAAGCTGATTTTTAAAGGTGATACAGTTCTCAGGAATCGGTACAGCGTAATTGCCGTCAATCCTGACAGGTTTCCCCACGTCAGGTACAGGGAGGCGATGGATTTCATTGCCTTTGTGACCTCTGCCGAGGGGCAGAAAATCATTGCTGATTACCGGAGCAGGGGCGTCGGACTCTTTTATCCGGATGCTGTGCCTTCTGTAGTGGAGGATGTAAGGTGTGCGGAATCAAAAAAATAACCTGGACCCAGATGTAAATGGTTGTTGGAAGCGATATGGTAGAATCTTCACTCATTCTCGTCCCGGCGTCCAGCCGGGACTCCGAGGGAATTTCGCACTTCACCATCCAGGTGAATTTACTGCGAAGTTAAAACCGTTCAGACTCTACCATATCGCTTCCTTCCCTTGCCGGGACCTTTTTATCGCTGGATTTGGGGATAACAAAAGGAGAATTTATAGTATGAAATTATTCAGAAATGCCGTGTTGCTGGTTTTTATGTTATCTGTGTTATGCGTAACCGCAGTCTCTGCCGGTACAAGGATCCGCTGTGCATCTACTACAAGCACCCAAAATTCCGGGCTCTTTGGTTATCTCCTGCCGATAGTGGAGAGGGAGACTGGTGTGAAGGTGGATGTTGTGGCTGTAGGCACAGGGGCTGCACTGGAGATCGGCAAGAGGGGAGATGCCGATGTATTGCTTGTACACGCAAAGGATGATGAGCTGAAACTCGTCAAAGAGGGCTATTTCGTAAACCGTCACGATGTTATGTATAATGATTTTGTTATTGTCGGTCCTCCTGATGACCCGGCCGATATTAAGGGACTTAAATCTGCTGTTGAGGCATTCAGAAAGATAAGTGTGGCTAAAGTGCCTTTTGTCTCAAGGGGAGATAACTCCGGGACTAATAAAAAGGAGATGAAGATATGGAAAAAGGCTGATATGACCCCAAAGGGCAGGTGGTATCTTGAGGTTGGCCAGGGTATGGGAAAGACCTTGAGAATCGCCAGTGAGAAGAGGGCCTATACGCTTACCGACAGGGGGACGTGGCTTGCACTGAAGGACAGGGAGAAGCTTGATTTAAAAATACTGGTAGCGGGGGACAGGATGCTCTTTAACCAGTATGGTGTAATGGCGGTCAATCCGGAAAAGCACCCGTATGTGAAGTACAGGGCTGTAATGAAGTTTATTGATTTTCTTATATCAGAGAAGGGACAGAAGGCGATTGCTGCTTTCAGAGACTCCCGCGGAAATCAGCTCTTTCATCCTGATGCAAAGTGATTCGGGACATTATATCCGCAGATTTCACGGATTTGCGCAGATAAAAAACTTCTGTTGTTTAAACATTAGATACTCCTGATATCCAATGAACGAAATACTATCTTCTTTCATAAAGGCCTTTCAGCTAATAGTATCTCTGGATAGGAACCTGTTGGAGATTATATTCCTGTCGCTTTATGTCTCCGGTGTAGCCATTGTCATTGCATCCATTTCAGGGATTGTTTGTGCTTATGTTTTGTCTTTCAGGGAGTTTCCCGTTAAGGGGGCTTTTGTAAATATTCTGAATACTTTTATGGGTCTGCCGCCGGTTGTGGTCGGATTGTTCCTGTATCTGATGCTCTCAAGAAGGGGGCCGCTTGGTTTTATGGGTCTCCTTTATACACCCTCGGCAATGATTATCGCACAAACAGTGCTTGCCTTTCCCATCATAGCGGCAATGAGTTATTCATCCATTACATCTGTAAGGCCGAATATAAGGCTGGCATCCCTTGGTCTTGGGGCAACGGAAGTACAGGCTTCAATAGCCGTAGTGAAGGATGCAAGATATGGGATTATATCATCTGTAATGGCAGGTCTCGGCAGGGTGATGGCAGAGGTTGGGGCGGTTTTGATTGTGGGTGGAAACATTGCCGGATATACGCGGGTGATGACAACAACCATAGCCCTTGAGTACGACAAGGGTAATTTTGCTCTTGCAATAGCGCTTGGGATAATACTGCTTTTAATCTCCCTGGGGATTAACTCTGCCATGTATCTGTTCCAGAGGAGGATATACAGGTAAACATGACCCTGATTGTTTTTTTTGCAGTAAAGTCGTGTAACCCTCACCCGAAGCCATCGATAAGTGGTTGTTCGGAGGGAGATGACAGAGACTTCACTCATTCTCGATGGACATCGTGTCCATCTCCGAGGTTCCCGAAGTATTTCGGGACACCATCCGGGTGAATTTGCTGCGAAATTAAAACCGTTCAGTCTCTATCATCTCCCTTCCTTCCGGCAACTGTGGTTTTTTTATTGCTGGAACCAGGAGTCTCTAATTAGTGTCTGTGTATAAACTGCGGTTATCTGTCATTCCCGCAAGTGAAGCGCGTCGGGAATCCTTCTTAAAGAACGATTCCGGACAAGCCGGAATGACAGAAGAACGCCAACAGTTCAAGTTTATACACAGACTCTATTTAATCCTGGAATAGATTTGTTTGTTGGTGATTTCCTGTACATGAGTATAACGGATGAAACTGATACTGAAAAATATATCCAGGACCTATGACGGTCATGTTGCTTTAAATGATTGCAGCTTTTCTGTTAATGCCGGTTTTTTCAACGCAATCATCGGTCCCAATGGAAGCGGAAAGTCAACTTTGCTCAGAATAGCCTGCCTCCTGGAGGCTCCGGATAAAGGAGAGGTCATATACAGTGCTAACGGGAGTGCTGTAAAAAAGGACATTCTCCTGAAGAGAAAGATAGCTGTTGTGCTGCCGGGCGATTCGCTCTTTAATGATACGGTTTTCAATAATATTGCTTATGGTCTGCGTATCAGGGGTATGGACAGACATGTTGTCAGGGATAAGGTCCATGACATCCTGGAGCGATTCAAACTTTCAGACAAGATATATAAAAACGTGCGTACCCTCTCCTCCGGTGAGGCACAGCGTATTGGAGTAGCAAGGGCGCTGGTCACAGGGCCTGAATATCTCTTCCTTGATGAGCCCACTGCCTCGCTTGACCCTGTTAATACGGAGATTATTGAAACCGCCTTAATGGAGATCAAGGCCGGTAATGGAATGACCATTATAATGATAACCCATAATATGTTTCAGGCAAGGAGACTTGCAGACAGGGTTGCCTTTATTTATGGAGGATGCATGATTGAAGAGGCAGAGAGTGAGAGGATGTTTTCAAACCCTGAAGAAGACCTGACTCGCAGGTTTGTTTCGGGGAAGATGGTCTGGTGATTTCATCAAACGGATGTGGCATGATTAGATTTAATCCACAGGAACTGTTTAGCCACGAATGGACATGAATTTACACCAATTACTTTTTTAAATTTCTCTTTTAATTCGTGAGGATTCGTGATAATTGGTGGCTGATGTAATAGGTTTTTAGTTCTTGTGACTTTGTGAACTTCAAAGATAAAGAAAGAGTTTGGGATACGGATGAACTCAGAAAAGGCGGGATTAAGACTTTTTTAATGCAGATTAAATGAAGGATTATGGGTTTCAAGTATTTGACTTAACTTTTCGAATTTCGTTATTTTTTGTAAAAAGGAGGTATTTTAATATGTCTAAAACTATAGATCCTTAGATTTCCCTTGAAGAATCCTCCCAAAGATATTATAAGGAATACAAAAGTATCGAGTTGGCGATTACCGTATCCTTCTATGGATTGATCACAAAAAGCAGGAAAGGCATTTTTCCCCTGTTGCATTTTTTTGGGTATTTTCCCCTTGACAAGAGGATTTTTTTGATGGTATATTGGCATAAAGGGGAAAACCAAAAATAAGATGTTTTGAAAGACCTGGGGCTGATTTGTGAAGATAGTGGCAAAAAAAGGAATCTGAGTCCAGGAGATAGAAAGTCCTAAGTGCCGACTGTAGGGGGGGGAAGATTGGGAAGGGGTTATGTCAAGGAATTAAACCGTGTATACAGCCGATTCAAGTGTTTTCTAAAATATTATCACATCATTGTAACACAGCCTGAATTACTCTCCCGCCCCTTTAGTGCCTGCCGGGGCCGGCTTAAATTATCAGTATTAATCCTTCCCGTACTGCTAATTATCATCTCACCATGTCTGACAGAGGCAAGTGAGATGAGTTTTGAGGAAGAGCTTCGGGAAGGGCTTGAGCAAAGCCGGGCTGTAATTGAAAGGACAGAGGAGAGACTCAGGGGAGGCGCCGAGGTTAGAGCCGAAATAAAGGAGTTAAAGAGACTGTCAGGGGATATAGAGGTAACCCACCTGCTGCTTGAGGAGAGGTTCAGGTTGAGAGAGCAGCGGGTAGAGGAGCTGGGAGCCAAGGCGGTCGAGAGACAGCGGGGGATGGCCAGGGATTACCGTGAGACTCTTGAGGAGTATTTTGCACTGATAAAAAGCCTTTCACCTGATGGAGACGTTTCGGAAATAGTTTTGGGGGCACTTAAGGATATTCTCGACAGGATGCTCCGGGAAAAGAAGCCCCTGGTATTTGGAAGCCTACCATACAAACATCTAAACTATCCAGCAAGACAGCCCGATTCAGAACCTTCGATAACCCCAGCCTACAAGGGGGGAGATAAAGAAGTAAGCCCCGAAGATTTAAAGAGCACACCTGAAGCGCCCATATCAGAAGAGATAGCCGCCTTTGCAGAGTCATTGAACTGGAATCCTGTCTTAATCTATGAATATGTAAAGAACAACATAGAGACCGAGTGGTACTGGGGGTGCATGAAAGGAGCGGAGGAGACCTTGAGGCAGGGAAGCGGCAACGACTGCGACCAGGCAACAGTGCTTGTGGCCCTGCTCAGGGCATCGGGTTTTCCGACAAGGTATGTAAGGGGGACGATAGAGTTTTTCGCAGGCAGGGACGCGCCGATAGGGAAGGTAAAGAACCTTACGGGCATAGAGGAGCCGGTAAAGATAGCTGAGTTTTTCCAGAAGGCGGGGATACCGTATAAGCCGGTAATAAAAGGCGGAAAGATAGCTAATTTCCGGATAGAGCACATCTGGGTAGAGAGCCGGATACCCTATGCGAATTACCGTGGAGCGATAATAGACGAGCACGGCAAGACATGGCTTGGACTTGACACGAGCATAAAGGTATTAGGCTATGAATACAACAATCCGATGGATATTTTCAGTTATCCTGAACTTGTTTCAGGAACTCTTGCCAATATAAGAGACAAATACCTCAGCGCCGTGCAGACAGAGACACCGCTTGAGTACTTGAGGTCTCATATCAATACAGAACTCGGGACCGGCAGCCCGCAACTCGAATACAATGATTTCCTGAAAACGCGGACGCTGATCCCCGAGGTAATGAACATCCTTCCGGCAAGTATGCAGTTTGAGGAGATAAACATCACTCATGAGTACACGGAGATACCGGAAGAACTGATACACAAGGTAAGATTTAAGGCCACTGACGCCAATGAGACGGAGCTGCTTGACGTGGAGCTAAAGACTTATGAACTCTCCAACAAGCCGGTAGCAATCAGTTATGAGCCCGAGACAGTGGAAGACCAGGAGATAATCAATTCCTATGGAGCCCTGGACAACACGCCGGCCTATCTGATCAGATTAAGGCCTGTGCTGAAGGTTGAGGGCGAGAGGGTAGCTGTGGGCAAAGAAGGGCTGCCGATGGGAGGAGAGTATGAACTTACAATCGAGTTACAAGGTGTGGGTTACGGGTCAGCAGATTCAGAGAAAATAACCAATACAATGATAGTTGGTAACCTGACTGCTATTGGAATTGTGGCACAGAAAGCAGTTCAACCCGAAACTCGTAACCCGGAACCCGCAACCCGTAACGCGGAACAGTTGTTATATGAAGAGGCAATCAACTACATAGAGAGATGGAATAAAGCGGAAGAAAAACTCGCCTCACTGATGCACCTGACAATAACAAGACCACTACCGACGGTAGTAAGCATTGGAGGGGTAATAGATGTCACCTATCTTCTCGATACACCGCATGACTTTGAGTGGAAGGGAGTGTATGTGGATGCGGATATGAGGGCGGTAGAAACAGTTGCGGGTTACGGGTTACGGGATGAGGGTGAAAGGCAAAAGATATTTATGCAATTGTCATCACTACAAGGTTCTATTCTGGAGAACCGCATATTTGAAGACGATTTTGAGGTGGAGGGAATCTCAACAGCCAAGCTTTTCCAACTCGCAACCCGTAACTCGCAACCCGCAACAGAGATGCTGACAATAGACAGGACAAACATAGAGAGTATTCTTCCAACAGTGAATATAGCTGACAACATCAAAGAGGATATCCGGAATGCAGTAAACCAAAATCTCACAGTCACAATGCCGGAAGCAGATATAACCTATGAAGACTGGAACGGGATAGGGTACATCAAAGAGAATCCTGAGACAGGAGAAGCCGGGTACATGCTTAGCGGCATGATAGCCGGGGGTATGACGGCAGTAACGCCACAGGAGTGGGTGAATCAGTACCTGAGAAAAACCCTCAAAAAGCCTTACTCTGAGAAATCCAATGAAGACCCGCTTGCAGCAGCACGGATAATAAAGATACCGGTAACGGACAGGCAGACGGCAACAGTAGCAACCCCCGTCAAAGAGCCCCTCGCAGTCTTTGTCATGGACAGCAAAGGTAAGCCTGTTGAGGGTGCAGAGGTGACATTCAGGGTATTGGCAGGCGGGGGGGATTTTGGCGGTGAGGTTACGTATAGGACAACCACGGGGTCCGGGGGTATAGCGCGTGTGCCTTTTACGGTTGGGACAAAAACAGCAAACAACCCCTATTACCTCAAGACCGGCACAGAGGATGAATACTATACACAGGTGGGGCTGAACATTGTGACGGCATCAGTAAGCAGTTACTCTGGAGAGATACCGATAGGGCAGCCCTTTGAGGCATATGGAAGACCGGACAAACCCTATGAGATAGTGAAGGAGTTTCCATTAACAGAGGTAAAGGCCCTTGCAAACAGCCCTGGCGGGAGCCTGAGGGCAATAGTGGCAGACAGGTACGGCAATCCCGTATCCAACAAGGAAATAACCCTCAGAGCCACAGTAGCGGAGAGCCTGAATCCTGAAACTCCCCTGCCTCAAGGGTACCGGAATATAGAGTTTTACAGGCCTGAGGAGTGCAGTAACGCCTACCCGCTGTACGGAGAGTGCAGGACAGAGGAGACAGTAACAGAGAAGACCGCATATTTCGGAGCAATAGTGAATACGATACTCGGTAACACGGTAAACACAAAGTACACCGTGGAGGTCACGGCAGCAGGGCTTGAGCCGGTGTACTTCACACTCAGGAGCGACGGATACAGGGAGGCCGGAGACTACCTGCCGCCGGGTCTGTACATAAGATACCTCCAGATAGTCAATGACAAAGGGGAGGCGGTGAATGCGTCAAAGGCAGGGACAAAGCTGAAAGCCCCGCTTACCTCAGAGCTATTCATGCTCTATGACGAGTACACAATGGAAGGCCCGTATACCTGTATAAAGGATGGTCAGCCAACCGAGTGCTACAGGATTAAGCCCACTGGAATAGTAAGGACACAGCCTGTAACCGACGGCACAGTCACATACAAACCAATAGAGGGAGGAGGCACGGCTTCACCAACAGAGAACCTTGAAAACGGCAAATACCGGATAAGGTATACCACAGGTTCCACTCCGGCAGTCAACAGGATAGGGGCAGAGGGGAAGGCGGTTTTAGAGGTGCCCGAGGTCCTGTATGACCTGGTGGTAAACAAGGCGATTACAGAAGACTACGTAACCCCGACCCTGCCGGTAAGAACGGTCACTCTCAAATCAGGCCAGGAGGTCCTGTTTGACCGGGAGACAAAAGATGCGGTAATAACAGGCAGTCATAAGGCGCTTTATACGGTCTACGGAGTGGATACAAAGCTGACAATAGAGCCTGAAATAATGGTTCTGGACGGAGAAGGCCGCACAAGGGCGGATACAACCTTCAGGTACACCATACTGCCGCCTGCATACAGAGCCGTCACAGCTGATGGTGACCTGTACGAAACGGATGAGAACAAGAATGAGACATGGATAGGGTATCTGAGAGGCGACAGTACAGAGGGAGAAGGAACGGCAGTTTTGCTCAGAGGGGCAGAGTTGGACATCAATAAAAAATACGAGGCAGAGGTGGTGCTCAACAGGGGAACGGATGTCGAGGTGCGGGGGAAGAGGGTGGAGATATCGATTGCCAGGATAAAGATGCTCAATGATGTGGATACGACGGAGGTTGATGAGGTAAAGTTTGGAGACGGGAGCAATACAAAGAAGATATATCATGTTGAGTTGGTGTCAAAGGCACTGACGGAAGCATGTAAAAGTATCAGTGGTGCAATAAGAGTGGTGGACAGAACGCCGGCCCCTATAAAGCCTGATACAAATGCGTATTATTCAGCAGAGTATCCTCTTGAATTCGAACAGTCAGGAGGCAACTGTACTGTAAGGATTAATGATATAACTGATGGGTTGCTGAAGAGTAAATTCATCATATCAAATCTATCAAAGATTGCCTTGCAGAACAGGGTATTAGAATTGGAAGATGCATATGGAATAACAGTAGACCTCACAAAGATAGGAGTTCTTTATGGAGGGATAGGGAATCAGGTTGAAGTAGAGATAAACGGGGCAAGAAAAGAGATACCCATAGAGCCTGTGGGAGTGATAGTAATCGGGATAGACGGTTTGAGACAGGATGTGTTGTATGGACTGGAAGAGGCATCATACAGTGACTCTCAGGGCTGTGGAGGGCAGGGCTGCTATATAGACAAGATAAATCTACCAGGACTTTCACGGATTCTGACTGATAATGGGACAGTGAAACTCAAGGATGTGACAGACATCTTTCCGTCAATAACCTTTGCCTCGTGGGCATCGATATTCACCGGCAAGATGCCGAAGGATACGGGGATAACGGGGAATGAATTTTTTGCGAGGGATTTATACAGTCCTACAAGCCGGTACAACCAGGAAATACCGGGCATATCGGAACTCCCCTCGGGCATGGTGACACTGGATGCAGGCGCATTTGATCCTGGTGGGACGAAATTTGTGCTCAACCATGTGATACCCGTGGAGTTCTCACTGTTTGGCATATACGACGCAAACAATACCCTGACAAAGAAACTCAATGCCTCCGCTTCGGCCAAGGCTCTGCTTGCAGCGCCGTTCTGGGAGGAGATCGGGAGCATGGTAGAACAGAGATACCAGACAAGCCGTGATGTGGACGTCAGGTGCGACAGGAGTGCATACGAATGCAGGACAGTGTCCATGCTCAACCAGTATACAGATGGGGTTGATATGTGGGGCACGCCTGACTCGGCATGGCAGTCGGCGCTTGAGGCGGCTGCAAGTATGGGCAACGCGGCTGATATCATGGACAGGGCGGCGGCAGGAGAGGCCGTAGACTTCATCGGACATTACTTTGACCGGGAGAATCCGGTGGGGGAGAGAAAGAGATTTCCAGCGCTCTTTTCAGTATATTTCTCCGGACTTGACCACGATGCGCATGCAAAGGGGCTGAGCGATTACCTGAACTTCCTGATAAAGACGACCGACCAAGAAATACTGAAGGTAGTAAATGCCCTGAAACATAAGGGCGAATTCGACAACAAGATATTCATTATAACAGCAGATCATGGACATACGGCGATGCCACATCCCATATACTACAAAGACCCCAAGGATGGACAGCAGAAAGAGGCAGATACC
>VAOU01073892.1_pt1 | contig 15791 bp, 11 predicted proteins | sample 3393871 | NCBI WGS metagenome assembly VAOU01 (sample SAMN08290440, study PRJNA428436) | hydrothermal vent metagenome | isolation source: Deep-sea hydrothermal vent chimney | place: Atlantic Ocean: South-mid Altantic Ridge | depth 1820 m m
AAAACAAGTCAACTACGATCGGCAGTATTGACGCTGGTCCTTTCGATGACGTTGTTGGCGGCCGGTCTGACGGACGCGGCGGCGCAATCACCCATGCGCTTTCGTGATACGCCGGGGGCCAAGGCGTTTGTCGCCAAAGACTACCCCCGTGCCCTGGAGGAATTTCGCAGGCTGCGCCAGGCCAACCCCAATAACACCCTGATCCTGCGCTACCTCGCCATTACCCTGAGCCAACTCGGCCGTTACCAAGAGGCCATCGGTATCTTTAAAGAAGCACTGGCCATCGCCCCGAACAAGGCCTGGATACACTATCATTTGGGTGTAACCTATTACAATGCGCGGCTGGGTAAACAGGCCGCCGCGTCATTCAGGCGGGTGATGGCCCTGGCGCAGGGCACGCAATATGCCCAACTGGCGTCTCGTTACCTGGATGCCATCGCCCAGCAGCAGAGCCAACAACAACGTATCGGCACACCACAACGGTTTGGCGCCTTTGTCCAGGGTGGCTACCAGTACGACAATAATATCCCGGCCGCCGCCAATGGCGTGGCCGGCCCTCGCGGCGGCAACCGCTTCACCGGTTACGTCAACCTGGATTACTACCTACACCGTTCGCCGGTGTGGTTGGTCACGGCATCGATCAACGGTTACCAGAACTGGTACGACGGCAACAACTTCAACGCCCTGGAAACACCCCAATACAGCGGTGGCCTGCGCGCGCAACGCACCGGGACCCTGGGCCGGTACCCCTATATCGGTTCGGTCAACTACAACTACCGCAGGGTCTATCTATCGGATGGTAGTCCCTACAGCCGGTCCCATGCCCTCACCCTCGGCCTGCGGATGAACCTGAGCAAGACCACCGCAACCTATGGTTATTACCGCTATACCAACGATGACTTCGCAGCGGAGGGATTCGACCCGGTGTTCTCGTCCCGCGACGCCAATAACCATGCCCTGGGTTTGCGCCACACCTGGTATTTTGCCCAACGTCAGGGCCAGGTTTCGGTCGGGCTGGACTATCAGAAGAATGATGCGCGAGGCTTGAATTTCGAAATGGATAGCCTGAGCGGAAAAATTAATGCCATCTTTCCTTTGCCCTGGGCGCTGCGCGCTGAATTTGATGTAGGCTACGGCACGGACGACTATAGCCAGTTTGTCGGGCCGGTGCGCCGCAAGACAGATCGAAAGACGGTTTCCGCCGGACTATCCCGCTGGTTCGGGCAACGTGTGCAGATGCGGCTCGACTACAGTTACCGGGACGAAGCGTCCAGTTACGATCAACTCTCCTATGACCGCACGGTCTGGGGGGCGAGCCTGAACTATGTCTATTAACCCACTAAAGCATTGGACTGCGCAAACCCTGGCACTTGCGCTGTGGGCCGGGGTCACGGCGGCGCCGGTATACGCGCAGCAGATTAATGAACCCGACACCTTACAGGCCAATCGGGACATCGACCTGTATATGAACAGATTGCACGGCCCCATCTGGCAACCGGTATGGTTCCTCCCTGGGGACGCGCCCGGCGCCCTGCCCGGTTCACCGATCTACAAACAGGAACCGCTGGGCAGCCAGGAGGACTTTCGGCCGCCCCCAGTGGTGGTGGTACCCACCCCCGTCACCCCGCCACCGAGCAGCGGCGGTGGCAAGGTAGCACCACCACCGGCACCACCACCCGCAGCGCCACCACCAAAGCCCTGCAATATTAGCGTGTTCCCGCCAATCTGTCCGTAAGGACCCGGGGGGTCTCTGCCCCCATTCGTACCGGGTATTTTGGCTTGCCCGGAAAATATGCAGGGTCCCCTCTGACGGCACGAATCGGGCAGGGGCTCGATTGCGCGCTCCCGCCGTGCCTATGGTTCCGCCCCTTCCCGTGCCTCGATCCTGCGTTATGCCGACCACGGCGCACCAATAAAAAAAGCGCCCGTTCAGGCGCTATAAGAAGGAATTCGCTCTGCGCGATGGGTAGTCGGCCTATGGCCCACTACCCGATCACGGCTACCAAAGCTTAAAAATATCTTCTGCCGGTGGCGAAGACTTTACCTCATTTTTTTTTTGCGGCCCCAGAGGCCGCCTTACGTTTAGACTTCCGCTTCTTGGGAGCCTTTTTCTTTTTGGCCTTCTTGCGCTTCTTGGTGGCCTTTTTCTTTTTCTTAGCTTTCTTCTTTTTCTTTACCTTTTTCTTCTTTTTAGCCTTTTTCTTCTTTTTCTTTACCTTTTTCTTCTTTTTCTTTACCTTTTTCTTCTTTTTCTTTACCTTTTTCTTCTTTTTCTTGGTTTTTTTCTTCTTTTTAGCTGCTTTCTTCTTTTTCTTTACCTTTTTCTTCTTTTTAGCAGTCTTTTTCTTCTTCTTGGTCACACGTTTTTTCTTAGTGGCCTTCTTTTTAGCCGTCTTACGTTTCTTGGTGGCCTTTTTCTTGGTGGCCTTCCGTTTCGTCTTTCGTTTTACAGCCATAGTGCTTCTCCTTTTCAGGGTGTGATATCGGTCAGGATGATAAATGGGATGCGCGCTGTACAAGCACGCACGTATCCAAAGTACGAAACACGCCCTTTACAGCCACACAGACCGCGCGGGAGCGTATTTCAGGTTGGATTCTTTCGAATAGAGTGAATAAGGCGCCTGCACGGGTTAATACCGGCTTACACACGCCCCTGGACGTTGACAGGATACTCAATATTCTATTTCGTTCCGTAGTTGTTTAAGTTCTAGTTTCGTTTTACAACTTATTTCGTTTAATGAAATTCAATGCGGGTTGTTAATGTAACGGTCTGCTCTTCACTTCTTTGAAACAAAAAACAACCGCACATCGAAATTCGAACTTAACTATAACTAGCCAACATTAAAAGTCAAGTTTCTATAACTCTAATTATTTTGCCTTTCATGGCTATATCCCCCTCATCTACAACAAATTTTCTTACAATTTTATAATTTACCTCGATCAAACCCAAAAAATGGTTTTCAAACCCGATTGAAGGTGAATTATTGAAATTTTTTGCGTTATAAATACGTCTTAAAGACATTATTTCTAATAATTGCACCTTTTAATTAAGTTTTCAGGCGAAAAAAATATAATTTAACCGCATTTTGACTCGCCACAGCTAAGACAAGTCATGCAACCATCCATTTTGATCACCGCTTTGGTGCTGCACTTGTAACAAAGCTTCGCGCCAGTGGGAAAAGAGCCTTCCGTATCAGTCTCTGTTGCCATTGCAACGTCGGCACTCTCTTCATACTGCTTACGCTTCTCTGCAATAAGCTTTTTTTGTGCCTCATCAAGGCCCTCATCGGCAATAAGACCAATCATTTTGAGATGATTTTCAATGGCGTCACCAATCTCGGCAACCAGTGACGGCATATAATGGCCACCCTTCTTAAAGTAACCACCACGGGGATCAAATACACTACGCAATTCTTCAACCAGAAAGGTGACATCACCACCCTTGCGAAATACTGCGGAAATAATCCGCGTCAGGGCTACAATCCACTGAAAATGGTCCATATTCTTGGAATTGATGAAAATTTCAAACGGTCGGCGCTTCTCGTGACTGGTACCGGGGTTAAGCACCAAATCGTTAATGGTGACGTACAGGGCATGCTCGGAGAGGGGGGTCTTGATCTTGTAGGTACTGCCTACCAACATCTCCGGGCGTTCCAGTTTTTCATGCATATGCACGACGTTATCGGTGCCAGTATCCTGCCCGGACGAGGTTTGCGTCACCCGCTCGGGTAAAGCGGCAGCCGAGCCGCCGTCTTTGAGCACTTCGTATTTCATAATTTTCTTGTCGATCTTGATGGTCATCTGCTTTCCTCCTGCCTCAACCCAACGATGGGGCGGGCGCTGTCTTTCAAGTCTATGGGTCAGAACTTACCGTAGTAGCCTTCTTTTAGGGCATCGTAAAGATTGGCGGCAGTATGGGTCTCGCCGTCATAATCTATTTCTTCGTTTCCCTTGGCCTCAATGATCTCGCCATTTTCCAGCTGGAACCGGTACACCGTTTTCTCCAGGTCCTCGTTCTTGACCAGCACCCCCTGAAACACGGTGGGGTTAAACCGGAACGTGGTACATCCCTTTAACCCCTTTTTATGGGCATAAAGATAGATGTCCTTGAAATCTTCGTAGGGATAGTCTGTGGGGACATTGGCCGTCTTTGAAATAGAGGAGTCTACCCAGCGTTGCGCTGCCGCCTGCACATCCACATGCTGCTTGGGTGTAATTTCGTCGGCACTGACAAAGTAGTCTGGAAGTTGGTTGGTGGGATCTTGGGCATTCGGGGTGGCATCCGGATTCACCAGGTTACGGTAGGCAAGCAGTTCAAGGGAATAGACGTCCACCTTCTCCTTGGTCTTCTTACCCTCTCGAATCACGTTGCGGCTGTACTGATGGGCAAATGAGGGTTCAATACCATTGCTGGCATTATTGGCCAGAGACAAACTGATGGTGCCGGTGGGAGCAATGGAGGTGTGATGGGTGTAACGGGCACCGGTCTTGGCGATCTGGTCGGTAAGCTCATCATCGAGTTGCTGCATATAGTGGCTGTAACGAGCAAGCAATACCTTACCGGGCACCTTGTCGCCAATCTTGTAGCCGTCGCGGCTCATCTTCGGCCGCTTGGCCAACATCTCGGCGGTGACGGTGAACTCTTCCAGCATGATCGGGGCCGGCCCCTTCTCCTCGGCCAGAGCCAAGCCGATCTCCCAACCCGTTTGCGCCATGACTTTGGCGACCTGATCGGTAAAGGCCAGAGATTCAGTTTCACCGTATTTCATTTTCATCATAGTCAGGGTCGAACCCAGGCCCAGAAAACCCATGCCATGACGGCGCTTGTGTTCGATCTCATGACGTTGCCGGGCCAAGGGCAGGCCATTGATTTCCACTACATTATCCAGCATGCGGGAAAAGATACGCACCACCTTACGATAGTTTTCCCAGTTGAATTTCACGAAGTCGGTAAACGGGTTTTCGACAAACTTGGTCAGATTGACCGAACCCAGCAGACAACTCCCATAGGGCGGCAAGGGCTGTTCACCGCACGGATTAGTGGCGCGAACCTCTTCACAGAACCAATTGTTATTCATCTCATTGATGCGATCGATGAGGATAAAACCCGGCTCCGCGTAGTCATAGGTGGAAGACATGATGGTGTCCCACACCCGCCGTGCCGGTACGGTCTTATAGACCCGGCATGCCACCTTGCCCACATCATCGGTGATGTAGCCTTCCTTTACTGGCCAATTTTGCCACACGATAGGAGTCTTTTTGTCTTCGTACTCCTGGGGGCTGGCGGGAAATACCAGATCCCAGGGGGCGTCTTCTCTGACCGCCTGGATGAACTCGTCGGTAATCAGGCAGGACAGATTGAACTGACGCAGACGGCCATCCTCGCGCTTGGCGAGGATAAAATCTAATATGTCTGGATGGACAATGTCAAAAGTGCCCATCTGAGCGCCGCGACGGCCACCGGCGGAGGACACGGTAAAACACATGGCATTAAAGATGTCCATGAAGGACAGCGCCCCGGAAGTATAGGCTCCGGCACCGCTGACAAAGGCCCCCTTTGGCCGCAGGGTGGAAAATTCATAGCCAATCCCGCAGCCGGCCTTGAGGGTTAACCCGGCCTCATGGACCTTGGAGAGGATGCCGTCCATGGAATCGACGATGGCGCCGGACACAGTGCAATTAATGGTGCTGGTAGAAGGCTTGTGCGCCAGGGCGCCGGCATTGGACAGTATCCGCCCCGCCGGAATGGCACCCTGCTCCAGAGCCCACAGGAACTGGCCATACCATTCCTCCCGCTTTTCGGGAGTCGTTTCCACATCCGCCAGGGCTCGAGCCACCCGTTCGTATGTCTGATGGACAGTGGCGTCCAAAATCTCGCCTTCCTTGGTTTTTAACCGGTACTTCTTATCCCAGATATCCTCTGAGGCGGGCTGTAGCGGAATCTGGGCCACGGATTGGGACTGGGGGGGTACGGGGACCGCTTTCATAGTAAATAACTCCTCCATGGCTGTTAGGCAATGCCTAGATATACCGTTTTATAGTCGGGTGAACCCCAACATATTGTGTTTGGGCGAAAAGAGTAATCCTCTCAACATCGGCCGTCAATAGACAATCGACAATGGGTACATTGGCGTCGATTACGACCCTAAACCACCCCAAAAGCCGCTCCGATTGACCTTGCATTTCCGTGAAACCGGCAGGACCCGTCACACCCCGTGCATCGACCGTCTCTGATAACAGGTCATGCCGGGTGTCCACGTCATACCGAATGCCGGGTCAGGCCCGGCATTCGGTACAGGTAAATTTTCTTTTTATAAATGTCTATAATAGCTATTTCCTTAGTGATACCCGCCGAAAATGGATGCAAAGCAGGGCAATATTGAAGCGGGGAGGGGAGACGGCGGAATACAGAAAGATCTCACAGTGATTAGGTAAAAAGTGAGGTAATCGGCTGTTCAACAACTGTGGACTTTAGGGGAAAGGGCTCTTATTATCCTTACTACTTTACTTTTTACTTGTGCTTATTAGAAGATGCTCCAATTCTCATTAGGAGCATTATATTTCTTATTCGCACTCTCAATTATAAATTTGATGAATCATGCATAAAATAAAAATATTCTTTTCGATCCTGAGTCTAGGCATTTTATCTTCCAATATCGTCATTGCTGATCAGGGCATCACCAATCCCGTGCATGGTAAACACGTTGGAGAAATTGTTTGGTCAAAAAAACCGATTGATTTTCGTTCACCGAATGAATCTTCTTTTCAAAAAACATTCAACGCTGGCGATGCAATTTATGGTCGCGTTTATCAAAAAAATGCTATAAATAATTACCAGTCCTATAACAATGGCAGTTCATCGGCCATCCGGGATGGCGGTTACGAGATTCGTGCGATTATTGATGGCAAGCCAATAGCAAGTTCTTTTGGTGTATTTTATGATGGGAATTTATCCGGCAAAGCAGCAAGTGAATGGACCACCTGGCGTTTTTCACCCTACCCAGAAAATCCAGAGCAGGGTTTTGAACAGGATATAGCCAATAAATGGACGAAGGCCGTACGTGGACTGACCGCAGGAAATCACAAAATACGTTTTGAAGCATGGGGAACACAGGGTCAATATAAAACTAAACAGCCTATAGCTGCTGGTGAATTCACTTTAGTTTTAGCTGCTGGCGATAAAATCAGTAGCACCACAAAATTTCCTGAAGACAGTTACTCAGGATCAGATAAGGATAGCCTTAAGCAAAAAATGAAACGGGCGCTTGTCGGTCCGGTTGCTAAAAATGTCAGTGAATTGACCAAAATGGCCATAGCATCAGAATGGAAACAGGGTGTGTATAAAAAACAGATTCCACGTCTGGAATATCGGAAAATTACCGGCATAGCCTTATGGCGTGATACAAACAACGACCAGCTCTGTCGCTTTGTAAGTTATAACTTTATCCAGGATAAAATGGCCAGTGGCTGGTCACCCCTGCGCTTTCATGGTTTCTGTAATGGCTGTAATGAAGGTGAAGTAGATTGCCAAAGTAAATAAACCGTGGACACCCTTCTGCTTGGCCTCAATCAGGGCCTTGCGGGTATCCTCTATTCCATATTGACCGCGATAACCGTCATAGCCATGTAAGCCCCCTCCCCGTGGTAGGTCCCTTTCCATACATCTTCGGGACGCCTTTGGGGACCGGCATCCGGCCGGTAGTCACCGTCTCCGGCGGCATGCAGAAATTCGTCAGGGGTTGCACCCGAATCCTGGTGAACAGACTGTAACAGGGCCTTTCCCCTTCTCGGTATAAGACCTCATCAGACTGCGCCACCTTGAAGAACTTAGCTCATGCACTGCGGTGAGCATTTCCACATCATCCAGGCCGCTGCCCTTGAGGTTGCGGGTCATGTGGGCAAACTTCACCAGCTTGGCAGCCTCGGCCAGGGGGCCATCCACCCAACGGGTCTCGCCGCCAATAATGAGATAGCGACCCACCAGGTCTGAGGCAGTCAGGTCGTCGGACAGGACACCGTAATCAAAGGCCGCTGTAGACGCCACGCCATATGTTCCATAAACCGGGTCTTGCCACAACCGGTAGGGCCTTTTAGCAATACTGGTAACTGGTTGTTATAGGCCGCCTGGAAGAGCGCCACCTCACAACCCACGGGCTCATAATAGGGTTTCTCGGCAACGAGGTGTTGTTCGGATTTTAGAATTTGTGCAGCCAAATCAGGACATCCTTAAAAATATTTTCATTCATCATGTATTCGAGAGGGAGGCGCCATAAACAGGCTACCGCACTGAGCTTAATCGACAAAATGAGAGTATGCCAAAGAATGCCCGTCAAGGGTTCCCCTTTACACTGGGATTCACCACCTTCACAGCGAAATGACGATCCTTTTGCAGGATTATAAATCTTGACCAAAGCAGTCATTCATCCAATCTATCAAGGCATATTAAATTTCAATCTTTATTACAGCAACCGGGAGTAGCGAAGTGGTCGCCAGCAGAGTATTGTTCCCCCTCCCCGCACCCTGGGCCATACGGTCTGGAGGGTGTTTTGCAGCAGTCTGTATGAGACGTTAAGCGGGTTTGAATTTAATCAATGGGGTAAGTCGGGTAGCGAAAATGTTAACCCTGGCCCCATTTTTATTTCTTAGGCGAGGTGCGTAGCTAAAATAGCCCCTACAGTTAGGACTTCGCAGCAAGCTGCGGGGCATTACAGCCTTAAGGGCACTTCTATTAATCCCCTCTCCCTCTGGGAGAGGGCAAGAGTGAGGGAATAAAACAAGGATAAGTTGTTGATTTTAATGTCCCCTCATCCTAACCTTCTCCCGGAGGAACCTCGGTACCCCCCTTGTGGGGTAGAAGGGATTATCAATCAATAGAAGTGCCCTTAAGAGATTACAGGTTTTAATTTCACGAATCTGGTGGAGGTTCATCAATGACGGATTTAGTCGCGACAAACGAGACGATCCTGGTGGTCGGCGGCGGCATCAGTGGCATGACTGCGGCGATTGAAGCCGCCGAGTGCGGTAAGGATGTGGTCCTGATCGAAAAGACCCCGGCCCTGGGTGGGCGGGTCAGTCAGCTCTATAAGTATTTTCCCAAACTGTGTCACCCTGTCTGCGGCCTGGAAATTAATCTGCGTCGACTCAAGGCCCAAAAGCGCCTGCGCGTGCTGACCATGGCCCAGGTCACCAATATCAGCGGCAATGCCGGCGACTACAGCGTGTCGATTAAGGTATCGCCGCGTTATGTGAACGAGAACTGCACCGCCTGTGGCGCCTGCGCCGAAGCGGTCAGCAGTGAGATCGACGACCCATTCCAGTACAACATGAGCAGGACCAAGGCCGTTTACCTGCCCTTCAATATGGCCTACCCCCAGCGTTACGTAATTGATGGGTCCATCATCGGCACCGCCGAGGCCGATCAGGCCAAGACCGCCTGTCAATATAATGCGGTGGACCTGGACATGAGTGAGGAGACCCTCGAACTCAAGGCCGGTGCAGTGATCTGGGCGACGGGTTGGAAACCCTACGACGCCAACAAGATTCAACCCTATGGTTACGACCGCTACGCCAATGTTATCACCAGCGTCGAGTTTGAACGCATGATGGACCCCTACGGCCCCACTGCGGGCAAACTGCTGCGACCGTCGGACAACAAAGAGGCCAAAAATATCGCCTTCATTCAGTGCGCCGGTTCCCGTGACCGCAATCACCTCACCCATTGCTCGCGCATCTGCTGCATGGCTTCACTCAAGCAGAGCACCTATATCAGCGAACAATATGGTGATGACGACGATGCCAAGTCGACCATTTACTACATCGACATACGCGCCATCGACCGCTTTGAGGATTTTTATAAAAAGGTCCAGGACGACCCCAAGACCCACTTTGTAAAATCCAAGGTTGCCAACATCACCGAAGATGAAAAAACCGGCGACGTCATCCTCCACGGCGTCGACACCGAGGGCTACAACCGCTATGACAACAGCCACGACCTGTGTGTGCTGGCCGTGGGCATGACCCCCAACGCCAACATCAAGGAGGTGGCTGCGGACACCCATACCGATGTCAGTGGCTTCATTGAGGCCGACGAGGCCAATGGCGCCATTTTTGGCGCCGGGTGTGCGAGTAACGCCCTGGACGTGAACCGTTCGGTTCAACACGCCACGGCAGCAAGTTTACGTGCGATTCAAGTGGTGAATCGCGTCGCCAGTGCGGAGGCTTAAGACAATGGCAGACGAAAAGAAGATAGCAACCTATATCTGTCAGGGCTGTGGTCTGGGCGATCGCCTGGATACTGCGGAACTGGCCAAGATTGCAGAAAAGGAAGGCAAGGCCGCCATCGTGCGCGAACACGAGTTTTTGTGTAACGCCGACGGGGTGGCCACCATCCAGAAAGACATCGATTCGGAAGGCGTCACCCATGTCTGCGTGGCCGCCTGTTCCCGCCGCGCCAAGACCGAGGCCTTCGGCTTCGACAATGTCGCCGTGTCCCGCGCCAACCTGCGCGAGGGCGTGATCTGGAGCCAGCCGGACAACGACGAGGCAAAAGAACTCACCCAGGAGATGGCCGCCGACTATATCCGTATGGGTTGCGCCGAAGTGAGTTTCATGAAGGCGCCGATTTCCAATCCCAACCACGGCAGCAACAAACGCATCCTGGTGGTGGGCGGCGGTATCACCGGCATGACCGCAGCACTGGAAGTGGCCCAGACCGGCTATGATGTTCTGTTGGTGGAAAAAGAGTCCCAACTGGGTGGCCAAGCCGCCAGGCTGTACAAACGCCAACCCAACCGGGAGCCCTATGCAGAACCCTTGGATACCGGTGTCAGCGAGATGATCGCGGCGGTGGAGGCCGAGTCCCGAATTAGCGTCAGCCTCAATTCCCGTATCACCCGTACCAGCGGTGCGCCGGGTCAGTTTAGTGTGGACGTGTCCGCCGAGAGCGGCAGCACCAACACCGAGAACGTGGGTGCCATCATCCAGGCCTCCGGCTTTACCCCCTTTGATGCCAACAAACTTGACTACCTGGGCTATGGCAAGAATGCCGATATCGTGGATCAGATGGGCCTGGAAGAACTGGCGTCCAAAGCCAATGGCAACGGTATCGCCCGTCCCTCCGATGGTGGAGAAATTAAAAAAGTGGTGTTCGTCCAGTGCGCCGGTCAACGTAGCGACAAGGACGGTGAACTGGCCTACTGCTCGGGCCACTGCTGTAATACCTCCATCAAACAGGCGATGTATTTTAAAGATGCCAACCCGGAGGTGGACACCACCATCCTCTATACCGACCTGCGCACCCCCGGCAACGGTGAAGACTTCTATCGTAGTGCCCAACGCAAGGGGGTGATCTTCGCCAAGGGCCAGGTCAGCGCGGTCGATGCCAGCAGCAACGGCGCCAAAATCAAATTTAAGGACCTTATTCTGGACGAGGACGTGGAGTTGGACGCCGACTTGGTGGTCCTGGCCACCGGCCAGGTGGCTAACTCCGGCGTCGACATCGACGAAGTAGCGCAGAACGAGCCCGGCCAATGGGAAGTTTCGGTGGACTCCATCCTCAATATGGACTATCGCCAGGGCAAAGACATGCCCCACCTGCGCCATGGCTTCCAGGACTCCCATTTCATTTGCTTTCCCTACGAAACTCGCCGTACCGGTATCTATAGCTGCGGACCGGTACGCCGTCCCATGGACATGGTGCAGGCCAGCGAAGACGCCACCGGCGCGGCTTTAAAGGCCATTCAAACGGTAGAGAATGCACAACTGGGCCGTGCCGCCCATCCCCGTTCCGGTGATTTGTCCTATCCGGAGTTTCGCAAGGAAGGCTGCACCCAGTGCAAACGCTGCACCGTGGAATGCCCCTTTGGCGCCATCGATGAAGACGAAAAACGTTATCCCCAGTTCAACGAGAGCCGCTGCCGCCGTTGTGGCACCTGTATGGGAGCCTGCCCGGTGCGGGTGATTTCGTTTGAGAACTACTCCATCGACACCGTCGGCCAACAGATCAAGGCAGTGGACATGCCTGAAGAATTTGATGAAAAACCACGCATCCTGGTGCTGGCCTGCGAAAATGACGCCTACCCGGCCCTGGATATGGCAGGCCTGAACCGGTTGCAGTACAGCGCATTCGTTCGCGCCATACCGGTGCGTTGTCTTGGTTCGGTGAGTACTTCATGGATCACTGACGCCATGAACAGTGGTTATGATGGGGTCATCCTGATGGGATGTAAACATGGCGATGACTACCAGTGTCACTTCGTCAAGGGTTCAGAGCTGGCCAACGAACGCATGAGCAAGATCGGAGACACCCTGGAACAGCTCGACCTGGAAGGCGAGCGTGTCGCTACCCACGAGGTCGCGATCACCGACATCCAGCGGGTCCCGGAATTGATTAACGCGATGGCGGCCAAGGTGGAAGAACTTGGCATGAATCCGTTCAAAGACTTCTAGGAGAATTAATATGACAGCGACTAACACCGCCGTGGTGGCCAAGTATCAAAACAATTTCCTGCAGGAAGTCGAGGCCAACGTAGAGGAAGGGGACTGGGTCAAGATGTGCATGCAGTGTGGCGTGTGCGCCGGTTCCTGTCCCCTGGGTGACGCCTGGGACCATTCGCCCCAGGAAATCTTCATGATGATCCGGGCCGGCAAACGCGAAGAGGTGCTGACCTCGGATAGCATGTGGATGTGTACCTCCTGCTACAACTGCATCGTGCGTTGCCCGCGAGAGTTGCCCATCACCCACATCATGCACGGCCTGGCCAACTACGCCCACCGTCTCGGTATCGCCCACAAGAAAAACCCGACCCGGCGTTTTGCCAAAATCTTCTGGGACAACGTCACCAAGAACGGCCGGGCCAATGAACTCACCCTGTCCATCAGACTGTACTTTATGGATGGCATTGTCAGCGGCATCAAAATAGGCCTGCAAATGGTGGGCATGGGGTTGGGCATGCTCAAGACCGGTCGTCTCGACCCCATGGCATTGGTCATGCACAAAGGCATCAAAGACACCAAGGGTCTCCATGCCATGTTAAAGAAGGCCTACGAAATCGAAGGCAAGCGCAAAGGTTACGCTTCTTAAGGAGCACTAAAATTATGGCGAAAAAAGAATACTCCTTTTACCCCGGCTGCTCGTCCGAACGTAAGGCGTCGGCCTCCAATTACATGGTCTCGGTAGAGTCCATGTGCAAGACCCTGGATATCAATCTCAACGAAATTCCCGACTGGAATTGTTGTGGCGCCTCTATTGGTTATGCCGAGGGGGGTGAACTGCCACGTCATACCATGAATGCGCGCAACATCGCCTTGAGCGAAAAACACAACGCCGGGCAGGACATCGTCGCGACCTGCGCCGCCTGCTGGTTGGGCACCAAGGAGACCCAGGACCGGCTGTCCCATTCCGAGCAAATGCTGGCCGACACCAAGGAGGCGCTCAAAGAAGCCGGCCTGGATGGTGACTATAAGGGTGAAGTCCCCATCCGTCACATGGTCGAGGTGTTGATCGAAGACTTCGGCTACGAGGCGCTGGGCAAACCGGTGACCAAGCCCCTGGAGGGCATCAAGATCGCCGGTTATGTGGGCTGTCAGACCAACCGACCCTTCGGCGTGGATGGCGAGTCTTTTGAAAATCCCAAGTATCTCGATAAACTGGTGGAGACCATGGGCGCTGAACCGGTGGAAAACTACGACCAAAAGGTCACCTGCTGTGGCGGTGCATTAGCCTTCTCCGAACCGGAAAAGAGCCAGGCCCAGATCAAAAAGATCATCGAGTCTGCCTACGACCACGGCGCCGAGATGATCGTTACTCCTTGCCCGGTGTGCCAGTTGAACGTAGAGGTCTATCAGGACCATATCAACAAGACCTATGGCACCAAGTTCAAAATCCCGGTGACCTATTACAGCCAGTTGATGGCCGTAGCCTACGGCAGCAATGCCAAAGAGGCCGGTCTGAACGGTAACATCGTTCGCGCACCTAAACTGGAAGAGATCGCAGCGAAATAAACATCATTATCATTAGGGGTGCATGGTTTGTATGGTTTGCACCCACTGGGTAACACTAACCAATTTCATCCCATCCATGAGAATCCCGAGGCTTCGAGTTTAGCTCGGCACAATGATTTTTTGTTCGATCATTGGTAATTGTGGAATCATTTACAATATCTTCATGATGAGATAATTACTGATATATCCATTATCTTGCTGTTTTTTCATATCTATTGGATCGAACGTTTGAACTCTGCCGCCGCCGAAGGAGCGCCAGCGACGTAGGCGGTCGGCAGGAGTGATTTGTTAGCTGCCGTATTGATTTTCATTCATTTTCCAGTAAACTCATAATTATGAGATCCAATGTCATTACTTCTGATCCAGGTGTCTTGAGTGGAACGCCTGTTTTTAGCGGTACGCGTGTTCCGCTGCAAACGTTCATTGAGTACCTCGAAGCTGAGCAGTCTATTGCGGATTTTCTGGAAGGATTTCCAACGGTATCCAAAACTCAGATAATCGCTTTTCTCGAAGAGACCAAGGAACGGTTTCTGGAAAGTGCCTAAAATATTAATTAACGAGTGTATAGACCGACGTCTTGCCAGAGAAATCACTGGCCACGAAGTATCGACGGTGCCAGAAGCCGGCTGGGCTGGATTAAACAACGGCGACCTTCTCACCAAGGCCCAACACGAATTCGATATCTTCATTACCATTGACCAGAACCTCCCTTCCCAGCAAAACCTATCCAAATACGATATCGCGGTTGTTGTCCTTCGAAGCAGCACTAACCGCCTTTCTGATTTAGTGCCACTTATCCCAGAATTCCTTAATTCTATTGCCTCCGTTCAGCCAGGTACTTTTACGTTCATAGGCAGCACCGGGTAACCGGGCGGCGTCACCGCCGCCAAGTTCCCCAAGAACCGCACATGCCGGTTTCCTGGCATACGGCTCAGGCATTACTAATACCCATCTCAATGGATGCACCCAATACGTGAAATCTCTTAGTATAGTCGTTAAAAGATAGCAGAGACGTTTGACCTTGCGCCACTCTCCGTTACGTACAGATTTGACAATCCGATTCTGCAGGGACCTGACCTTGCGATGACAGTCCTTCCAATCAAGGTTGAACCATTCCCCACTATATGGGCACTGGGCCGCTTGTAGTATAAAAATACTACCCATTATAAACTTGCTCCAGTTTAAGGTTTACAAAAACATCTTTGCCAAGTAACACCTGCGGGACATTGCGCCCACTTAGGAAGTCAGCTCTCCTTTCGGATGGGACAAAGCTACCGCGTCCTGCTATCGCTCCTTACCTACGTCCTGTAGGCAAATCTTGAATCCCTATCAACCCCACTACAGGGCCGCATTCGCTTCTTCCAGCAATCTCATACCTGCATGCCCGTCCGCCTCAGTTACCCTTGGCATACTCACGGATTTACGCATTGCACAGCCTTGAGGGACATACAGGCTTACCGCCTATCGCTAATTCTACATATAAACCGGGTTAGGACGCCTCTGTACACCGGCTGGTCATGAGAGTGTGTAGGCTCGCCGTTAAAACTCGCCTAACCAGACCAGCATTGCCATTTTGGCTCTGAAGCCGAATGGTAGCTCTAGCTCCGCGCTCGTCACGATACGTAACAACGAGGCTTCAATTAATTTGTCCGTACCGGTCATTTCCCGCGCAAACAGAATTGTGCTACTCAACCTGTTGTGCTTTACTGAGTGCTTGAAACCCCGCTGTCGCCAGCAACGCATCCCCAGTGCGGAAACATGTGACACTACACGATGTGTTGTATATTTCC
>VAOU01016480.1_pt1 | contig 15784 bp, 16 predicted proteins | sample 3393871 | NCBI WGS metagenome assembly VAOU01 (sample SAMN08290440, study PRJNA428436) | hydrothermal vent metagenome | isolation source: Deep-sea hydrothermal vent chimney | place: Atlantic Ocean: South-mid Altantic Ridge | depth 1820 m m
CCCAGTCACAAACTCGATAAAACTTGGTAGCGGGGGCAGGATTTGAACCTACGACCTTCGGGTTATGAGCCCGACGAGCTGCCAGACTGCTCCACCCCGCATCAGACGGAGGGCATCATACTCATGACAGGATTATTTTTCAACATCCGAAGGGATTTATTTATTATGCTGGTGCACGGCTGGGGGTCTTGTCATTTTGATGTGGAATCTATTTTTATTCTATTTCCTGTATTCAACCGTGTTTTCACATCCACAGAAAAATTATTCACATCACAGTAAAAGCAACCAGGTTTTGACTTTCCTTTCCTCTTTCCTCTGTTTTTCACCTCACCTGATGTTCAACCAGGTTAGGATTCCAAAACAGCATTTTTCTCTGTTTAGATTCTTTTTTGAGCTTTTCAGCATCCCATTCCTTCTTGCTATCAAAATACCCTTCTTTCATAACACGGACACTGAGTTTACTGGTATTCTTTGCCATATCACTATCAACCTGTAGAGTGGACTCCAGCGGAGTGGTTCCGAGATACACCCAGGGTACATCACCAGAAGTACTGCTTACGCGATATATTACATAAGCACCCGCAGGTTCGGAATAAACCTTCAGTGGTATTACTTTAGGCGTGCTACTACAGGCAGATGAAAGCAGCAGAAGCGTAAGTAATGAGAAAATTAGTGTTGGTTTCATATTACACTACCCTATTTTTTTGGCTTCAACTCAACCTTAACTGGCTGTGCCTCTTTTTCTGCCTCTGCTCGAGAACCATGGCGCATATTCACCCAAAATGCAGTCACTTTATTGTTATATCCGACTTTCTGAAAACGTACCGTGATGAGCTTGGATTCTTCGCGGTCATTTTTCCAGTGAATCATCACCGGGGTAGTACCTAACAGTGAATCATCTTCAAGATTCACGACCTCAGCACCTGAAGGTATGGATTGTATCTTCGCAGCACCATAACTGGAGCAGCCGCTGATAGCTAACAATAGTACAGAAATAACTAACGCATATTTTGCTTTATTTATGATATTCGTAACCACTCTAAATATAAACCTCTATTGTACATCGTTAGGGTACGTTTATGATTCAATTATCCCATGGCACTGATTGCGTTACTGACAGCATCCATTATTATACCGATCCATGGCAGAATAAGTATCAGTGCGAGCACATTCACACTTAGCACAAATTGCATTCCAGGCCTGGCTGATATTGGCTCATTTGTTTCCGGCTTGTCAAAATACACAGTTTTGACGATTCTCAGGTAATAATAGGCACCGATAACAGCAAACAGTACCGCAACGACAGCGAGCCAGTACATTTCTACATCTATCAGGGCCTGAATAACGGATAATTTGGCGAAAAATCCAACAGTCGGTGGTATTCCAGCCATGGAGAACATAACCAGGGCAACCAGAGCCGCAAACCATGGGTGTCGTTTATTCAGTCCCTTATAATCGCTAATTTCTTCTGCTTCAAAACCTGCTCGTGACATCATAATAATAAGACCAAATGCTGCCAGACTGGTGAATGAATAAACAATGACGTAGAAAAGAGATGCACCGTATCCATTTGGAGTAGCACTCAGTATTCCCAGCAAGAAATAGCCCATGTGAGAGATGGTTGAATAAGCCAGCATGCGTTTTAGATTGGTCTGAACTATCGCCAGTAAATTACCCGTCGCCATGGAGAGTACGGCGATGATAGTCAACATATCAGACCAGCTGACGGCAAGCCCCTGAAAACCATCCACTAACAGGCGCATGATAAAGGCAAATGCAGCAACCTTGGGAACGGTGCCCAGGAACAGAACAACCGAAGTCGGCGCCCCCTGGTAGATATCGGGCACCCACATGTGAAATGGTACGGCGCCAAGTTTGAAACCAACTCCCACTATAATGAAAACCAGCCCAAGAATCAGCATTGCATCATCTGACTCCATTCCCTGTATGGCGCCTCTGATGGTTTCTATGTCGAGGCTGCCTGTTGCACCATAGATCATCGACATACCATAGAGCAACATGCCCGAGGCCAGAGCGCCGAGGACAAAATATTTCATTGCCGCTTCAGTTGCCAGATCAGAATCACGATTCATGGCAACAAGCGTATAGAGCGATAATGATAACAACTCAAGGCCAATATAGATGGTTAAGAAATGGCTGGCTGAGGTCAATACCATCATACCGAGCACGGCATTCAGAATCAGTACAAAATACTCTCCGCGATACATCTTGCGTTCAGTAATATACGAATATGAGTAAATGAGTACGACGAATGTCAGGGAAAGAATGACCTGTTTGCTCAGCGTCGCCATGCCATCAAGGATAAACATATCATTGAATGCCTTTACCGACCCCCCTTCCGGGACGGTGGTCGTCACCAGATATAAACCCACGAGCAGGGTAAGTTGAGTAAGCAGGAAGCTCGCCTTTGGCATCCGTTCATGGGTAAATCTATCGGCCAACAGGATTATACAGGCCATAGAAAACACGAAAATTTCAGGAGTAGCAAGCTGGATGTCTGCAAATATATTGTTCATAGACTAACCGTTACAGTTTGGTTACTGCCGAAAGCGTAAGTAGCCTGTCGACAGAGGCATGAATGATTTCCAGGAATGGCGCCGGCCATAGTCCTATGACGAGTACACTAAGAGTAAGTAGTAGCAGGAATAAACCTTCTCTACTGTTGATATCCTTTAACGCCTTAACCATGTCATTGTTTACGGCACCATAAATAGCCTTTTTATACATCCACAGGGTGTAGGCTGCCCCCAGAATCAAAGTCGTGCCGGCGATGATTGCGTACCATGCGTTAACCTGGAAGACACCTAGTATTACCAGGAATTCGCCGACAAAACCCGAAGTCCCCGGCAGTCCGACATTGGCCATCGCAAAGAACATCATAAAAGCCGCAAATTTAGGCATGGTATTCGCCACGCCACCATAGTCACTCATATTACGTGTATGCATGCGGTCATAGAGTACACCGACACAAAGGAACATCGCGCCTGAGATAAAACCGTGCGATATCATCTGGATGATTGCACCTTCCAAAGCCATCTTGTTAAACACAAACAAACCCAGCGTGACAAAACCCATGTGTGCGATCGATGAGTAGGCAATCAATCTCTTCATGTCTGTCTGCGCCAGTGCAACCATGGAGATATAGACAATCGCGATTAATGACAGAACAATAATGACAATAGATAAACTGTGACTGGCATCCGGAGTAATCGGTAAATTGAATCGGATAAAGCCGTATGCACCCATCTTCAACATAATTGCCGCCAGCACTACAGAGCCGCCTGCAGGGGCCTCAACATGCGCATCAGGCAACCAGGTATGTACCGGAAACATTGGAATTTTGACAGCAAAGGCACTGAAGAATGCTATAAACAGCCATATTTGCTCAGTTAAGCTGAGCTTCACTGCATACATATCGGCAAGTGCGAAACTGTTGCCGCTTTTAATATATAGATAGATCAGCGCCACCAGCATCAATAATGAACCAAGCAATGTATAGAGGAAGAACTTTATCGTGGCATAAATCCTGTTCGGCCCACCCCATATACCAATTATCAGGAACATGGGTATCAACATGGCTTCCCAGAAGACATAGAATAAAATGGCGTCAGTGGCTGAAAAGACACCTATCATTAGCCCTTCCATAATCAGGAAGGCCGCCATGTATTGTGCCACCTTCTCCTGAATCACCTGCCAGGCAGATATCACTACAATAATGGTAAGAAAGGCCGTTAACATGATCAGTAACAAAGCGATACCATCTATTCCCAGAGAATAGTTTATATTCAGTGCCGGTATCCATCGAAGATGTTCAATGAACTGCATGTCACCTGTAGATATATCGAAGCCGACATACAGCGGCAGTGTTGCCAGGAATGCGACAATACTGACCAGTAAAGCCATTATCCTTGCCAACCCTGCGCGCTGATCATTTCCTGTCGCCAGCACAGCTATGCCACCGATTATCGGCAACCAGATCGCAAGGCTTAATTGATTTGCTTCAAACATAAAAGGGTGATCTCATTAATTTATTCGTATGAACAAGGTCATTAGCACCAACAGACCGAGAATCATGGCAAAAGCATAGTGATTGACCAGTCCGGACTGCAGTGGCCTTATTATTCTTGATAAAAAGCCAACGGCTTTTGCAGTTCCGTTCACAAGCCAGCCATCAATAAATATCGTATCGCCGAATTTTGACAATAGACGACCCAGGCCGACGGTACCGTTAGCGAGATATTTCTGGTTAAAATCGTCAAAATAATATTTGTTCATCAACAGGCTATACAGTGGTTTGACCGATGCAACCACCTTGCCCGGCAATTCCGGTAGTCGAACATAAAATAGCCAGGCGAGAAATATACCGCTGATAGCCAGCCAGAATGGCGGTTGCAGAATGCCGTGAAACATAAAGCTGAACACAACCGCCAGGCTTGATTCACCCACATAGTCTTCTGCGATCGCACCGATTACATCATGTTGCGGCAGGACAAAAATTGCACCGGAGAAGTAATCGCCAAAAGCCATAGGATTAATAAATAAAGCGCCTGCGATCATAGAAGGGATCGCTAACAGCAATAAGGGCAGCACTACGACCATCGGTGATTCTTTCAGGTTCTGCAGTGTATGATGATCCATGCGCGGCCGGCCATGAAAGGTCATAAACATCAGGCGGAAGGAATAAAATCCGGTCAGTACCACACTGGACAGCACGGATACATAGGCGATACCGGAACCGAACAACTCTGAATGATGCACGCTTTCAATGATCAGATCCTTGGAAAAGAATCCGGCAAAGGGTGGAATACCGGCCAATGCCAGTGAACCAATCAATGCCGTGATATAGGTCCAGGGCAGGTACTTCCTAAGCCCTCCCATTTTGCGCATATCCTGCTCGTGGTGCATAGCGATTATGACGGAGCCTGCAGCGAGGAAAAGTAGCGCCTTGAAAAATGCATGGTTACCCAGGTGGAAAATTGATGCCGCATAGCCTGATGCCCCCAGGCCTACGGTCATATAACCCAACTGTGACAATGTTGAGTAGGCAATGACGCGCTTGATATCGTTTTGCACCAGACCAAGCAAGGCCATAAAAAATGCTGTGATTGCACCGATGATCATCACCACACTTAATGCAGTGTCTGAAAATTCAAATATGGGTGAGGTACGTGCCACCATGAAAATACCAGCGGTCACCATGGTTGCCGCGTGGATCAATGCAGAGATAGGTGTCGGGCCTTCCATTGAATCAGGTAGCCAGACATGTAATGGAACCTGTGCTGATTTCCCCATAGCCCCAATGAACAACAGGATGCTGATAAAGGTAATGATGCTCCATTCACTGCCCGGCAGTATTTCAATAGTCTGACCGAGAACATCCGGCACTGAGGCAAAAACAGCATTGTAGTCCAGTGTACCGAATGTGGCATAAATGGCAGCGATACCAATCAGGAAGCCAAGGTCACCGATGCGGTTGACCAGAAACGCCTTCATGTTCGCATAAATCGCCGACTCTCTGGTATACCAGAAGCCAATCAAAAGATAGGAAACCAGTCCGACCAGTTCCCAGCCAAAGAACAACTGCAGGAAGTTATTCGACATCACCAGCATCAGCATGGCGAAGGTGAAAAGGGAAATATAGCTGAAGAAACGCTGATAACCTGGATCATCGCGCATATAACCAATGGTGTAGATATGCACCATCAGTGAAATAAAAGTCACTATCACCATCATGGTAACGGTCAGGCTATCAATCAGAAAACCGATTTCAAAGGGAAAGTTGTCACTGACACCCCAGACATAAATGGTGCCGTTGAATGTGTTTCCTGCCAGCACATCGAAAGACACATAGAGTGAAAGTACAAAGGCTGTTGCTACCGCTGCTATGGTGATACTGTGTGCACCAACACGGCCAATCTGTCGACCGAAGACTCCCGCTATCAGTGCAGCGAACAAACAGACTAGTGGAATAGCTAGATAAACAAGTCTCATGTTATCCATCATGCTATCCTTTTAAACTGTCCAGATCTTCGATGTTAATGGTATGCCTGCGCCGAAACAGAACAATGATTATGGCCAGACCGATTGCAGATTCTGCAGCGGCGACGGTAAGTATAAAGAACACAAATACCTGCCCTGCCAGATCATTCAGATAATGTGAGAAGGCAATAAAGTTGAGATTGACTGAGAGCAGCATCAACTCGATAGACATCAGCAGGATGATGACATTTTTCCTGTTCAAATAGATCCCGGTCACACTTATCGAGAACAGTATGGCGCCTAGAATCAAATAGTCTGATAAAGCAATCATTATAAAGTCCTGGTCATTTATCCTTTGTCAGTAAACCCATGTTAGTAAACCCAGGTCAGTCTTGCTTCTCAGCATTCATTTTCACTACGCGTAAACGGTCTTCTTTACGCACACGTACCTGGGCATCTGGTCTCTGCCGTTTTGCAGACAGGCGCCCTCTCAGGCTCAAAGCAATAGCTGCAACCATTGCCAACAACAGTAAAACTGCCGCCAGTTCAAATGGGTAAACATAGTATGTGTAGAGCAACAGGCCCAGCTGGTGTGTGTTGCTGTAGTCAACAGGCGCTGCGGCTGGAGCCGGCATCTGTTCTATATCAAAAGAGCCGGAACTGAAAACAATAACCAGTTGCAGCAGTATGATGACTGCCACTGTCGCACCGATGGGCAGATATTCAGCAAAGCCTTCTCGTAACTGATCAGTGTCAATATCCAGCATCATCACCACAAACAGGAACAACACCATTACTGCACCGACATATACCAGCACCAGCACAATGGCCAGAAATTCTGCTTCCAGCAATAACCAGATCACGGCTACTGTAAAAAATGTCAGAATCAGGAACAAGGCTGCCCGTACCGGGTTACGTACGGTAATCACCAGGCCAGCAGCTATCACTGCTACCGATGCTAGAAAGTAAAATACCAGTTGTTCAAATGTCATAGGTTTTTATATACCTTCATACAGCTACCGAGGCTACCGGTAAACGGCATCCTGTTTCCTGTCGCTTGCAATACTTGCTTCCATGCGTTCTCCAACGGCCAGCAACATGTCCTTGGTGTAATAAAGATCACCTGCTTTTTCGCCGAAATATTCAAACACACGCGTTTCGACGATAGCATCTACAGGGCAGGCCTCTTCACAGAAACCGCAGAATATGCACTTGGTTAAATCTATATCGTATCGGCTGGTGCGCCGTGAACCGTCTTCTCTTACTTCAGAATCTATCTTTATTGCCAGGGCCGGACATACTGCCTCACACAATTTACAGGCAATGCAGCGTTCTTCGCCATTCGGATAGCGGCGCAGTGCATGCAAACCTCGAAAACGGAAAGACATCGGTGTCTTTTCTTCAGGATACTGTACCGTGATCTTTCTTTTGAACAGGTGTTTGCCCGTTACTGACAAACCCTTCATCAACTCGATCAGGAATAGACTCTTAATGGCATAAATTACTTTTTTTATCATTCCATGCCCCCCTAGTGAAACAGGTAACCCCATGGCGTAAGAAACATCATGACACCCATAAAAACAATCCAGAAGATTGTCAGTGGAAGAAAGACCTTCCAGCCCAGGCGCATAATCTGGTCATAGCGATAACGCGGGAATGTCGCCCGGAACCAGAGGAAGAAGAACAACAGAAAACTGGTTTTCAGCAACAGCCACTGAATACCATCACCCAGTAAAAAAACATCTGAAACCGCGCCAAACGGTGACATCCAGCCACCGAGAAACAACAATGATGCAAATGCTGATATCAATATCATATTGGCGTATTCTGCCAGGAAAAAAACAGCAAAGGTCATGCCGGAGTATTCAACATGGAAGCCCGCAACAATTTCTGATTCACCTTCAGCCACATCAAAAGGTAAACGGTTGGTTTCGGCAACGCCAGAGATAAAGTACACCATGAACATCGGAAATAACGGCCACAGATACCAGTTGGTTAAGCCCCCACTCTGCGCCAGAACGATTTCACGCAGGTTCAGGCTGCCTGCTGCCATCAGTACCGTTACCAGTGCAAAGCCCATCGCCAGTTCATAGGAGACAATCTGAGCAGAGGCACGCATGGCGCTGAGAAAGGCATATTTTGAATTGGATGCCCAACCAGCAATGATGATGCCGTAGACGCCGATGGAGCTCATAGCAAGAACAAACAGCAGGCCCGCATTGATATTAGCCAGTACCAATGTATCGGTAAACGGAATCACTGACCAGACAGCAATGGCCGGCCCAATTGTCAGTATCGGTGCCAGTATAAACAGATATTTATTCGATTTAGTCGGAATGATGATTTCTTTTAGAATCAGCTTCAGTGCATCTGCTATCGGTTGCAGCCATCCCCTGGGACCTACCCGATTGGGTCCGATACGGATCTGCATATAGCCGATGATCTTGCGCTCTGCATAGGGCAAATAGGCAACCGCCACAACCAATGGTATGAGGATCGCCACCACCTTAATGAGGGCGATAAGCAGAACATGCAACCAGTCCCAGTCCGGCAGAAAATCAAGTAAATAAAGTATCCATTCAGGCATGGGACTTCACCTCTAACCAGTTTGCACTGCCCAATGCGGCGGTCTCCCGCATTGCAGTTGGCAACAAGACGCAGTTCAATGGTATTGATGTACTGGCATACACGCTGATGTCAATTTTTTCATCTCCATTTGCCAGTTCTACCGTGATGCCGTCATCGATCCCCATAGATGCCAGTGTGTCCGGGTGCATACCCGCTGCTGCAGGTGGATTATCCAGCGTCTGTTGCAACGGCTGTGAGCGGCGTGTAACGGTATCAACACGATATAAAGAAAGATGAGAGATACACGCCAACATATTTTGTTCAACAAGCACAGGTGCATATACCTCCATACTAGCTGTTCTTGTTGTTGCACTGATGAGACTGCTGCTTTCGTCTCGAATCGTTTCGCTTGCAGTATAATCAAAGCCATCCAGCTCAAGATAATTCGCCAGCACACGCAGCACTTTCCAACCGGGTTTCGCATCGCCCTGTGGGTGAACCACAGCCTTCCAGCTTTGCATATTGCCTTCACAATTGACGTGTGTTCCATCGCTCTCAGTAACAGAAGCTAATGGCAGCATGACATGCGCAAGCTCTTCAATTTCCTCACTGCGATAACAACCGACATGGATGACCATGCCTGTCTCACGTAACGCATCTACCGCCTTATTGCCAGCGATACAATCCAGCGATGGTTCGATATTAAATAACAAACAGGCTTTCAAAGCTGGGTTCAGCATCTCTGTGGTGTTCTTACCGGCTATTTCCTTATCAGAAAATGGCAGGAATGATGCCTGCCAGGCCGCTGCTGCGTTGCCTTCTTCCAGTCTTCCGGATTTGGCATCGGTAATATTCCCAATAACCGTGGCAAGCGCAACCAGCAGAGAATAATTGGCATCCATTTGCGCCATCGAGCCAACAATGATTTGCCCGTGGCTACCTGCTTTAATCAGGCTGTCTGCCAGTCCATCTAGCTCTTTATTTGCGTCGCATGATTTAGCAATTTCTTCCACCACATCATTAATAGACACCTGCTTTTTCAGTGAGATGATCACTACAAGTCTAGCGAGTGTGGCCACCAGCTGCGCAGGTGAGACAGCAATATTGGTCTGTAACGGCAAGGCAAAATCGAATTTAGTGCTGTTGATAGCATTGATGCTGGTACCATTTTTTGCCGCCTTGCGTAGACGCGTAGCCAGTATCGGCTGCTCCTTACGGATATTGCTGCCTATCAGCAATACAGTTTTGGCCTGCTCCAGACTTGCTATGCTGTCGCCCAGTAAGGGCGCAGACATTGCACCATCAGCCCTGAAATCCTGCTGTCGCAGACGGTAGTCCATATTCTGGCTACCCAGTCCCCGCATCAGTTTTGCCAGCAGGGAGAATTCTTCCAGCGTGGAGGTCGGCGAAGCCAGTGCGCCAATACTGTCGGCACCATATTCATCAACAATCTTCTTCAGCTTGCTGGAGACATTGTCCAGTGCTGTGTGCCAGTCCACTTCCTTCCATTCACCATCAATCTTCAGCATAGGCGTAGTCAAACGCTGCTCTGAGTTATTTGCGGTGTAACTGAAACGGTCACGATCTGATAACCATTCCTCGTTTATATCCTGATTCTCGCGTGGTAACACACGTAATACTTCACCACGTAGAGTCTGGACTATGGTATTTGACCCGACGGTGTCGTGAACAGCTATGCCATGGTGGTTCTGCATTTCCCAGCTGCGCGCCCTGAAACGGAACGGTTTAGAGGTCAGCGCACCGACCGGACACAGATCAATGACATTACCTGACATCTCAGAGCAGACGGCCTGTTCCATAAAGGTCATAATCTCGCTGTGCTCGCCGCGGTTTACCATGCCCAGTTCCATAATGCCCGCTATCTCCTGGCCAAAACGTACACAACGAGTACAGTGAATACAGCGTGTCATGTCTGTGGAAATTAGCGAGCCTAAATTCTTATCCAGTACAACACGTTTGCCTTCAGAAAAGCGTGAAATGTCTTTGCCATAGCCAACAGATAAATCCTGTAGCTCACATTCACCCCCCTGATCACAAATCGGGCAATCCAGCGGGTGATTGATGAGCAGGAATTCCATGGTGCCTTTCTGTGCGGCACGCGCCTGTTCAGACCGCGTTTCTACCTTCATGCCGTCGGTAATGGGTGTGGCACAGGCGGGCAGCGGCTTCGGTGAATTTTCTACCTCGACCAGACACATGCGGCAATTCGCGGCAATGGACAACTTATCGTGATAGCAGAAACGTGGGATATAGATACCCGCTGCATCAGCTGCCCTGATCAACATCGATCCCGCTTCTGCTTCGATCTTTTGTCCGTTAATTTCTATTGTTGCCATGTTTAGTCTATGTGTCAGTATTCTTCAGGCAGTGGCTTTGCGATTAATATTAATATCAATTTTTGCTTCAAATTCACCTCTGAATCGCGTGATAAAACTTACTACCGGCATCGCCGCCGCATCTCCTAATGCACAGATAGTGCGGCCCTGTATGTTATTTGCCATGTCAGTCAGCAGATCAAGATCCTCACTTTTTCCTGCACCAGAATTGATACGGTGTATCACCCGATATAGCCAGCCCGTCCCTTCCCTGCACGGAGTACACTGACCACAGGATTCCTCATAGTAGAAGTAGGAAAGACGTTCCAGCACATCGACCATATCCGTCGTATCATCCATCACGATCACCGAACCTGCTCCCAGCATGGATCCGGCACCGGCAATCGAATCATAATCCATATCCAGTTCCATCATGACATCCCCCGGTAGCACCGGGACTGACGAGCCACCCGGAATAACGGCCTTCAGTGTTCTGCCATCGCGTACGCCACCGGCTAACGCCAGCAGGTCCTTGAACGAGGTACCCATCGGCACTTCATAGTTGCCCGGTTTATTGACATGACCGGAGACTGAAAAAAGCTTGGTGCCACCGTTATTGGGTTTGCCCAGGTCGGCAAACCAGCTGCCACCCTTTTCCAGAATCACCGGTATAGATGCCAGGGTTTCTGTATTGTTAATCGTTGTCGGTTTGCCATAGAGGCCATAACCAGCAGGAAATGGCGGCTTAAACCGCGGCTGACCCTTTTTCCCTTCTATTGATTCCAGTAATGCCGTTTCTTCACCACAGATATAGGCCCCTGCACCAAGATGAACATGTAACTCAAAATCAAAACCGGAACTTTGGATATCAGCACCGAGCAGCCCGGCTTCTCTCGCTTCTGCCAAAGCAGCTTTGAAACGTTCATACGGTTCCCAGAATTCACCACGTATGTAGTTGTATCCTACGGATGCCCCGATACTATAGCCCGCAATAATTATGCCCTCGATCAACTGGTGTGGGTTATAACGCAGGATATCGCGGTCCTTGAAGGTACCCGGCTCGCCCTCATCTGAATTGCAGATGATATATTTCTGTCCCGGAGCTGTGCGAGGCATAAAACTCCACTTAAGACCGGTCGGAAAGCCGGCACCGCCACGGCCACGCAGACCGGATGCTTTGACCTCTTCTATAATCTCATCAGCCGGCGTTTTTTCTTTTAAAATCTTTTTCAGCGCTGAATAACCACCTACATCGAGATAGGATTTCATGCTCCATGGCTCATCCCTGGCCAGGGTACGGAAACAGACAAGATTCAGTTTGCTTTCGTCAATCATGTCAATCCAGTCCCTCCAGTATGCTGTCGATACTGTCTGGTGTCAGATTTTCGTGGTATTCCTTATTGACCTGTATCATCGGTGCCCCGCCGCAGGCCCCCAGACATTCCACTTCCTTAATGCAAATACGCCCGTCCGCTGTCGTTTCACCCGGTCCGATACCTGTTTTTTCCTTCAGGTAGTCAAGTATTTCTTTAGAACCGCGTAACTTGCAGGAAATATTGGTACAGACACATATCTTGTGTACGCCGACATCCCTGTGTTCATACATTGAATAAAAAGTCGCTATTTCATAGACATGGATGGCCGGTATACCAAGCAAGTCAGCGATTTCCTGCATAATATCTTTGCTGACCCAGCGAAACTCTTCCTGAACGATACGTAAAGCTGCCATTACAGCAGACTGTCTGCGATCAGCGGGGTACTTTTCAAGCTCCTTTTCGATCTGGCTTATTGCTGCAGCAGATAAAGTCATGGCAGTCATCGATCAATTTCTCCGAAAACAATGTCCAGGGTACCAATAATAGCCACTACGTCAGCCAGCATGTGGCCATTGGACATCTCATCCATTGCAGCGAGATGTGCAAATCCCGGGGCACGGATCTTGACTCTATAGGGTTTGTTGGCGCCGTCTGAAACAATATAGATGCCGAATTCACCCTTAGGATGCTCGATAGCGGCATAGGCCTGGCCTTGCGGCACGCAATAACCCTCGGTAAACAATTTAAAGTGATGAATCAGCGATTCCATGTCGTGCTTCATGGATTCACGCTTTGGTGGAACAATTTTATGGTCTTCCACCATCACCGCACCGTGATTATTTCGCAGCCACTCAACACACTGTCGAATTATACGATTGGATTGGCGAAACTCCTCCATGCGCACCAGATAGCGGTCATAGTTGTCACCATTAGTACCAACGGGAATATCAAAATCAAGCCGGTCATAAACTTCATAGGGCTGCTTTTTGCGCAGATCCCATTCAACGCCTGAACCACGCAGCATGGGCCCTGTAAAGCCAAGGTTTCTTGCCCGTTCGGGTGAAACGACACCAATATCAACGGTACGTTGCTTCCAGATGCGGTTATCGGTTAATAAGGCTTCGTATTCATCAACATGAGCAGGGAAGCGTTCGGTAAAATCCCAGATGAAGTCAAGCAGAGAACCCTGACGGTTCTCATTCATGCGGTCGACGGCCTTCTGGTTATGCCATTTAGACGGTTCATACTGCGACATACGATCCGGCAGGTCCCGGTAGACTCCGCCAGGACGATAATAGGTCGCATGTAAACGCGCACCGGACACCGCCTCGTAGATATCCATCAGATCCTCGCGTTCTCTAAAACAATAGAGAAACATGGTCATTGCACCAATATCCAGGCCATGTGTTCCCAGCCATAGCAGATGATTCAGAATGCGTGTAATTTCATCAAACATGACCCGGATATACTGAGCGCGCAAAGGGACTTCTACACTGAGCATTTTCTCAATCGCCAGCACATAGGCATGCTCATTCGCCATCATGGAGACATAATCGAGCCTGTCCATATAGCCGATGCTTTGATTGTAAGGCTTCGTCTCAGCGAGTTTTTCAGTCGCACGGTGCAGCAGGCCGATGTGTGGGTCGGCACGCGTTATTACTTCACCATCCAGCTCGAGCACCAGGCGCAATACGCCATGCGCCGCTGGATGCTGCGGGCCAAAGTTCATTGTGTAATTGCGTATTTCAGGCACCGTAACCTTCCTCCCGGATTACTCTGGGAACAAGAATACGAGGTTCGATGGAAACGGGCTGATAGACCACCCTGCTTTTTTCCTCGTCATAGCGCATTTCGACATGACCCGACAACGGGAAATCCTTGCGGAACGGGTGCCCGACGAATCCATAGTCTGTCAAAATTCGACGCAGATCCGGATGCCCTTTGAAAAGAATTCCGAAGAGGTCAAAGGCCTCACGCTCAAACCAGTCTGCTGACTTCCAGATATCGATGACCGAATCGACCACAGGTGAGGATTCTTCAACGAAAACACGAAGTCGCAGACGCTGATTGCGAGAGGTAGAAAGTAAATGATAAACCACGGCAAATCTGGGTTTAACCCATTTTTCACCGGCCTCCTGGCGATATTTAAGATAGTCAACAGCACAAACATCTATCAGGATATCAAAGGTGAAGTTTTCGCCGATGAGTAATTTCCTACAGATGTCATGCAGTGAATCTTCAGCCACATCGACAGTCAATTCACCGAGATCTATTGCAGAAGCCTGTATAGCGTCACCCGCAACTTCTGCTATGCGCGATTGCAGCGCCTGTAGTCTTTCGATACTGTTCATCTGTCAGGTACGAGCAATGGTGTTGGTTCGAATCTTCTTCTGTAACTGCAGTATGCCGTATAACAATGCTTCAGCTGTCGGAGGACAGCCTGGTACATAGATATCAACAGGTACGATGCGATCACAACCACGCACAACAGAATAGGAATAATGGTAATAGCCACCGCCATTGGCACAGGAGCCCATGGAGATAACCCAGCGCGGTTCAGCCATCTGATCGTAGACTTTACGCAATGGGGCAGCCATCTTGTTGGTAAGGGTACCAGCGACAATCATAACATCTGACTGTCGGGGACTGGGGCGAAACATAATACCAAATCGATCCAGGTCATAGCGCGCAGCACCCGCATGCATCATTTCAATAGCACAACAGGCAAGACCGAAGGTGACCGGCCACATCGATCCAGTGCGAGCCCAGTTAATCAGGCTGTCCGCCGTGGTAATGGCCCAGCCCTGTTCAACAACACCTTTCTCAACGACGCTGTCATTCACTCCCATTCCAGCGCTCCTTTTGTCCATTCATATATGAAGCCGATGACCAGTATGCCAAGAAAAATCATCATTGCAACAAAACCAAACATGCCGACAGACTCTTCCTGTAGAACGATTGCCCAGGGGAAAAGAAAGGCTATTTCAAGATCAAAAATAATAAACAGTATGGCTACCAGATAATAACGCACGTCAAATTTCATACGTGCGTCTTCAAATTCATCGAAGCCACATTCGAAAGGTGACAGCTTGGCAGGATTCGGACGATCGACTTTCAGTAACTTGCTGAAAATCTTACCGAACATGATAAACATTGCACCCATCATAAAGCCCACAGCAATGAACACCAGAACCGGTATATAGTTTTCAAGCATGGTCATTTTATAATATTGACTATGCCTCTCGGCATATCCCCCCCCTCCAAATCGTACGGCAAAAAAGCGAAACGCTCAGTCTAGGACGGCTTGCCCCGTGTGTCAAGCCAGGGCAAGACTAATTAATTGTTATAATTCAATAACTTACAATGTGTGCCGCAAAACCTGCACAAGTATTATTTATCGTAGGAAAAGAAACAACAGCCCGTTGAGCGACTGAAATGATTTAACCCGGATATTTCATGAATACGCGCGATGATCACGCAGTATATTGATTCCACAGTGGCTTTTCTGATTGAGCGCCGTACTCGTGCGTACGGTCGATTGAAGAAAATTCGCTGTGGAATCAA
>VAOU01019776.1_pt1 | contig 15771 bp, 13 predicted proteins | sample 3393871 | NCBI WGS metagenome assembly VAOU01 (sample SAMN08290440, study PRJNA428436) | hydrothermal vent metagenome | isolation source: Deep-sea hydrothermal vent chimney | place: Atlantic Ocean: South-mid Altantic Ridge | depth 1820 m m
CAGTTCAGGAATTAGCAGGTTATATAGACCACACTTTGCTAAAGCCGGGTGCGACAAAAGAGCAATTTATACAATTGTGCGAGGAAGCCATACAATACAAATTCAAGTCAGTATGTGTCAATTCATCATGGGTTCCTTTTGTCGCTAAAAAGCTAAGGGGGTCATCGATAAAAGTATGCTCTGTTATTGGTTTTCCTTTGGGCGAAATGGCCACAAGAAGCAAGGCTTTTGAAGCCAGAAACGCCATTGCCAATGGTGCACATGAGCTGGATATGGTCATGAATATTGGCGCACTAAAATCCGGTAATTTAAAATTGGTTGAGGAAGATATCCGAGCTATTAAACGGGCCTGCCGAAGCACAACACTTTTAAAAGTCATTATTGAAACGTCCCTTTTAACCGAGACAGAAAAAATATTGGCCTGTGAAATTTCTAAAAAAGCAGGTGCCGATTTTGTGAAAACCAGCACCGGTTTTACCGGAAGTGGTGCAACTGTTGAAGACATTGCCCTCATGCGCCGGGTTGTTGGTCCTAAGATGGGCGTAAAAGCCAGTGGTGGTATCCGTGATTACAAAACCGCTGTTGCTATGATTTGTGCCGGGGCAACACGTATTGGAGCCGGAGGAAGTGTGGCTATTATTACCGGAAGTCCTCATTCCAAAAGCTCTTAAGGGGGGCTTTTTAATAAACAGGGTTAATACAAAGGTTTCCAAAGCTATCTACACGGAATAGAAAGGGGAAGTTGTTGCCCGTATCCTTTTTGAGAGCCTTCTTTCCCTCTTCTATCTTTAGTTTCTCATCCAGAATAGTTTGCTTCTCGGTCAGTTTTGACATCACTTTATCGTAAATACCGGCCATCTCATCTCCCTGATTGTTGTAATAATCCATGCTGGATCTTATCTGGCTTTCGGAAATATGGTAATGGTTAAACAAAGCCTGATAATAACTCTTTTCAATATCTTTATACCCCAGATAACGCTCTCTGCTAATTACAGCGGCTCCCTGAATAATCTCCATATCTGTCAGGATATCAACCATCTTCTCTTTAGGAATAAGGTTGACAGGTTTCTTTACTTCCAACTTATTCACCTTGTAGCATCCTGATAAGAGCAGAGCAAGCAACACAAACAATATAAAAGACTTCTGCATGATTTAATTTCCCACTTCCGATAAGAATTTGATACGCACCAGCCTTATCTCTTCTTCATTATATTCAGCTTCACCCAGTTCGTCAAGGGCATCTTGTACTGAATCGGTTTTGGCCTCCAAAAAATAATCATATATGTCTTCCTGATGATATTCATCCACTCGCTCTTCGATATAATAGTTGATATTGAGACGTGTTCCGGAAGATACAATCCTTTCTATTTCCGTCAGCATTTCGTCCAGTGAGAGATTTTTTGCATGGGCAATGTCATTCAGCGGAAGCTTCCGGTCGATACTCTTAATAATATAAACCTTCAATCCCGATTTATTGACCACTGACTTAATGACAATATCGTTTGGTCGCATAATGTCATTCTCCTCAACATAATCCTTAATCAGGTCGCAAAATGGTTGCCCGTATTTCGTGGCTTTCCCTACCCCCACGCCAATAATTTGCTGCATATCTTCTATGTTTATGGGGTATTGTATAGCCATATCTTCGAGAGAAGGGTCCTGAAAAATCACAAAAGGAGGCAGATTTTCTTCATGGGAAATCTCTTTACGCAACTCTTTCAGCATAGAAAAAAGGATAAGATCCGAGCCACTCATTCTTTGTCCTTTACCCGGAACAAATATGCCATCATCGCCTCCTCTTTCGTAGTCGTGATCTTTTGCGATCATAATACTAAATGGCTTTTTAATAAATTCTCCACCTGCTTTTGTCAATTTTAAAATACCATAATTTTCAATTTCTTTTTCCAGCAGACGCTGTATCAAAGCCTGACGGATAACCATCACCCAATAGCGGCTGTCTTTCTCTTTCCCCTTACCAAAAACAGGCATTTTATCCAGTTTAATGGCTTTAATATCACCTGTTTTCTTTCCTGCAATTATATCAGCAATTATGTTTACCTTATACTGTTGTTTCAAAAACTCAACCGTTACCAGAACAGTCTTCACATCATCCATCCCTTCAAATTTTTCTTTCGGATGCAGACAATTATCACAGCATCCACAATTCTCTTTGGTATAAGATTCTCCGAAATAGTGTAGCAGTAGTTTGTGCCGACAAACGGAAGATTCAGCATAAGCCACGGTCTCGAAAAGAAGTTCCTTGGCAATCTCCTGCTCGGCCACCGGCTTGTCCTTCATGAATTTTTCCAGCTTCTGGATGTCGTCGTAGCTGTAAAAAGTGAGACAGTTTCCCTCACCACCATCGCGACCTGCACGACCGGTTTCCTGGTAGTATCCTTCAATACTTTTGGGAATATCGTGGTGAATCACAAAACGGATATCTGGTTTGTCGATGCCCATACCGAAAGCTATGGTGGCCACAATCACATCCACTTTTTCCATCAGAAACCCATCCTGATTATTTCGTCGGGTGGCAGCATCCAATCCGGCATGATATGGTACTGCTTTAATACCATTCACCACAAGGGTTTCTGCAATTTCCAGTACTTTCTTACGGCTCAGGCAATAAACAATCCCGGATTTACCAGACTGTGTTTTAATATATTTAATAATGTCCTTGATGACATTTTTTGTCTTGGGGCGAAGTTCATAATACAAATTTGGCCTGTCAAAAGAGGACTTAAACACACTGGCATCAACAATATCCAGCGTTTTTAAAATATCCTCCTGTACTTTCAGGGTGGCTGTGGCCGTAAGAGCAATAATTGGAACAATGTGGCCAATAGCCTGAATAATCGGTCTCAACTTTCGGTACTCAGGTCTGAAATCATGTCCCCATTCTGAAATACAATGAGCCTCATCAATAGCATAAAAGGAGATTTGTATCTGTTTTAGAAACTGAATATTATCTTCTTTGGTAAGAGATTCCGGAGCCATGTATAGTAATTTGGTCTTACCGGCAAGTAAATCAGAACGTACCTGAGTCATCTCAGCTTTGGAGAGGGAGGAGTTCATAACATGGGCTATTGCCACTTCCGAGCCAAAATTACGGATCATATCCACCTGGTTCTTCATCAACGCAATTAATGGAGAAACAACAATGGCAGTACCCGGTTTAACAATAGCAGGCAATTGATAGCACAAAGATTTTCCGCCACCAGTGGGCATAACAACAAAGCTATCGTTTCCTGCCATCAGGTTATTGATGATAATTTCCTGATTTCCTTTAAATTTTGAAAAACCAAAAAAACTTTTTAACAAAGGTTTCAGGCCATATGTATCATTATTTGTGCTTTCCATACAGCTCGGCAATATAAATTTAAATCGTACTTTTGAACGTTTAATCAAACCTTGAAAAAATGATTAATCGCGATGAGTCTATTTCATTGAACCATCACAAATATAATAATAATATTTTACAATAGCATTAAAAATATTTTTAAAAAATTGAAAATATCTGAAAAAATTCGCCAAACCGCTCTTGAAACCATTACTACAGAAAGTAAAGCGGCAGAAGCTTTAAAAAATTCTGTGAATCAGGATTTTATCGATGCAGTAGAAATTATATACAAAACAGCTGGCCGGGTAATTATTACCGGTATTGGAAAAAGTGCACATATTGCCTCCAAAATTGTTGCCACGCTAAATTCAACAGGTACGCCAGCCATTTTTATGCATGCTGCCGATGCTATTCATGGCGACCTTGGGATTGTAAGAGAGGATGATGTGGTGATTGCCATCTCCAAAAGTGGCGAAACACCGGAGATAAAAGTTCTGGTACCTCTTATCAAATCACGGGGAAACCACCTGATCGCCATTGTGGGCAATATTAATTCCTACCTCGCTTTGCAGTCGGATAAAGTACTGAATGCTACTGTTGAAAAAGAGGCCTGCCCTAACAATCTGGTTCCAACTTCCAGCACAACAGCACAACTCGTGATGGGCGATGCGCTGGCTGTGAGTCTGCTTGAATTACGGGGATTTTCTACCGGCGATTTTGCTAAAATCCATCCAGGAGGAACACTGGGCAAACGATTGTATCTGCGTGTTGCCGATCTTTTTGTACAAAATCAGATTCCAAAAGTCAACATTAGTGAGACTATGGAAAATATTATTGTTGAAATATCTTCTAAACGGCTTGGCGCAACAGCCGTTTTACAAAACCGGAAGCTTGTGGGGGTCATCACTGATGGCGACTTGCGTCGGATGCTGGAAAAACATTCCGACTTCAAAATGCTAAAAGCAGTTGACATTATGACTGCTGATCCGAAAACTATTCAGAAAAATCAGCTGGCCGTAGATGCTCTCGGAATTATGAAAGAAAATAACATTACCCAGCTTCCTGTTCTCGATGGTGAAAAATATGTAGGAGTTGTACATTTGCACGATATTCTTAAAGAGGGAATTTTATAATGAAAGCAGTGAAACCCGACAACTTCAATGCATACCGGGAAGCCATGAATGAAAAAATCCTGGCCGCTCCCAACAATAAAATTATTAAGCGGATTTTTAATGTTGACACCAATGCATATCGCTCCGGAGCGCTGGACGAAAAAACCAAAGAAATGTTAGGACTGGTAGCCTCCATGGTGCTGAAATGTGACGACTGTGTTTATTATCATCTGGAAGGTTGCTTTGATAAAGGGGTTACAACCGAAGAGCTTATGGAAATTTTTGGTCTTGCCAACCTGGTGGGAGGAACCATTGTCATTCCACACACCCGAAGAGCCATGGAATTTTGGGAGTATCTGCATAAAAAACAGGGAAACGAGGAATAAGATTATGAAACTCTGGACAAAAGATCTGGTTAAAAAGTATCATCAGCGAACGGTGGTAAAAAAGGTTTCCATCGAAGTAAATCAGGGGGAAATTATCGGTTTGCTGGGTCCAAACGGTGCTGGAAAAACCACCACTTTCTATATGATGACCGGGCTGATAAAGCCTTATGAGGGACAGGTTTTCCTCGATGATACGGAAATCACACAATTGCCTATGTATAAACGGGCAAAACTCGGTATCGGCTATTTGTCACAGGAAGCATCCATATTCAGACAATTAAGTGTGGAAAACAACATAAAGGCAGTTTTGGAATTTACCGGTTTTTCACGTGCAGAACAGAAAAAACGACTTGAATCCATGTTGGATGAGTTTGGGCTGCAGCGTATCCGCAAAAATCTTGGAATACAGCTTTCGGGCGGCGAGCGGCGCCGTGTGGAAATAGCCCGGTCGTTGTCAGTTGACCCAAAGTTTCTTCTGCTTGATGAACCTTTTGCCGGCGTTGATCCCCTTGCCGTGGAAGATATTCAAAATATTGTGGCCGAACTGAAAACCAAGAATATTGGAATCCTGATAACCGACCACAATGTACACGAGACATTGTCAATTACCGATCGCTCTTATTTGTTGTTCGAAGGTTCTGTAATGAAATATGGTACATCCGAAGAGTTAGCCAACGATAAGCAGGTACGCAAAGTATATCTTGGCCGCAACTTTGAACTACGAAAAAAAACATTAGAAGAGAAGAAGTGAATGTGCTTTTATCCCTGAATATCCGTAAGATACACTATTAACGACAAAAACAGGTAAAGCAGAGTTATAAAAGGAATAGCAAACGCGTGCAACCAGACAAGCAATGCCAGCGCCATGGTGATAAAAACATACTTTATAATATTTTCTCTCCATCCGAATGATTTGAATTTTAGAGAAAACATGGGGAAGGAGGAAACCAGTAACAGCGAGCCAAAAAAAGCTACCGTAAGCAGGAAGTAAGAATTTGTAAATACCATGTACCAGAAATCCTGTGAAGCATACAACTCCTGACGGATAATAGGAAACGATGCAATCAATATTGCCAGCGCCGGAGTAGGTAAACCTTTAAACGAAGTGGCTTGTGTTTCATCAATATTGAATTTTGCCAGACGCAGCGCCGACATCCAGGGAACCATTATGGCCACCAACGGAATAAAGTCAATACTTGTTGCTACCGGATTCCCATGGCTAATGAGTATCAACTGATACAAAATAAAACCCGGTGCAACACCGAAAGTAACCATGTCGGACAACGAATCAAGTTGTAAACCGATGTTCGATTTAGCATGCAGCAGCCGGGCTGAGAACCCATCAAAAAAATCAAAACCGGCACCCACAAATATGAAAATACCGGCAATAGCCAAATCTGCCGGAGTTCCTTTTACCCCAAAATAAATAGAAATAATACCCGAAGTCAGGTTCAGAAGCGTAATGCTGTTGGGAATATGATTTTTGAATGCCATATCAATTATTTTTATCCAAAACTACAAAGAAAAGCATTAAAAAGTTTTTTGACTCTAGAACTTCTGAACAATAGGCCCTAAACAGTTGACATCCTAATTTTTCTCGTATGGTCACCCTTAATTTCTAAGTGCCTAAGGGAGATGTTTCTTACTTTTGCCACCTCAAAACAAAAGCATGAACCCATCCGGTATCAGAATTGAAGATTTCAACTACCCGCTACCCGACAATCGTATAGCCAAATACCCGCTGGCACAACGTGACGCATCGAAGCTTTTATATTTGGACAAAGGTCAGATATCAGAACGGGGATTTTCGGAAATACCTGATTTGCTGCCGGATAATGCCCTCTTGCTTTTTAACGAAACACGCGTTATTCAGGCGCGGCTGCTGTTTAAAAAACCTACCGGTGCCCATATTGAAGTTTTCTGTCTTGAACCGGTAGAGCCGGTCAACGATTTTCAACTGGCCTTTCAGCAGAAACCGCCGGTAGTCTGGAAATGCCTTGTGGGTAATGTCCGAAGATGGAAAAGTGGTACGCTGGAAGTCAAAATGCAAATCCGGAATCAGGAGGTTCGCCTTTTTGCTGAAAAGAAAATGAAACTTTCCGATGCCTTTTTGATCTCTTTTTCCTGGAAACCGGACGACATCTCTTTTGCTGACATATTGGAATCATCGGGGTTGACACCATTGCCTCCCTACCTGCACCGCGAAGCTGAAGTTTCCGACAAAACACGTTATCAAACCGTATATGCCCGTCTGAACGGATCGGTGGCAGCACCCACGGCAGGACTACATTTTACCGAAACCGTTTTAAACCGGCTGGAAGAAAAAGGTATTGATAAGGACAAGCTGATTTTGCATGTGGGAGCCGGAACTTTTAAACCGGTTTCTGCTGAAACTATCGGCGAACACGAAATGCATACCGAGCAAATCCGCGTTCCCATCGAAACGCTCAAACACTTATACCACGCCGGCGATAAATTAATTATTCCCGTAGGCACAACTTCTATGCGGTCACTGGAAAGTCTGTTTTGGATGGCCTTGCGCATCCGGATGGAGAAAACACCTTTTTTCCATGTCTCACAATGGGATCCATATCAGCTGGAAGTACCGGAAGATTTTTCCATCAGTAAAGCATTGGAAATTCTTATTGCAAAACTGGAAGAGGATAAAACCACCTCTTTAAAAGGAGAAACCCAACTTATGATTGTTCCCGGTTATCAGTTCCGTTTTGCCCGTGGGCTCATCACCAATTTTCATCAGCCCAAAAGCACACTATTGTTGCTGGTGTCGGCGCTCATTGGCAATAAATGGACAGAAGCATACGATTTTGCGCTGAAAAATAACTTCCGGTTTTTGAGTTACGGCGATAGTTGCCTGTTCCTGCCCTAAACTCACCCGTCTCTCGTCCGCGTTTCAAACACAGATGAAGATCGTGAAACTGAGTATTTATTTCGTTCCTATAAACCTGAAATAATCCTTCAACACCTGTGCATTTTCCGCCGTTGTCGTGAAAATCTCAAGTAGTGCCGTGCACTCGTTTTCACGATAAAAATCAGGTAGTTTACTTATTAGTTCGATTTCATCTTCCGCTTTGAAATAGCGTAGATTGAAAGTTTTAGCCAACATTTCGGCTTTCCAGTGATGAGCCGTGGCAAAAAACGTCTCTCTTCGGGTGGAGGTATCGGAACCGGGAATAAAACGAAAAATGTCGCCGCCACCGTTATTGATGACAATAATTTTCAGGTTGGGTGTCAGGTTTTGGTTCATCAGGGCGTTGGAATCGTAGAAAAAACCAAGGTCGCCGGTGATGATTGTATTTATTTTGTCTTTTGTTACAAAAGCAGCTCCGGCTGCTGTGGAGACCTGCCCGTCGATACCACTCACCCCGCGGTTGGAGAAATAATGAAATTTTGGAAGGCTTCCAAAAAGCTGTACATAGCGTATGGGTGTGCTGTTTCCCAAATGCAGAAAACTGTTTGCAGGTATTTCGCGAAGCAAAAATTCAAAGACTTTCAAATCGCACCAGCCGGTTTTTATCAGAAAGGCAGCACTTTTTTGTAGGACCCGCTCTTTGTGTCTTTGCCAGAACGCACGGTATTTGCCGGAATTTTCCATCAGGTTCTCTTTTTCCTGTGTGAGAAAATCGACTGCATTCGCCCTGATAACTCCGGTCAGGCAAAAATAGGTATCTCTTTTTTCGGCGGAAGGCGAAATGTGCCAATGGTTTTTGGCCGGATATTTTCTCAGTAGCTTTTTAATTTTTTTCGACACAATAGAAGTCCCAATAGTTATCAGCATCTCCGGTTGAAAGTCAGCCATCTCTTCCTCCGGAATTTCTGTAATGAGGTTATCAATCTCGTCTATGAATGCCGGAGAATGCAGGTTGGAAGTGGTTTCTGTCATAACAGCAACCTGTTGAAATTCTGAAAGATGCTGCAAAATTGTATTGAGTTTTTCGGAAGGTTCGCCCTGACCGGCAAGGATGAGTGTTTTCCGGCTTTTATGCCAGTGTTGCAAAAATTTCTGACGGGTATTCTCGTCCACCGGTGGTTGTTTTCCAAAAGTATCTAAAACATTTCCCGTTTCCGGTTTGCCGGTAAGTCCGTAAAGCGGCTCATCGAAGGGGATATTGATATGTACAGGTCCCTGTTCAGGAAATTGTGTTTGGTCGATGGCTTCGTTTATAAGCAGGATGGCCTCCTCTTTTTCTGTTTCCGAAGTTATTTCGAGCGGTAATGAATAGGACTTTTTAATGTAGTTTGCAAAAACATTTTCCTGACGGATAGTTTGCCCGTCACCTACATCAATCAAATGCAGCGGTCGGTCGGCGGTGAGTATGAGTAAAGGAATTTTCTGATAATAAGCCTCGGCAATGGCAGATGCATAATTGAGCACTGCGCTTCCTGACGTACAGGCTAGGGCCACAGCACGTTGCTTTTGCTGTGCCATACCGAGAGCAAAAAAGGCTGCACTATGTTCATCAACCACACTGACGGCCTCAATATCAGAATGTTGTGTAAAGGAAATGATAATAGGAGCATTGCGTGATCCTGGCGAAAGCACAATTTCCCGCAGACCTTTTTTTACAAAAATATCTGCCAGCAGGCTAATGGTTTTTTTATCGGAAGTCATGGGGCAAAGTTGCGCATTTTTTCCAAAACTGACAAGAAGGTAGCCGATTTGTCTTCTGTTTCCTGCCACTCTTTTTCCGGTTTGGAAGCCGAAGTTAGTCCACCACCCACATAAAGCTCAATTTTATCTTTTAAAAAGCGGGCACAACGCAGGTTTACAAAAAGAGAAGTTCTGTTTTCCATTTGCCACGGCCCCAGAAAACCGGTGTAAAAGTATCGCCTGTGTTTTTCCGTTTCACTGATAAGCTGCCAGGCTTTCTCTTTGGGCAAACCACATACAGCCGGAGTGGGATGCAACGCTATTACAAAACTTCCGGTTTTTCCGGACAAAGCTGAAGCCGGAAAACGAAAGCGGGTACAGATATGGGCGAGACTTCCGGCAAAAACAGTTTCTACCGGTTGTATTTCATAAGTTTTTATCCCCGTTTTTTTTATTTGTTCCTCTACAAAATCCGACACAAAAGCCTGTTCTCCTTTCTCTTTTTCTTCCCAATGCAACGGCTTGTCATCAAGAAGTCGTTTTTGTGTTCCGGCCAGTGCCATAGTTTCATAGAAATCACCATTGCGCTTTAGCAGCATTTCCGGAGTAGCACCTGCCCAAATCCCTTTACCGGGAAGGTAAAAAAGGTAAACAAATACATTGGGATAACATTGTTGAAAGGTAGAATAAAACAGATCGAAATCGAAATTCCGAGGTAATAATTTCTCTATAACCCTGGAGAGAACGACCTTCCGGGCTTTACCACTTTTGATTTTTGATATTAAAATATTCGCCTGTTTCAGATAGACTTTTTTGGAAGCAATCAGGTTGTTTTCTGCCGGTAGCAATGGTACATTATCAGGAAAAGCGGACAGAGAAGCAGATAGTTTTTTTCTTTCTTCCTCATTCCGGGCAGTGATATCCGGTTTTAAAATAAAAGCTTTCCTGGTTTTGCGGGCATCGAAAGAGGCGATGACAAACCCCTTTTGCTGTTCCAAATCTCTCAATGAAAACTGCCGCACTTCACGTGATTTCTGTACCAGAAAAACCGGCTCTTTTTCGCTTTGGAGGCGATAAACAACGAAAGGCAGGTTTTTGGTAAGTAGTTGGCGGATAAGCATTGGGCGACTATCGTTATATCAAAAGTGAACAGATTTATTTATTGCTCAGCTCTTTTTTCTTTGCCACAAATATGGATATTCGACAGGTAGAGATCAAGCGACCCCGTTCATCTTTTATATCCACATTCCAGATGTGGGAACTGCGTCCGTGGTGTATAATCATCGCCTCACCAATAACGTGGCCATTGCGGGCGCTACGCACATGGTCAGCAGAAACATGCTGCCCTTTTACATCGAATTTTTCGCGGTCAACCATCAGTGCAGAACCAACACTGGCCAGTGTTTCAGCCAATGTCAGCGTGGCACCGCCGTGCAGAATTCGCATAGGCTGAAATGTCCGCTCGTCCACCGGCATACGCGCTTTCATATATCCTGTGCGTGCCTCAATATACTCTATCCCGAGCTGCTCTATGAGCGTCCCTTTGCTCAATTTGGAAAGAGCTGCTATATCAAAAGTTTCCTGTTCCATGAGTTTTGATTTAAAAGCAAAGATACAGTTTTCAAGGTTCCCTGCTTCGGGCGTCCACGTCCGAAGGCTTCGAACATCTCCGTTTGAATACCAAAATAGAATTATTGTAACAACAGCTTAGTATTTAAGATAATAGGCTCGTTTTTCTGAAAGTCATACAATGTTAGTTTTCGCAAATCGTAATAGTTTATCCAGTAATCGCGCAATGTTTTAAAATAATTCAGCCGCGCATTATCGTTGTCAATCTGGGCGTTGTTTAGCTCCAGCACGTCGTTTACTTTACCGATAAGGTATCGTTCGTGGGTTACCACATACCGCTCTTGCGCCACAGTATCCGATTTAGCTGCTATGGCGAGTTGTTTTTTCTGCATGGCAAACTGCATGACACTCAGATAAATGTTTTGTTGAAAATCAATCCTGTCCTGTTGAACGGCTGTTTTCACCAGATCCTGATTGGATTCGGCTATTTTGATTCCTCCTTTTGCTTTCCCCCAGTCGAGGAGTGGCAGGGTAATACCCATGCTTACCCGTTCCTGGTTCAATGGATTATTATAAGCTTCCTGAAGTGTGTGCGACGTCTGCGAAAGTCCGAAGCTGGCATACAGGTTCATGTCGAAGCGACCGTTCATTTTAGCCATATTCAGCTGACTTGCCGCCTCGAGTAACCGTTGTTGAAAAGACAGAGCTGTGGAGGTGTTGAGTTTGGCTTCTTCAACGGCTTTGCTAACTGAGACGTTAAAAAAAGAGGTCAGCAAAGGAGAAATAAGCGTAATCCTGTCGCTGCCAGCCAGCCTCAAATAGGATTTAAACCGGAAAAGTTTGTCATTGTAATTCAGTTGGGCCTGCTCTACCGAAGCATCGGCTTTCAGAAAATTCAATTGCAGCTGCAACAGGTCGTTTTCAGCAATTTTGCCGAGGTTATAACGTCCTTTGGCAATCCGGTAAAGCGTATCGTAGTTGTGATAATTCTTTTTGGCAATTTCCCATTCTATCTGTGCCGTGAGCAACGAAAAAAAATAGTTGGTGGCTTTTATGGCAATGTCTTCTTCCGATTCCATGTAAACACGTTTGGCTTCTTCGTATTTTAACGGTTCTATTTTTTTACTCCACTTGTAAGGATTATAAGAAAAAACAGGTTGTATAATCCCAATATTTATCATGTTACTGAGATATTGCCGGGTGGTAGTATCTGTGAAAAAGTTATCCATTCGTTGCAGGCCGGTATTCACAAAAATCTCCCCTCCGGTAAGGCCTATCTTCTGATTTAACGAAAGACCCAATGAATAATTTGTGACACTCTGCGATGCGTAGGAAATAGTTCCATCAGGAGCAGAAATAGCATTAATGCTCCGGTTGATGTCAGGCAGTGTGGCTGTAAGGTTCAGAGCAGGCAGGTAAGTTGCTTTGAAAGTGCGGTACTGCCAGTAACTCTTCCTGAAACGGTGTTTGGCCATAAGGGCGTCCGGCGACTGCTTTTGTGCAATGTGAATCACCTCCACCAGCGTGTAACGTTTTACGGATTGTGCAGGTAGCAAACTTGTATTTAGAATGATAAGTATCAGAAATATGATTCGCTTCATTTATTTGAAAGTTATAAGGTTAATTTTTCTGTTTTTCAAAACAGGTCAACAATCCCGAACAGACTACAAAGGTAAGGAGATATATTTATCTCCAAAAAAATGTTAGAATCTGAAAAATCATTTCTAAGAAAGTGTAAAATATGTATATGTAAAAATGGTCCGGACAGATGTGCGAACCATTAAAGCAGTTGCCCGAACCAATACAGTATTAATATCTCCGGGAACGGAATAGTATAAATATGGCTAAAGACAGTAAAAAGCCAATGGAGCCAAAATATTTCTCAAAAATTCACCTTCTAACTTTAGACGTCTTCATTATCAGAGGAATCTTTGGATGATTTTCGATGGGCTTTTCTGTAAACCAGTCCCAGAATAATCAAAATGATAGTTACTAATACAAATACCAAAACAGTAATAGTAAAGAATTGTCGTGCAGACTGGGGAGAGTCAATTTCTGCACGGTTTACATTATTTAAGTATAAAATGTAAGCTTCAATACTCGCAATTTGCGGTTGAGTTAAAGCACGGGAAGTTCCATAGTTATACATTTTTAATGCCGGGTGAGGTCCTTCGGGTACCGCTCCATGTTGGATAAACCGGTCGATATTATTGGCAAATTTTTGAGGGTACTTACTGAATAACACTTTACTTATGGGGTTTAATCCGGGGACTTTCCCCAGGAAAGACCCGGGATTGCTAATGCCTCCTCTTCCTTCTATTCCGTGACAGGATTCACAACTATTTCTATATAATTTACCTCCGAGCTCAACATTTCCAATAGTTGAAGCTGCTTCACCGGGATGCCCAAGACCTTTTAACGCTTTTGCCGTACTGGCTTGCCAGGAGTATTTATTTTTATTTTGAGACTGATTTTTTGTCAATCCCTTTTTATTCAGTGAAAGATATGGGGGAAGGGAATCGATTTTATTAGGAGGAAGGGGAAGTGATTTCGGATGCGGATTCAATAAATAAGCTATCAATTCATTTAATTGAGTTTTAGAAAAGTTAGTATAGTCGGGCATCATTGAATTCTTATAATGGCTTCCAGAGTTAGTAATTTGTGTAATTAGCCACTTCCTGGAACGTTTCTTTTTGTACTCGCTGGTTAAGTCGGGGCCTATTTTCCCACCAATACCACTAATGGTATGACAAGCGGTACAACTATTGGTCTCAAATATTTTTTGTCCCAAAAATGCTTCGGGAGATAATTTTATGACTTTGCTCTTCTTTTTGGCAGTAACCAAAGCCTGTTTGGTGGTACCTTTACCTTTAGTCCCCAATGGTTTACTAAAGTATCCTATCATGGTATAGGCGAAAATAAAAACCACAAGGACAAAACCACCAATCATCATTCCCATTCGTTTGGCTGGATTGAATGATTTCTTCCGATCAATAAAAGGTACCAGAACAATAATTAATAAGATGAGAGAAGGGATACCTATAGTACCTATTATTTCAGTTGAGCCTTCAAAAACTTTTAATAATTGATATAAAAACAAAAAGTTCCATTCCGGTTTCGGTAGAAAAGCTGAATCGCTGGGGTCAGCAGGACCTGTAAAAGGAGCTGGAAGGTAAGCCGAAAGCCCTATTAATATTAAAAGGATTAATCCACTTACCATCAAGTCCTTGGCAACCTGACCCGGCCAAAAATTTTCTATTTTTGCCCGCTTTGATTCATTCCAGGGACCAACACTACCAAACTTCCTGAATGCCATAAGATGGAATACAACAAGTAAAAAGGCAATCCCGGGAAGAATGGCTACATGGAATACGAAAAATCTGGAAAGGGTTAATTGACTCATTGCAATGCCTCCTCTTAAGAAATAAATTAGAAAATTGCCAATGAAAGGTATTGTACCCGCTAAACTGGTGCCCACTTCGGCTGCCCAATATCCTCTCTCATCCCAGGGCAATGCTGCGCCGGTAAAAATTAAACCAACTGTTAATAATAGTAACACAACCCCAATAAGCCAGGTAAGTTCACGGGGCTTTTTATAAGCTCCCCAAATAAAAACCCGAATCATATGTAAGGCTATCAATATGGCCATAAGGTTAGCCCCCCAATAATGAATACCTTGTACCAACCATCCATAAGGAACAGATATGCGGAGGTAACTTAAACTATCATAAGCATGATCTACGGTGGGCACATAATAAAATAATTGCCATACTCCTGTAATTATCTGTAATGCGAATACAAATAATGTAGCACTTCCCAGCGTGAAAAAAAAGCTGGATCCTCCGGGGATTTTTTCGTCAAAAGCAGAATTAAACATGCTGTCAAGAGAAAGTCTGTCGTTTATCCAACTATAAAATTTAGTTTTCATTTCGTTAATTTCAAATATTTTGTTAATATCCAATTAATATTTTTTGAGGTATTCCCACTTCAAATCGTTCGTATAATACATATAACATATCATCACTTTTGATTTCAGTGGGCAAGGTATCCAATCCTCTCGGCGCCGGGCCGGATACAACCTTTCCTTCAATCGTAAAGACACTGTTATGGCAGGGACAAATAAATAATTCTTCATCCTGATTCCAATCGTAACGACATCCCAGGTGAGGACAGATAGGAGAAAAGATAGTTAATTTATCATTCGATTTTTTTACTACCCATACATCTTCCTGTTTATTGGTTTTAATATATGCATCCCGATCCATCTTTGTAAAATTAAATTTAGACGGTCTTTTAACCGGCAAGAATGAATTAGGAATGTGTTTGACCGGTAATAACATTGAATACGTCTTATTGACAAATATTTTTCCTTTACTGACAACAGAATCAATTAAAGGGTATCCTAACAAAAAGGCAATAGCTGCTCCGATACCAACAGTTGCAGTCTTAAAAAAGTTACGTCTCGAAATATCTTTATCTTTATTATCGTTGTTTTCCATGATAAAAATTAATTATTTAGTGAAAATTATTAGTTCGATTTTTACTTTTTTTTTCAAAATAAAATTCAAAGATATTTTGCCTTAATGAGCTCTTATGTGACTAAGATCACATAAGGCTTTTCATGGTTGAAAGTTTGTCATTTTAAAGAAGTGGTCTAAAGTAAAATAAACGCCTTGTTTATAATTTTTCTAAATTAACCGGCTCCTTTTACAACAACAAACACTAAGTAATTGCAGATTAGGTTAGAAGAACTAA
>VAOU01006607.1_pt1 | contig 15694 bp, 12 predicted proteins | sample 3393871 | NCBI WGS metagenome assembly VAOU01 (sample SAMN08290440, study PRJNA428436) | hydrothermal vent metagenome | isolation source: Deep-sea hydrothermal vent chimney | place: Atlantic Ocean: South-mid Altantic Ridge | depth 1820 m m
ACTGTAATATTTATCAATAACTTAAAATACCCGCCCTCATCTTATTTTTTGTTCGACACAATACCCTATTAATGATACAACTTGATAACCTGTAAACAGTACAGCTCTATACCCTAGGTTTAGCCCAACACAAAACCCGATGAAGAGAACGTAGAACATGGCAGCCCCTTCAGAAAAACTGGCCCGGTCTCTTGAAGTCTTGAAGACACTTCAGGACCGCGACGTGGTAGCTATCCGCTCAAGCGACCTGGAACGTACCGACCGGGAACGTCTTGTTAAGAGTGGCTTCCTGCAACCAGTGATGAAGGGATGGTACATCCCGTCCCGCCCTGATGAGGCGGCCGGTGAAAGCACAGCCTGGTATGTCTTATTCTGGGATTTTTGCGCCTCGTATCTGAACGAGCGTTTCGGCACAGACTGGTGCCTGTCCCCAGAGCAGTCCCTGCTATTGCATGCTGGAAACCGAACCGTGCCGCGCCAACTATTGGTCCGCTCACCAAAGGGCGATAATAAAAACACAGGACTCCCGCATGACACGTCACTATTCACGGTCCGGTACAGCATGCCGGATCAACAGGACATAGAAACCGTAAAAGGCCTGCGTCTATATGCCCTGGTTCCGGCCTTGATCGATTGCAGGCCCGGATTATTCCAGCAAAATCCGACTGACATCCGCGCTGCGCTGTCTACAATTTCTGGTGCCTCTGAACTCCTTGCAAAGCTCTTGAAAGGCGGACATACCACAATCGCCGGTCGGTTGGCTGGCGCATTCCGCAATATTGGCCGGGATCGTATTGCAGACGATATTGTGGCAACCATGCGCGCTGCCGATTATGACGTGCGGGAATCTGACCCGTTTGAAACTAAACCGCCTGCCATCCTGTCCGGCAGAGAACTCTCCCCTTACGTTAATCGCCTGCGCCTGATGTGGCATGCGATGCGCGAGCCTGTCATAGAACGTTTCCCCGAAGCACCGGGTATTCCTAAAGATATCAAGACTTACATGCAACATGTTGACGATGTTTATGTCACCGATGCCTATCATTCTTTATCGATTGAGGGTTATCGCGTCAGTGCTGAGTTGATTGAGCACGTACGTAACCAGAACTGGAACCCGGACGATAATGAAGATGACCGGGAGCAGCGCAATGCCATGGCAGCACGTGGTTACTGGCAGGCCTTCCAGGCCGTCAAGGAAAGCGTCACAAAAGTCCTCAAGGACGAGAACCCCGGCATCGTTGTCGATGATGATCACGGCACATGGTACCGGGAACTGTTCGCGCCCAGCATTACGGCTGGCATTTTGGAGATTGCCGATCTTGCAGGCTATCGTAATGACCAGGTCTATATCCATTACTCCCAACACACGCCCCCAAACCGGGAAGCGGTACGTGATCTCATGCCTGCGCTCTTCGATTTGATCAAGGATGAAAAAAACCCGGCTGTTCGGGTCGTACTGGGACATTTCATGTTTGTGTATATCCATCCTTATATAGATGGCAACGGACGCATGGGACGGTTTTTAATGAATGTCATGCTGGCCGCTGGCGGCTATCCGTGGACAGTCATTCCAGTAGAAGAGCGCGATGCCTATATGGCCGCACTCGAAATCGCCAGTGCCACTGAGGATATTGGTCCTTTCACTGACTTTCTTGCCACATTGGTCAGAGCCAACCTTGAAGGCAAGCCAGGACCAACAGTGCCATGATCATCAACACTCCCAAACCGTAAAAAAGGGTCAGGTAAAACAAGGGTCAAAGGGTCAGGTCTCAGAGGGCTACCCACGACAACAAGCGTTGGATGTCTTTGCGCAGATTATACTTGAGAATCTGCCCAATACTGTTCAGCCACTCACCGGAAACAAACGCAGCAAGAATAAAGTGCAAAGGGGATTTAAATAATCTTAAAGTGTTAAGGAACCTCTGATTTATATGTAAAAATAAATTGATCCTACAGATAGAAGGGTATAAATTAGGATTCACTACAACCTGTTAAGGAACTTGCAATGACATAAGGAGTAGTGATTTATGTCGCACAATACAGGAACCATCCAGACACTTAGCCCTGCCATTACGATTGGCCCTGATACCGGGGCTCCACCTTCATCGGCGAATATCTGGGCATATGATTTCGCTCATACTCGCGCACCGGGTGGCACCAAGTTCATTATTTTGCATTTTACCGCTGCTAATTTACCGCCTGATAACCGGTTGGAGGTAGATCTGGGTTACGATTCGCAGACCGATGTCTTTACTGCTGCGGATGGGAGCGAATTCTGGACCCGACCGGTTAATATCCATGCCTGGTCCGACACTAATGTGCCAATTCGCTATATTGCGGATGGTGCTGCTACCGGCAGCGTACAACTCGACAAATATGGCCGGGGAGAATCGTTACCAGGAGATTGTCCACCACCCCCCAGAATTTGCCATAATAGTATTTCCAACTCTGATCCCTTCCTTCCCGACACCGGCTATGCCGAACCACAGTATGACGATTACTGGTTTTGCAATACGCCTCCCAATTGGGAGAATATCGGCTGTGTAGATGATGACAGCGATATCCGTCATCAGGTCGCTCCCAGCGTCGGTATGATTGTTACGGTCCATGCAGACGGTGTTTCAACTTGTTCGGTCACCTGCATCGGTCCTGATCTTGTGATAACCGCCGGACACTGTTTACCAGATCCGGATAATGAGATTCCTTCCAGCTCCGTGGTCTTTAACTACCAGACCAATTGTGATACATCAAAACCTCGCGGCTATGAAGCCAGATTCTTTAAAGTACTCGCAAAGAAAAAATACCGCTGGGCCGGGTACGGGAATGCTGACTACTGCATCTTGCAATTGAAAGTGCCTCCAGGAGGTATCGGTGTTCCCGCCATTCCCATGCGCAATGATTTGCCGGCTATTGGAGAGCAGGTCTTTTGTATCCATCATCCCAACGGGGCCCCCAAAAAACTATCCACACCACACCCCGGCTTCGCAACCGTAAGCGTAAGCTACAGTGATGCATTCATCAATGTTAATTTAGATGTATCCGGAGGAAGTTCTGGCTCGGGACTATTCGACACGATGGGTCGAATTGTGGGTGTTTTATCCGCTGGGGGCAGCTGTTCACTGATGTACTACTCAACCAGCAACATCTTACAGGATATCGCCACTACGCCGGCACCGCCCAGCAGCCGTGATGTAATGGTAGTATTTGATCGTTCCGGCAGTATGTCATCAAACGCCGGTACTGGTCGCACCAAGATTGAGGAAGCCAGGGATGCGGCATCACTGTTTGTGCAGCTTATCCGAAGCGGTTCCGGCAATGATGTTGGCCTGGTCTCGTTTAGCTCAACCACCCGTTCGCCGATAGACTTTGCGTTGGCACCAGTCACAAACACAGTAAAACTCAACCTTATCGGACCTACGCCTTACTCGAGTGGTATTATCGGCAGTCTCATGCCGGGTGGTGCCACGACTATCGGCGGCGGACTGGACGCCGCTCGTGCCCAGTTGCCTGCTTCCGGGTCAGATCAGCGAACCATTCTGTTGCTGACTGATGGGTTACAGAATACACCCCCCATGATTGAGGGCATTGAGCCGTCGTTGAGCGGGATCGATATCAATGTAATCGGTTTTGGTACGGAGGCCAGTCTGGATGGTGCCTTGCTCAACCAATTGGCTCAGAGACATGACGGCATGTACACGCGCGCAGGTACCGGCCTGGAACTGAAAAAGTTCTTTGCGCTGGCCTTTGGCAATATCTTTGAATCAGGTGCGTTGACTGACCCAATGTATTTTATGCCTGCTGCGCAGAATGAAGATAAACCAATTCCTTTGTCCGTTTGCGGTGAGCAAACCATCACGGTGGTGGCAGGATGGGATACTGACAGCGCGTTACTGAAGATCAGCGTCAAATCACCGTCGGGTAAAATCATCAATACCGGTACAGCAGGTGTGGATCATGCGACAGGACGCACCTGGACTTTTTTACGTATTACTTTGCCACACGAAGGAGATCGTGACGGTGCCTGGGAGGTAACTGTATCGCGTGACCGTGGCGGCATCGAGTTCCCCCCACTGGCAGTGGATGTAAATTATTTTGTCAACGTCCTTGCAAAAGGTGGCCCTGTTATAAGACGTCTGGATGCGAGAAAACTCTATTATACTGGTGATATAATTAACCCGCTGATCAAGCTGGAATACGATAACGAAACGACTCCGCACGATGCAAAGGCACAGGTCATCATTGCTAAACCTTCGGGTAGTGTCGGTACTGTATTAACCCAATCTCCACTTGGGGCTTCCCAGGTGCTCGACTCCGATAGCATTCCGGCACGATATGCCACCTTGATGAAACTCGAAAATGATACTGGCAGACCCATTGTGGAATATCTTCAGGAAAGCCATGATCTATTCAGTAGCCCCCCTCATAATGGTGGGGGATTTTCATCTCATGCAGGGGTATTCGGACGACAGTTTCACGATTTACTTACCGTCGAGGGGAACTACACATTCCATACCAAAACACGCTATGGAAAAAGTTGTATCTCCACCCGTGAATTGTTCTGGTCGGTTCACGTGGAGGTCGGTATCGATCCCGACAACACAGATATCGAAACAACGACTATAGGTACTCTCCTCAACGGGAACAAAAGAGTGCGCATCAAGCTGACACCACGCGATCAATATGGCAATCATTTGGGCTCCGGGAAGGCCGACCATTTAACAGTCAATGGAGTTCCTGGTAGTACCGTGGTCAGTGGAGTCATCGATAATCAGGATGGTTCGTACGGTGTCATTGTGGAAAGTGATCACGATTCGGATAAATCCACGGGAATTTCCGTCGGACAACCCGGGCGAAACCCCGTTGTTATCACCGAACCCACGGATGAATCTAAAGGACGTCTCGACTGTTACAGGTGGCTGATCTGGTTACTCATATTCATCATTATTATTATGTTGGTTTTGTTATTGAAATAAGATCGTAAAACGAAGGTGCACAGGAAAATAAACAACCAAATATTATGAAAAGCAAGCTAGTAGCAGAGATGCGGCAATTGCTCTATCTTATATGAGTGGCGGCTACAGCATGAAAGAGATTGCAGGATTTTATGGTTTGCATTATTCATGGGTTAGTCGGCTGATATTTAAGGCTGAACAAGCAAAAGACAAGACTTGACCCCCAGACCGTGTGTTGACCCCCAGACCGTGTGTTGACCCCCAGACCGTGTGAGACTTGACCCCCAGACCGTGATCCCCAGACCGCATGTTCTCCGCGACACTTCAGGCAGTTTGAATGTGTTGACCATGAATAGGCGTGACCTTGATTTCCACATGCTGGTTCAGACGATTCAGTACCGTTACCAGTCGGTCAATCGTAAAACGCCCAAGATCTGCATTCCTGATCCGTGAAAAATCAGCATGATCGAAGCCGGTTTTTGTTGCAGCCTTACGTACAGAAAGTTTCTGCTCATCAAGAATACGGATAATATCAGCTGCCAGCTGGGATTTGAGTTGTTCAACATCGGCATTTCGATAGCCGAAATCCCGGAATACGTTACCACTGCCTTTGACAGTTTCCAGTTTACCTTTCATCGTAACTGCTCCTTTAATTGGCTAATCCGTGAACGGATCAGATCGACTTCTTTCTTCGGTGTCTTGATGCCCTTGGTTGATTTCTTCTGGAACGCATGTACAACCCAGATATCCTCACCCAGTTTAACGGCGTAAACCGCCCGGTAGGCATCAGACCGATAAGCAAGCGCAATTTCGTACACGCCAGAACCAAGACCTTTCATTGGCTTCGCAATATCCGACTTGCTGCCTTCGGCAGCAATGGTCAATGCTCGAAGCATGATCGTACGCGCCCCTTGTGGAAATTTCACAAATTCCTTATGCGCTGCCTTTATCCATGAAATTGCTCTCGTATCCCTACGCATATATACATGTTGGCATATTTGCCAACATGCGTCAAGACTTGTTCGCTACCTGTTGATGATCGACCCAGACGTGCAAAACTCTGTAGCCATCATTGGGGCCACAATGCTACAAACTTTTCTGAACAACGATAGGTACTTGCACGGGAACCCGCTAATATAGGTAAGGAACAAAATGACCGTTGCTGTCCAATACATGGACCGTTGTTGGCTCTATTGGACAGCCACGAAAAAACCGGCTAAATGGTGCACTCTAACCGGTTGATTTGTATCATAAAATGGCGCGCCCGACACGATTCGAACGTGTGACCGCCTGGTTCGTAGTGTTCCGCCTGAATACTTGTATCCTATTATAATTCAATGCTTTTATATGACTTTCACTGTCCAATAAAATCAGTCTGTTTGGCCTTATTTGCCTATATTTGGGGTTATTTGATGCCATCTATTGGACAGGTAATTGCCCATTTCTTTTTACGCCTCTAATCGCTTTACGCAATAAGACACTCGTAGGGAATCTTCAGGCCTTCATGCAATTTCCGGATCATTGTCAGCGTCAGACTTCGCTTTTTACTTAGCACCTCAGACACACGCCCACTTGTCCCGATATACGGCTCCAGATCTTTGCGCGACAAGCTATTCTGCTCCATCAAGAACTTGATCGCCTCAATGGGGTCCGATGCGGGAATTGCATAATGGTCATCTTCATACTTCTCAACGAGCAGCATCAAGACATCCAACTCATCGCCTCTTGGTGTATTAGGTTTTGCACCCCACAGCTGATCAATGCGCTTTAACGCACGATTCAGTTCACGATCATTTTTAATGGGCTTCAGTTTCATCATAACCCTCAAATATGTTCAATATCCTCGATCTCGTCATATTCCTTATGGGTCCACACAAAGCGAATAAGCATCCCATGCCGAACATAATCCATAAGTACAACGATTCTGTATTTGTTACCGCATAGATTAAAAACAACACGGTTGTTCTTTAAGATGCTCGCATTACGCAAGTCCGCCTTTAATTTGTGTGGCGTATTCCATTTTGCCGTTGCACAGTAATTGTACCACTCCGTCATTTGCTTCTTTGCATCTCTATGTTTCGGGCTGCTCTCCCAAAATTTCCGCAGCATGGACTTTGCGATCACCCTCATTGACATACTCTAGCATGCTCCCATTATGGGAGCAAGTAGAAATATCCCAATTTGGGAGATTTTTCCTCGAATCTGTGACGTACAGCGACAATGGGAACGGTGCAGATGTGACTGTACCTGTGTATGAGGCGGGTCACCTCTGCTGGTTCGACGCCCAGACGTGCTAAGTTCGGCAAGCCTGCTTCTGAACCTCGTTGACGCCGACTTTACATAACCCTGTCGGTCACTTGCTCGTGGATGTTATAAGTCCAGGGAAGGTATGTATGACAGAGCCTGTCCAATCAAATGGATATTTAAAGCCCTATTGGACAGGCATAAAAAAACCGGCCAAGCGGAACGCTATAACCGGTTGATTTGTATCACAAAATGGCGCGCCCGACACGATTCGAACGTGTGACCGCCTGGTTCGTAGTCTATTACCTTAGCCAAGATAACTTATTGAAATAAATAGATTATCTGCAATCAATTTGTACTATTAAACTATATATTCGCGCTATGTAAGTTATTGAATAATAAAGAACTCTTGTATTTTAATAGTACATATTTACACCCCACCATCATAGAGTTTTCACCTTGATTCGTCTTGAAATATGTCAGAAATATTGCTATTATTTCTGACATATCATATGGGGAATAACCATGTCCACAGCAGAAACAATTCGTAAACGTATACTCCGCATCCAACGCGCAGAACCTTTTACTAATACACAATTCCTCAAACTGGGGTCACGCGCATCTGTGGATAAAACACTGTCCCGTCTAGTCAATGAGGGTGTCATCAAAAGGATTACACAAGGTGTATTCATGCGCCCTATAGAAAACCGATTTATCGGAAACGTAATGCCTGACGTAAACAAAGTCGTGAAAGTTATGGCTAGAGACAATGGTGAAACCATCCAGGTTCATGGTGCGGAGGCTGCGCGACGATTTAAGCTATCCACTCAAGCGCCAACGTTACCTGTATTCAACACGAGTGGTCCAAGCCGGGAATTTAAAGTTGGTAATCTGACGGTCAAACTAAAGCATGCTAGCCATAGGAAGCTGTTATTGGCTGGGAAACGATCAGGCCTTGCTCTATCAGCACTATGGTATTTAGGTAAAAACAACGTCAATGCCAAAGTAATCAATACTATCCACGCAAGCCTGACTGAAGGTGAGTTTAATACTCTGAGAAATACTGCCATGCCCGCCTGGATGTCAGATGCATTCGAAAAATATAATCAGGATACCTCGCATGTCTGAGCAATTCCTGCATCTACCTATCGACGACAGAAAAGTTATTCTGGAAACAGCCGCAACACAGTTGGGGCAACAGGCTGCCGTTTTAGAAAAAGATGTATGGGTCTGCTGGGCATTGCAGGCCCTTTTTTCTATGCCAAATGCTCATCCTATGGCATTCAAAGGCGGAACATCTCTATCGAAAATCTATAGTGTAATTGACCGTTTCTCTGAAGATATAGATATCACGCTTGACTACCAAAAGTTTAATGATGCCTTCAACCCATTTGCGGAAGATGCTAGCAAGAATGCCATAAAAAAATTCAGTGAACGCCTGAAAGGTTATGTACAACATTACACAAATAATGTTGTACATCCTTATATAGCATCTCAATTGCAACTACTATCTACACATGAAGATTATTACATCGAGATATCTGATAATGGCGAGAAAATATGGGTCCATTACCCTTCTGCTATCGAAAATGCTGACGAATACCTAAAAAGCAGTATTTTAATTGAGTTAGGTGGCCGTAACGTTATCAATCCCAATGAACAACATGCCGTTTCACCCTATATAGCTGAATTGGTAGCAGGTCTAGTACTACCTTCAGGGCAAGTAATTGTTCTTTCGCCGCAACGAACCTTTTGGGAAAAGGCGACACTTATCCATGTCGAGTGCAACCGCAACAAACTCAAGGCTACTGCAAATAGACTCTCGCGGCATTGGTATGATTTAGTAATGCTGGCTCAGCATCCCTTGGGAGAAGCTGCGATCAATAATAGAGAACTTCTTGAAAATGTAGTGAGGCATAAGCAGGTATTCTTCAATGTATCCTATGCCAACTATGATGTCTGCCTGGCCAATGAATTCCGTTTAATTCCCGATGATGATCTCATTATAGAATTGAAAAGAGATTATCAGAATATGTTGAACGCAGGAATGATGTACGGTGAACCACCATCATTTGATGAAATTATGGCCAAAATTCATAAGATCGAAAAAATGATTAACGAAAGCTAAACAAATGCCCAATGAAAATCAATCCTTGATTGTATCTGAAAGTTATATGCCAGACATACCCTGGAAAAACAAACAATGTATTTAAACTGATTAACTTAGTTCACATCTGGTTAAAAAAATAAACTTAATATTGCTACAATATTGTAAATGAAAAAGTTCCAGTCATCTAAACACACTGAATTCAACAACGCAAAAGATGAGCTTCTATATATAAAATCTCGTCTTCAATATCTTGAAAAAAACAAACAACAGCTATTACATAGAAAACAGATACTGGAAAACCAGAAAAACGAAGTTGTACCAGCTAATACTCTGCTAGGAACAGATCAAAAAATAACATTATTTCTAAAATTATTTAAAGGACGCACAGATGTTTTTGCAAGCCGTTGGCAAAACTCAAAAGGACGTAGCGGGTATTCGATTGCTTGTCACAATGAATGGATCAAAGGTGTCTGTAATAAACCTAAAACAAAGTGCGGTGAATGCCCAAATCAAAAGTACAAAACGCTTAATAACCATGCCATATATGACCATCTTTCAGGTAAAGGTGTGGTTGGACTATACCCTCTCCTGCAGGACAACACCTGCCACCTATTGGCAGTAGATTTCGATAAAACTGATTGGCAAGATGCTGTTCGAGCCATGGCGCTTGCCTGCAGTGAACTCGATATTCCACATGCCATAGAAATCTCACGTTCCGGCAGTGGTGGTCATATCTGGATTTTCTTTTCTGATCCTGTGTCTGCACGGGATGCTCGACTATTAGGCTTTGGATTACTTGATAAAGCAATGGAAATTCATCCAGGCTTATCATTTGAATCATACGACCGATTATTTCCCAATCAGGATATTATTCCAGAAGGAGGCTTTGGCAACCTCATCGCACTACCATTACAATACCAGGCCAGACAAAAAGGGAATAGCCTGTTTGTAGATACCAACCTGAAACCTTATAAAGACCAATGGGCATTTCTATCTCAAGCAAGAAAGATTTCCCCTTTAAAGTTTGCCAACCTGCTAATATCGATCTCGCCTATAAATATAGTAGAAATTGATAAATCCTTACCTTGGGAGCAAGGACTTGCTATTCAACACACTAAAGTCGATAACTGCCCGGAAAAGATTAGTATTACATTAGCCAATCACATTTACATCAAGATAAATGAACTCCCTTCAATTCTGACTACAAAACTAAAACGCCTTGCCAGCTTTTCCAACCCCGTTTTCTTTAAAACCCAGGCATTGCGATTTTCTACTCATGGAATACCAAGATACATCACATGCGCACGGATCGAACAAGACTACCTGTCATTACCAAGGGGCTGCCTTGACGAAACCAAAAAACTGCTCAACGAGCAAAACATAGAGATAGTCTTTGATGACAAACGACAATCCGGCGAAAAACTTAAGACATTAAATTTTCTCGGCAAACTCAGGAAAGATCAATCAAAAGCTGTTAGTGTCATTTTCAAACATGATACTGGCGTGTTATATGCACCTACAGCCTTTGGGAAAACAGTAACCGCAATTGGTGTCATTACCAAACGAAAGGTTAACACGTTAATTCTGACTCACAGTCGACAACTTGTTGATCAATGGTATGTGCGCCTGCAATCATTCCTGGAAGAAACAGAAATTGGTGTTATCCAAGGAGGAAAGAAAAAGCCAACTGGGCAAATCGATATTGCTACCTATCAGAGTCTCATTAACAAAAAAGACAACACAATCAATCCTTTAATTCAGCAATATGGACAAATCATCATCGATGAATGCCACCACATTTCAGCACCGAGCTATGAAATGGTGCTCAACGAAGTGCGAGCAAAATTTGTACTGGGACTAACCGCGACTCCAAACAGGCAGGATGGCCACCAGAAAATCATTTTCATGCTCGCCGGCCCCATTCGTCACAAGGTCAAATCCAGTCACACAGAGAAATTTGAACAACGGGTGGTGGTTTCACAGCTTTACAATCAGCCTCCCTGTAATCTCAATAATTCAGATAGCAGACCACACATATCAGAAGTATATAGGTGGCTTGCTGAGAATACAGAACGCAACAAGCAAATCATCAGTGATGTAGTTTCAATAATAAACGAGGGTAAACATCCACTGATTCTAACGGAACGGCGTGAACATGCTGACCTGATTAGTAAGCTCCTGATAGAAACGGGGTTACAAACTGTCATTCTCAGAGGAGCTATGCGTGCCAAAGAGCGTAAGCAATCCAATGAAAAACTCGCTACAGCTCAGGTGATTGTCGCTACTGGAAAATATATAGGAGAAGGGTTTGACTTGCCAAGGCTGGATACACTGTTTCTCGCTCTCCCCATTTCATGGAAAGGATCGCTAGTACAGTATGCTGGGAGGATACATCGAGAATCAGAAGGAAAAAATCTAGTGACGATATTCGACTACGTTGATGCTTCTCTGCCCATGCTCCAACGAATGTATAATAAGCGCGAAAAAGGTTATAAAGCTATGGGTTACAAAATTACATTTGCCAGCCAACGATGCTGATTCATTCAATTAGCTATTAAAAAAGATCAATCATTTCCATAAAGCCGAAAGAAAAAAACGAAAGAGTAACTCTAAAATCAATAGTACAATGAATAGTACACAAAAATAAAAAAGCAGTTACTGCGAAACACGGTAACTGCCTGATTACATTGTACTTAAATGGCGCGCCCGACACGATTCGAACGTGTGACCGCCTGGTTCGTAGCCTCACTTGCTAACGTAAGTGATTGTTTTTAAAGGCCCTAAGACGCCACCCGTTGCCCAATTTGCACGACTTAGCACAACAATGCAGCACTGATGTCGGAAAAATGTCGGAAAGTTTTTATGCTATTTTTGGCTAATAATTAACCAGAACCGCCTGGTTTACGACCTTGTAGTCGTATAATGAGCCGAATACATCCTTGTTATCAGCTCATTTTTATGCTTGATATGAGCCGAATAAGAGATATAATCGGCTCATGAAGTATAACTGGCAACAATCAGACTGGCCTGATTTCCGATACGATCTATCTGGAATTCAGGACGCCTTATTTTCCTTTGCCGAAAAGACAGGGCAAGTCAGTGGCGTTTTAAAAAGTCTGCCTGAATCAATGCAAACCGAGGCCATTATCGATCTCATGGTGTCTGAAGCCATTAAGACATCAGAAATTGAAGGTGAATATCTCAGTCGAGAGGACGTGATGTCGTCCATTCGCAATAATTTTGGCTTGAACAAAACCCCGAAAAATATTCATGATCAAAGAGCAAAGGGAGCGGCTGACCTGATGGTGGATGTGCGCCAAACATTTTCCAGCCCGTTAACCAAAAAAAAGCTCTTCGAGTGGCATAAAATGCTAATGATGGGACAATCCGGAAAAATAAAATCCGGGGCATGGCGTACGCATAAAGAACCCATGCAGGTCATTTCCGGGCCTATAGGAAAATGGAAAATTCACTTTGAAGCCCCCGTCTCTGGAAGTGTGCCCAATGAAATGAAAGCATTCATTCAGTGGTTTAATGACACGGCTCCCGGCAAAAGCCGGGGAATTAATATAGCGCCCGTCCGCTCTGCAATTGTTCATTTATATTTTGAGAGCATCCATCCGTTTGAAGACGGGAACGGTCGTATTGGACGTGCCTTGTCTGAAAAAGCCTTATCGCAAGGTTTAGACCGCCCTGTTCTTTTAAGTCTCTCAAAAACAATCGAGGCCAATAAAAAAGAGTATTACAGCGCATTGAAAAATGCACAGCAGTCAAACGAAATAACCTCGTGGATTCACTATTTTGTGACGGCTGTACTCAATGCCCAATGTGAGGCTGAAACACAAATTGATTTTATTCTTCGCAAGACAAAATTCTTTGACAAATTCAAAGAACATTTAAGTGAACGGCATATCAAGGTCATCCGGCGTATGCTTGAAGAAGGCCCACAGGGTTTTGAGGGTGGCATGAGCGCTAAAAAATATGTATCGATAACAGGTGTTTCAAAGGCAACTGCCACACGTGACCTTCAGTATTTGGCTGAGACAGGCGCATTAAAACAAATCGGTGGCGGACGCAGTACTCGCTATGAAGTGAATTTATAGCTCAATCAATCATCCCATCCGTGCCATGCATCGCGTAGAGGTTTGGTCTCAAATTCCTTAACTTTCTGCCGGGATGCGAGCCAGTCTTTCACAATGGTTCGGTGTTCCTCTGTCAGCGTCCCTCCGCCCCTTTTTGTCACAAAGCCTCTGATCCAGCCCTCACCCTCGTCACAACCACCTCCGAACATCATCCCGTTATTGTCCATAACTTCGATCAGCCATTTGCCCACCAGCACTTCCATATCAGCATTGTCTGATGCCTGAATCTCTATCTCAAATCCAAGCTCTTGAAATTCATCTACACGGAGTTTCTTGCGCAGTCTGCGGCTTCGGTTCTTCGACATAATCGAGTGGCCCATAAATGTTTTTGAAGTACAAGCTAATATAGCGTAAACCGGATATTCTTTCCGAGGCTTCAGGCCTCAGCCAAAACAATATCAACCGAGAAAACATCCCCAGGGCGCGTCGTGAGTTCGTTGATATGGCCTGCCTGGCAAAGATCAGGCTGAACCAAAAGTAACGCATCCAGCCGTTCGGCCTTGTCCGTCACAGTGACGCTTTTCACTTCTGTTTTCATCGAAACTTTGGCATCGCTCTTGGCGCGGCGGATATGGCTCATGACATCTGAAGCCATGCTGGTGACGAGAGGGTTGGACTTGCCGGTATGAGCTGTCAAAGTCGCAGCGGACGGCCATTGTGACTTGTGCACAGAACCTTGCATCCACCATGACCATATTTCCTCGGTCACAAAAGGCAAGAACGGGGCAAAAAGACGCTGGATGGTTGATAACCCGATGCACTGCACAGGGCATTGCGGGCGGATGATGCTCCATCCCCTTCACCATAGGCGCGACCCTTAACCAGTTCCAGATAGTCGTCGCAGAACCACCAGAAAAAACCTTCGGTGCGTTCAAGGGCGCGCGTATAGTCAAATTTTTCAAGTGATGAAGTTGCCTCATCAACAAGCGCGGCAAGCTTGGCGAGCATGGCGGTATCCAGCGGCTCTGTGATGACCCCGTTGGGATCACCGCCGAAACCGAGCGCAAATTTTGAGGCATTCATCATCTTTACAGCCAGACGCCTGCCAATTTTCATTTGCTTTTCTTCAAAGGCGGTATCTGTTCCCAGTCGCCCGGAAGCCGCCCAATAACGCACTCCATCCGAGCCGTAACTTTCCAGCAGGCCCATGGGCGTGATCACATTGCCTTTTGATTTGGACATCTTCTTGCGATCCGGGTAGAGTATCCAGCCCGACAACACGACGTTGTCCCATGGCACACAACCATGCTCGAAATGGCTGCGGACTACGGTTGAAAACAGCCAGGTGCGAATGATTTCATGCGCCTGTGGCCGCATATCCATTGGAAATGTGCGAACGAAAAGGTCGGGATCATCTTCCCAGCCGGTGGCAATCTGCGGGGTAAGAGAACTGGTCGCCCAGGTGTCCATGATGTCGGGATCACCCATAAACCCACTCGGCTGGTTCCGTTGGTCTTCATCATATCCGGGTGGAACGTCGGATTGTGGATCAATCGGAAGCAGGGATTCATCGGGGGCAAGCGGCTGGGCATAGTCAGGTGCTCCCTCACTATCTAGCCGATACCAGACCGGAACAGGCACACCGAAATAGCGTTGTCGGCTGACAAGCCAGTCGCCATTAAGACCGCGCACCCAGTTGTCGTAGCGAACATGCATATGTTCAGGGTGCCATGCCAGTTCGTGGCCGCGCTTAATCAAATCCTTGCGAAGAGCCTCATCCCGTCCACCGTTGCGGATGTACCATTGGCGCGTGGTAATAATTTCCAGCGGCTTATCGCCCTGCGCGACTGGACACGTTGTTTTTAGCCCTGCCTGTATCCTGGAAAGGAACACTGATTCAGTACGCCGGAAGGCTCCACCGCCTCCATCCCGACAGACCGAGGTCCGCATCTACGACTATGTTGACCGTGATGTACCCATGCTTGCACGCATGTTCGAAAGACGCTTGCGTGGATATCGTGCGATCGGATACAGCGCTGAGGAAGTGACTTCTGACTTGTGATATTTGGTTACAATTGGATAGGAAACCACGATTGTACCTGTACCTGAAACAGGCCTCCACCGAGCCGGTTGTTGATGATCAACCCAGACGTGCAAAATTCAGCTGCCCATCATTGGGCCCACACTGCTACGAACTTTTCTGAACAACGGTGGGGACTTGCGCAGAAACTCGCTAATACAGGTAAGGAGCAAAATCACCGTTGCTGTCCAATAAACGTATCGTTTTTAGCTCTATTGGACAGCCA